>Ga0310695_10010891_pt1 | contig 13180 bp, 12 predicted proteins | sample RumenRJG_04DNA_FD_203882 | JGI IMG/M metagenome (GOLD analysis project Ga0310695, IMG submission 203882) | Bovine rumen microbial communities from Lethbridge, Alberta, Canada - RJG_04 (v2) (version 2) | ecosystem: Host-associated > Mammals > Digestive system > Stomach > Rumen | place: Canada...
ACTCCGCCCGAACAATCGCAGCAGCTTGCGCGGCAGTTTCGATGACATTTACCATCATATCATTACTCAACGATCTCAATCCACGAGGAATCAAACTTGATTGCTGCCAAGAAATCAGCTTTGTTCAGTTTTGGCGGCTTCTTAATGCGTAATTTCAGGCGATTGTCTGGCGCAGTAGTGGAAATCGTAAACTGTGAACCATGTGGTTGCCACGTAAACTTCTTTTTATCAGTCGCCCGCTCATATCCTTCAAGATTATCATGAGAATTCCACTCCCAGTAGTAATCCTCAGGGATGAATCGCAATGCTTCCTCCTCAAACACCGAAATCGTCTCCAAGCCTTCGCCTTTGACGAGAACGACCGTTCGAGTTGTTGCAAACTTCTTGCGAACTTCGGTTATCCTTCCATTCCAAATACCAAGGATCATTCCACCAAGCTGATTTGGGTCCTCTGCATGGACATTCTCGATATCAAATGAATAATCCGGCGAATTGCGTCCACTGATCAGGCGGATGTTGCGAACCGTGAACGGGTTGTTGTTTTTCACGGTTTTTGCGCTCCATGCCATCTGTTTCAATTGCACATCGTCCAGACCCACGTTTGATGGGGTCCACTTCGCGCCGATACATCTGGCAAATATCTCCTCCCAATCCTCCCCCTCAATCTTTGGAATCTCGCGCGTGGCGAGCAGATAAACAATTTCGCGCCCCAATGCAAGAGCAAAGCCCTTTGGGAACTGCCCCAATGGGTACTCAGGCTGGTACTTTTCCACCGATTTCAACTTTGGAGAATTATCACTCATGGCAAGCTCGGATTAAAGGTTAGGAAGTTGTTCTACAACACGCTCTGCTACGGCGCGTATAACTGGCACCGCAACGCTGTTGCCAGTCTGATGCTTGATTTGACCATAATTTACAACGATCCTAAACTCATCAGGGAAGCCCTGAATTCGCAACATCTCCCGCGGCGAGGGACGACGTTCATCGTTTATGAGAATATAGTTTGCCGACGCTCCAGCCCTGAGGGCACACGAATATGAGTGCGGCGTAATCGTTCCCGCTACATTTTCATGCGATATGTAAGGCCTTGGGAAGTTTTTGTCTTTAATCCTCTGTAATCGGCTTGCGCGAATAGCCGGACGGACACGCAACGACCTATCGTTTTCAGCTTCGCTGTCAATGATGTCTGCAACCGTCTTACGCTGGCTGATTGGGATCGGCGGAGGGAATTCGAATGCGACAGGCTTGCGGAATCCACAGATGATTATTCTTTCGCGTTTTTGCGGGACGCCATAGTCAAGTGCGTTCAATACCTTGTAGTGTACGTCATATCCTGCATTCTGCAAATGCGATAATATCACCCTAAATGTCCTCCCGCCATCGTGTGCAGTCAGGTTACGCACATTTTCAAGCATGAACGCCTTTGGCCTCTTTTCTATCAGTATCTTCTCAATGTTGAAGAAAAGCGTACCTTGCGTCTCATGCTTGAAGCCCTCTTTGTCTCCGATAATGGAAAACGGTTGACATGGAAACCCTGCGAGCAAAATATCAAAATCAGGTATGTCGGCAGGATCAATCTTCTGAATGTCGCCAAATGGCTCTTCTCCAAAATTGCTGTAATAGGTCTTCGCAGCTTCCTTGTCCCATTCTGACGAGAAAACACACTTGCCGCCAAGTGACTGATAACCAAGGCGAATGCCACCTATGCCTGCAAACAAATCTATGAAAGTGAACTTGCCCTTTTCAGGCGCAGGGAAAGGCACATCCGGTTTCAAACTATCGCAATTTGGCAATTCCCAAAGTGCCATTTGATAAGCGAGTTCGCACACGCGCAACTGCTCCGGTCGCAACTTGGTAATGACTTCTGGCAGACGCTTTGCAAGATCTGGGTCGTGGCGGTCCGGCGACTCGAGATACGCCTTGAGCTGCTTTCGCACATTGGGCGCGGTCGCAAAATCAGCCGTGCGGATAATGACACGCTCGACGTCTTCGGGAACTTCTCCTTTGTGTCGGTACTTGTACTCCGTCTTGAAGAGAAGATATTTGTCTCCGTGCGCTTTCCCCTTGGCGGGATAGCCGTAGCCGTCGATCAGTTCCTGGCGCGTCTTGACGCCGACGAACGACGCCTTGTAGTTTCGCTGATCCTTCTTGCCCTTGAACAGCCAAAGTTCCGTTATCTTTGCCGCATCGTCCGCACTTATCTTGTCGGCGTTCAAGATCGGATAGTTGTACCACCCATGCCACTTCTTCAGCTGGTCGCCCTTGTATGTTCCGACAAGGACAATACGCGACACCTCGGACGCAACTTGTTGCGCCTCTTTCGTTTTTCTCGAGTTCTTTCCGGCTGCCATCTTCAAGTCTCATTCGCGCGCTTTAACGCAAGAGACTTGGAGAGGATTCTTGGCAAACAAAAATGCGTGCCTTGTCATTCTCTATCTTCTGGAGGCCTTGGCGTGCCTATGAGGGAAAGAGAAGACAAGGACACGCAAGACGGAATAAACCGCCTGCGCGACCTCGCCAAACTCCGTTCCCTCATTTGAAACCGCCAAGTTCCCAGAAGAACGTCGTTTGCGTGTCAGCGCAAAAATCTTATCGCCTTATCGGGATTTCTCCCCCGCATCGGCTGTTTCCCGCAAGGCCACGCGGCCCGCGAGAACGTCTATATTATAGCAAAAAATCAGCGCGGCGAATCTGCCGCGCAAAAATCAGACATTGTTACTGCTGGTGTTTGACATGAGATTACGGCGCGGACGAAATCGCGACGGATTTGCCGCGGGGAAGCGGTCGCCTCGGAGAGGCGCCCCTACCAAGTCGGCGCGACGAATTTGCACCCCGCATTGAGCTCGCCTTCGGCGACTTCGCTTCGCTCCGGGGGATACGCGAACAAGGTTAAGCGAGCCGACGAAGAGTCGGCGAGCGCAAAAGCTACGAAACGAAACGCGCCTTATGGAAGGTGAGGCAAGGGACGAGGGGGCGAGTGCCGAACTGAGCGACATGCGGCGACGCGCTTTTAGACTCCAGCCATTCCTTTTTGGTATAATAGCGGCATGAACAACACCACACGTCGAGACTTCGTTACGAAGACCGCGGCCCTCGCACTAATGTCCTGCAGGGGCTCGGGGCTTTTCGCCGCCGCCGAGAAAAAGCGCCTCAACATCCTCTACATCATGACCGACGACCACGCCGCGCACGCGATTGGCGCGTACGGGTCGCGGATCAACAAGACGCCGAACATCGACCGGCTCGCGCGGGAGGGAATGCTGCTCAAGAACTGCTTCTGCACAAACCCGATCTGCACGCCGAGCCGCGCTGGAATCCTCACTGGCGAATACAGTCACAAAAACGGCGTTCCCGTCTTCAACGACATCTCGACCGACATCAAGACCATCGGCGGCTACATGCGCGACGCGGGCTACTACTCGGCCTTCATCGGCAAGTGGCACCTCGGCGGCCCAAAGACGGTGCGCGACACCGACTGGGATCGCTGGATGGTCTACGCGAACCAGGGCGTCTACTTCGACCCATGGTTCTGGGAGAAAAAAGACGGCAAGATCGTCAAGACGGAATACCGCGGCGAATACGCCACGGAGAACATCACGAAGGTGACGGAGAACGTGATCGACGGCGCGCTTGCAACTGGCAAGCCCTTCTTCGTAATGATGCACCACAAGGCGCCGCACCGCAACTGGCTGCCAAGCGACAAGTACAGGGCCACGTTCCGCAATCTCACGCTGAAGGACATTCCGCCGCCCGACACTCTCTTCGACGACTGGAAAGGACGCGCTTCGCCCATAAGGACGACGGCGATGACGTTGCTCCACCACATGCGTCTCAAGGAAGACCTGAAACTCGCGGAATACTTCGCCGGCGGCGGCAAGTTCGAGTTCGAGGGACGCAGCTACAAAGGCGCAAAGGACGCCTCAGGCAAGTTCATCGACGCGTGGCCCGAGGGAATGGACGACCACGCAAAGACCGCCCTTTCCTATCTCCGCTACATGCAGGACTACCTCGCCTGCGTTCAGGCAGTCGATGATTCCGTCGGCGACATGTGTGACTATCTCGCGGAGAAAGGGATTCTCGACAACACCGTCGTCATATACACTTCCGACCAGGGGTTCTTCCTCGGCGACCACGGACTCTACGACAAGCGCTTCATCATGGACGAGGTCGCGCGCATGCCTTTTCTCGCGCGCTGCCCCGCGATCATCGCGCCGGGGAGCGTCAACTCTGACATCGTGACGAACATCGACTTCTCACCGACGTTCCTTGACATCGCAAACGAGCCGAGACCCGGCCGCATGCAGGGCGAGAGCTTCCTCGGGAACCTCAGGGGTCAGACGCCCGGTTCATGGCGCGAGGACTGCTACATGCGCTACTATGTCGAAGGCGGCGAGCACTCGACGAGCGCGTGGTACGGCATCCGCACTAAGACCGACGCACTCGTCTACTACTACAAGCGCAACGAGTGGGAGTACTTCGACATCGTGAAGGATCCCGACGAAGTAAAGAACGAGTACTCAAATCCCGCCTACCAGGAGAGAATCAACTTCCTCAAGAAGCGCATCACCGAGCTAAAGCAAAAGCTCGGTGACGACGACAAGTACGCTAACGCCAAGGAGTACGGCACGCCTGAACCTTGACGCGCTCAGTTGGCGACGGAGCGAAGGTCCGAGCGAGTGGATACGGCGTATTCGCCGAGGGTCCACGAGGAGGAGCCTTCGGCCGTCGCCAACCGATCCTTACGATGCTCCTATGTCCTTACGCTTCGGGCGAGGGTTACGCTCCATACGCGCCAGGCACCTGCGGCCTTGAGCGTTTTCGCACATTCTGAAAGCGTAGAGCCCGTCGTCATGATGTCGTCGACGAGAAGAATCGTCCGGCCGCGCACAAGCGACGGTTCGCGCACAACAAACGTTCCCTTCACGTTTTCGACTCGCTCTTCCTCCGTAAGCGAACTCTGACGCTTAGGGTGGCCTGTCCTTGCTACTGCCCTTCCAAGGAAGCGCCTGTCCAAGCGCTTCGCGAGCGACTCGGCAAGAAGAGCGCTCTGGTTGTAGCCGCGGTTGATTCTGTGGCCGAGCGTCGTCGGGATGGCGACAACGGCGTCGATCGCCGAGACGTCGAACCTCGACCGCGCAGCGGCCTCGATCCAGTCGACAAAATCGTCCCTGAGCCAAATGCGGTCCCTGAACTTGTAGCCGTTGATTATCTCCCTCGTCTCGCACTCAAACCGCACCGCACTCGCCGCGTCGTCGATTTCGTACATGCCGTCCTCTGGGCGGACAAAGGGAATCCTGTTCAGGCAGTCGGCGCAGATGTACCGCGCGTCGCGGTCTACAGGACGGCCGCATATCTCGCAGTTCCTCGGCCAAAGGAGATCGAGCACTCGCCGCAAGATGCTCATCAAGAAGCCGTCATTACCGAGAAGTAGTCGCACACGCGCGTGACGGAATCGGGCACCGGCACGGTCGATAGCCATGCGGCGCAGGAATCCTTGTCGGACGGGTCGAAGCCATGCATGCCGTTCAAGGGCTTTACGCCCATGTCGCTCGGGCAGAACTGCACGCCTGCGTCGGCAAGGAAGATGTCGTCGCCGAACTTGCCGTCTTCACGCCATATTCCGTGGCGGCGCTTCTCGTCTTCGCCAAGCCAATGCCCAGGGAACGCGGCAAATGCCTCGCGCACTTTTTCCTTCGCGCCGTCCTTTAGCCACCAGAACCTCGCCATGGTTGAGTCAATCGCGCTCGCATAGTCCTCGCCCCAGACAAGCCCCGTCTTCGCAAGCGCGGCAGGAGCGTCGACAGTGCCGCGAAGCGGTGTCATGCCGTGGTCGGAAAACACGGTGAGCTCGAACGGCCGCCCGCCCGCAACAAGCGCGTCGTAAAGAGAGCGGATGGTGCCAGCGTACTTGTCGACCTTCGGGCGAAGCACCTCGTCGCGACCAACGTTGTCGTGCTGCAAAGCGTCAAACGCGGCGGAATACACGAACGCGCGATCCACTTCGCCTTTGCGGAAAAGCTCCGAGGCGCGGCGGAAGTTCTCGTCTTCCGAAAGCCGCCAGTTCGAGATATGGTACTTGAACCCCTGCTCGCCCCAGACGTCGGCGAGGTTCTTAACGGGGGCAAGCCCACCTGGAACGAAAAGATCTTTCTTCTCACAGTAGTCGAGCTTCGGAAGACGCTCGACAGGCACACCGTAGAGCTGGAAATAGCCGGTGAAGCCATACAGTTTCTTTATAAGCTTCGAGAGCTGGTGGCGAACACGCCCGCGGCGCCAGAACGAGCGAGGGCGCAAAAACGGCGCGAGGAAGCGCATCTTCTTGAATGGACTTTTCCCGGGAGCCCAGTCGTAGAACGCAAGATGTCCGTGCTCGTCGGGACGCTTTCCAGTCAGTATCGTCGGAATCGCGGTGCAGCTGTAGCCGAACTGCATCTCAATCTTGCGGCGGTGCGGCAGGAGGTCTTTGAGAAAGTCGTATTTCTCGACTTGCTCCCAGCCAAGCGCATCAACGAAAACGAAGACTTTAACCTTGCTATTCATTTAGTTCTGTTCTATTCTGTTTTTGACGGGATTTACAAGATTGTTTTTAGCAGGTAGTGCAGGAGATGCAGGAAGTTTTTCTTAGCAGGTAGTGCAGGAGATGCAGGAAGTTTTTCTTAGCAGGTAGTACAGGAGATGCAGGAGGAAGACTGGGGTTGCACCCCAGACCCCGCGCCGAAGGCGCCCCTGAAACTCCTGTCTCTCCTGTTCTTTGTGGCTGAATACTTCATACTAAAACCTTCCTACTGTCTCTCCTGTTCTTTGTGGCTTAAAACCTCCATGCTAAAATCCTGTATTAAGGCAATTCCAAAGCCGCCGCGAGTGCGTCAATGTCGCCAGGCGGGACGAGCGTCGCCTTACCCTGGCACGCCTCCGGGAGCCCGCCGATCGCGAACGCGACGACAGGACGCCCAAGCGCGACTGCCTCGGCCGCGACGAGTCCGTAGGGCTCCTGCCAGAAGCTCGGCACAACCACGCATGCGGCGCGGCGCATCCACTCCTGAGGGCTATCTTGAAAGCCGTTGAAGCGGACGCGCCCTTTAAGCCCAAGGCGCTCTGCAAGAAGCTTAAGCTCCCCTTCCATGTTGCCGGTGCCCACGATGTCGAGAGTGCGAGGGGATTTCATCTTGGCCATCGCCTCGAGAAGCAGATGAACACCTTTCCCGCGAATCAACTGCCCTACGTAAAGAAGATCGACTTCTCTGCGCCTCTCGGCTCTCGCTTCGCTCGGCTTGGTCGCTTCCCCATGGGTCGCGCCCACCCTCAAGGGGCGGTTACGCGCCTCTGCGCGAGATATCTTCGGCGGTTCGACGACGACCTTTTCCGCAGGGATATCGTTTGCGACAAGCCGCGACTTCATGAACTCGGAAATGACGACGATCTTCTTGAAGCGCGATATCGCGGCAATGCGCCTGCTTTGCGAAAAGACACGGCCAAGCGCCGCTTTCCACGACCGGCAGGCGGGCGCGCAGAAAAGGCACGGCCACACGCCGCCGGCGCGGGTGCAGTTGCGCTTAAGCGGAGTGTACGCATAGCCGCGCGGGCATATCGGCTCGTGGTCGTGCACGTAGTAGACAGTCTTCTCCGGCGGAAACCTCTCAAGCGTTGCGACATCGGAGCACTTGTGGACCACAATTTCATCGTACCGACCAAACTCCCGATGGCTGTCGCTTGCGACATCCACTTCGTGCCCCTCTGCGCGGAGTCGCGCGACATGCCGCTCGGCAAAGACCTCTATCCCGCCGCGCACGTCGGACTTCTCCAAATAGACGAGGATCTTCACAACTGATCACCTGTCTCTCTGCGCCTCTGCGCCTCTGCGTTAAAAGACTGTCTCATTCCCTTCCAATGCGAAACTCGCTGGACGAGGCGGCGGACTGGAGCGAGTGGGATTTCCAGCCATCCCCTGGGCCGTGGCAGGAGATACGCGAGATCACGCAAGGTCTCGCGCGCCGCCCCCATAAGCTCGCGCATCAGCGATGGCGAGTCGCCGAATATCTCGCGATCCGCGGCGCCTTCGCCGCGAAAACGCCGCGCCAGCGCACGAAGCGTGTAGTTGTGGGAATGTTCGACGCGCGACGCCGGACAGTAGACGACCTTTATGGGATCGTCCTTCCGCCGCGAATTGCGCCACGTCCACTCGACGTCTTCCGAATACTGTATCTTCTCGTCGAAAGGCACGTCTATCAGGTTCTGTCTCCAAGTCGCGGAGCTCGCAAGCGAGAAGAAGAACTTCCACGTCGCCTGAACCTTCCCGTCGCCAAAAGCTCGCTCGGAATCCTTCCTCACGAGCAAAGTCGCATCGGGGCGCGGCAACTGGTTCGCGAACGTAAACGCGAACCTCTCGGCGAGAAGCGGACGCACAAGTTCCTCAAGCCAATGCGAATCGCACGGAATCGCATCCGAGTTGTTGAAGACGACAATGTCGCCTTTCGCCTCGCGCACAAGTATGTTCAGAGTGCGGCCGGGCTTGTACGGCCCTGCCGGACGCTCGACGAACCTCACGGGGAACTTCGCCGCAATTTCGCGCGTGCGGTCCTTCGAGTTGTCGTCGCACACAATCACCTCAAACGGACGCGGCCACTGCGAGAATATTCCTTCAAGCGTCTTTCCGACAAGCGCCTCGTCGTTGTACGCCCTCACAAGGACGCTGACGCGCGGCCAGTCCTTTTGAGCTTCGCTCATTGTGCGAACATCCCATCGGGCATCTCCCTGCCCCATTGTCTGCGATAACGCACACTCGCCGCGCGGTTTCTTATCGTGCGAACCATCTCCTCCGAGACAAAATTCTTGTCTGGCAACGCAGTAAAGAAACTCGCCACGAGCCCCTTCTTTTCGAGCCATTCTGCGTTTTTCTCTGCGTACGACTTCAGAAGCGAGCCGCCCTCGCCCTCCCCGATCAGCGCGAACGATCTACCGGAGCTATTGTGGTGCTTCAGATACCACTTCACGGCCTTCTCAACGTCCTCCTCGCAGGCGACGAGGGGGGAGAACACGCGGGCAAAGCCGGCAAACTTCCCCCTCCCCACTGCGTCAAGCGCCAAAGACTGCATTCCGGGCAGCGAGTCCGTGCTAAAGTAAAGCCGATCTTGGACGTACAAGACATCAACTGGAACAGCGAACGGACGCACGGCATCCTCTCGAATAAGCCAATTCTCCATATAGTCGTACGGCGACTGGCATCCTGACACGGCAGCGGCGACAAGCAAGATCGGAATCAGATTCTTCATTTTTGCTGAATGGATGTGGCTGAGGACATGTCGTCGAAATCAAAGCTCGCGACGCGGAAGCCGAATATGCAGTTTCGGAGGTTGGGCTCGCGCTTGAGCCTGTATGCGCAGCGACAGTCGCTGTCCAAGAAAAACCAGCAACCTCCACGCAGCACTTTGAACGATCCGGACGGCGGCCCCTTGGGGTCGACCGAATCCCCTTTCGGTTCCGAGTACCAGTCTGAGCACCACTCAAGAATGTTTCCGTGCATGTCGTAGAATCCCCACGCGTTCGGCTTGTTTTTCCCCACCTCATGCGTCTGGTGTTCGCTGTTCTCGTCGTACCATGCCACCTCCGACACGACGCCGCTTCCAGAAAAAGGCGTGTTGCTGCCCGCGCGGCAGGCATACTCCCACTCTGCCTCGGTGGGTAGACGCGCCTTCCCGCCGAACGCCGATCCGATGCGCTTCATAAACGCCTCGCAGTCGTGCCAGGAGATGTTCTCGACCGGATTGTCCTTGTGCTTGAACCGCGAGTGGTTGCTCCTCATCACGCTCTCCCACTGGCTCTGCGTCACCTCGTACTTTCCGAGCCAGAAGCCCCGCGTGAGCGTAACCGAGTGAAGCGTCTCGTTAGATATGCGGCCCTGCTCTCCGGGGGGGCTTCCCATGCAAAACGTTCCCGGCGCGCACCAGATCATCTCCATCTTCGCACCGCCCGGAAGCGTGACGGTGCGCGTCTCGCCGCTTTTGCGCCCGCCTTGAGTGGCAGCAGGGTTGTCCGCATCCTGCCCGGAAAGGGACAGGGCGGATGCAAGGGCCACGAGCCACATTGTTATAAACTTCGCTTTCATGCTTGTAGATTATAGCACAATTCCGGGCGGAATGGTATGGAGACTCACACGATTCGCCTGAGATAAGGCAGTCTTCTGCACAAGGCCGCGAAAGCGAAACTTGCGACGAACACGGCCATCCATATTGCAAGGCGCACCGTCACGACGCCCCAGAGAGAAGTCGGCACGACCTTGCAGAAAAACGTCATGAAAAGCGGATGCACGAGATAGACGCCGAACACAAGTCTGCTTATGCGGAACAAAACGGAGGAAGTTCCATCTGGAATGGCGCGCCCCAGATAGAGAAACGCGACCGTGACGGACACTCCGCCCCAGACGCCGGCGAACCCCAGATAGTGGAAAAACGGATATCCAATATCTCTGCCGCCAAAGGCAGACATGCAAACCATAAAGCAGAAATACGCTGCCGACAGCATGATCGAGCATCTGCCGACAAAGGGCGAGATGCCTTTCCGCGCAATGATTCCGCCAATGGCGAACATCGCGGCATACGGTATGGAGATCAGGATCGGATAGCGCCACGGATCGGCATCCCACATTCCGGGGTTTAGCGACACGGCAAGCTGCAGACATAGAACCGCAACGACGCCTGCAGGGCTCTTGGCGGCACGCCAGCACAACGGAGCCACGACATACAGCCCCAGCAGCATAAACACAAACCAGAGATGGAAACAAGGTATGCAGCGCAGCCACCTGCCGACCAGGTCGAGAATCGCCACATGACCATGGACGCATCCGACGATGGTGAACAAGACACCCCAGAACAACGCCTGAATAATGACGCCGCCGATCCTCCTCCTGCAATACTCCAACGCCCCGCTCTGCTCCAACCGAGGCAGAGTATGGTATCCGCTTAGCACAATAAAGGCCGGAACAGCCCAGAAGCAGCACCCTGTCACGACAGAGAAAAGAGCGGCACAATCCGAAGCCTCCGCAGGCACCCGGAAATACGACCCAATGTGCAACATTACAACCGCCGCGATGGCGATAATCCTGAGCAATGCGCTGCCACCGTCCGCAACGCCTGTGGAATGAATGTCGCAACCAAAATGCAGTTTCATGATGGGTGCTTATTGTAGCAAATCTCAGGCCGAAATGATATAATGTGCCGTATGGAAATTTTGATTACTGGCTATGCTGGCTTTATAGGCTTCCATGCATCGCGCGAATTCCTCCGCCGCGGATGGAAAGTCGTCGGCATTGATAATTTCTGCGACTACTACGACGTGAAACTCAAGAGGGATCGCGCGGCCATGCTCAAAGGTCAGCGCGGCTTCTCAGCGCGCGAACTCGACATCTGCGACCTCGCTGGTCTCCAAAATATCTTTGCGGAGGAATCGCCGGACGTCGTTCTCAACCTTGCAGCCCAGCCCGGCGTAAGATACTCGATAACCCACCCCTTCGTCTACCAAAAGACGAACTTAGAGGGATTTCTCAACGTCCTCGAGTGCTGCCGCCATGCGGCGAAAGTTCCAAAACTCGTCTTCGCGTCGTCGTCTTCCGTATACGGCGGCAATAAAAAGATGCCGTTCGAGGAATCCGACCAGGTGGACACGCCGGTGAGCTTATACGCCGCGACAAAAAAGGCGAACGAGCTGATGGCGCACACTTACTCCCACCTCTACAAAATGCAGACTATAGGGCTAAGGTTCTTCACCGTCTACGGCGCGTGGTACCGCCCTGACATGGCTCTCTCGCTATTCGCGGACGCGATGCTGCATGACCGCCCCATCAAGGTGTTCAACAATGGCGACATGCTGCGCGACTTCACATTTGTAGACGACATCGTGAACGGAATCGTCCGCGTCGTCGAAGCGGGGAATCTCCCCCTATACGACATCTTCAACATCGGCAACCACAAGAGCGAAAAGCTGCTCGACGTCATCACCGTCCTCGCGGAATCGCTCGGCGTCAAGCCGAAGATGGAGATGCTTCCGATGCAACCGGGCGATGTCTATGCGACATACGCGAGCATCGAGAAACTCAACAAGGCGGTGGGCTACGAGCCAACAACGACAATCAAAGATGGCATCCCCGTATTTGCAAAATGGTACAGGGAGTACCACGGCCTGTGAATGCGCCGGCACGTCAGCAGTGATTCTGGCAATCTACCGAAGTAAAAATGCTATTCAATTCACTTGATTTTCTGCTGTTCTTCCCTGCGGTATGCCTGATCTGCCATGCATTGCGCAGTCTTCGGGCGAGAAACCTGTTCCTGCTTGTGGCAAGCTACTGGTTCTACATGAACTGGCGCGCCGAATACGCGCTGCTGATCTTGTGGGGAACTGCGCTAACATGGGCGCTCTCCAACCTGTTCGCCAAGGCCGCAGGCAGGCCACGTCTCCGCAAGGCGCTTCTAATAACAGGCCTTGTCGGCGTGCTTGCGCCGCTTTTCATCTTTAAGTACCTCACTTTCGCCGCGACATCGATAGAGGCACTACTACGGACGACCGGCCTCAAGATGCAAATTCCCGCGTTCGAACTGATTCTGCCTGTCGGCATATCGTTCTTTTCTTTTCAGATGATCGGGTACCTTGTAGACGTATACAAGGGAAATCTCCAGGCAGAGAAGAGCTTCAGCAGATATGCGCTTTTCGTTTCCTTCTTCCCCCAGCTCGTTGCGGGGCCCATCGAGCGCGCGCGGAACCTGCTGCCTCAGTTCGCGTCGCTGCGCAAATTCGACCCTGCGCTCGCGACGGACGGCGTCAGGATGATGCTGTGGGGCTACTTCATGAAGCTTTGCGTGGCCGAGAGAGTGGCCCCTTACGTAAATGCGGCCTACAACAACTGGGAACGCCACAACGGCACCAGTCTCCTGCTCGCGACCTTCTTCTTCGCCTTCCAGATATATTGCGACTTCTGCGGATATTCGCTTATCGCGAGAGGCGTGGCGGCCGTGCTCGGTTTCCGGCTGATGGACAATTTCAAGCGGCCGTATCTGGCATCTTCGCTGCCCGCCATCCAGTAGCCAGTGCAACACTCGTTGCGTAGCCCTGTGCTGACGAAGCTTTCTTGCTTGTTGTCGGTATTATAGCAGTTTTGGTTTGGGCTTGTAAAGCGGGCTTCAGCTGGAGATTC
>Ga0310695_10010892_pt1 | contig 13179 bp, 10 predicted proteins | sample RumenRJG_04DNA_FD_203882 | JGI IMG/M metagenome (GOLD analysis project Ga0310695, IMG submission 203882) | Bovine rumen microbial communities from Lethbridge, Alberta, Canada - RJG_04 (v2) (version 2) | ecosystem: Host-associated > Mammals > Digestive system > Stomach > Rumen | place: Canada...
ATGAGCCTTTCCCGAGTTTGTTTATTCTCTTCGTCCAGCACCAGCAGCTCCTGAATATCCGGCGGGCAGTAGAACATCTCCTCAGTCAGTTTCTCCTTGCCACGGCTGAGGCTTACTGCCTCTAACACGGGATAGCGATAGCCCTCTGCATACCACCGATAGACATCCTCGCGGATATGTATCGTGTCGGCTGACAGATGCTTTATGATGCTGTCAGTGGTAAAGGCGGGTATCCTGCACTCCATCGTGTCGATAGGTGCCATGATGGTACCGACATACCTTTCTGTGTGCAGACGTGTCACGTTCCTCAGTGTGTCACCGTCAGGCAGCACCATCTTCCCTGTGGCATCCGCCTTGGTCTTGTAGGTGCCGAAGCGCCGCATGAACAGCTTATCGCAGTATGTGCCTGTGCCGTTGAAGTATCCGCAGACGCTGTCGCCCATATGCATCGGGAACTGAAGCCATGTCTCCGGCATGTCATAACTGATGAGCTCCTGCACGTTCTCCGAGCCGATGATGCTCACCACATCCCTGTCCTGATGATAGTAGGTGCGGCTGCCCCGTTCCACCGCCATCAGCGTGTCCGTCTCCGTTGTGTATTCAGCCTGATATGTTGCCTTCGAGAGTTCTGCGTCCTCCAGGTTCCATACGCTGTTCTTACTATTCAGGTCAAAGCCTATAACCGTGACCTGCTTCTTCTCCAGTGCGTCATTTCCGCGATAGCGATTATTAGACTGGCAAATCTGCTGTCCGCTGATGTTCAGGCAGACTGCAAATGCTATGATTGTTGAAAATACTTTTTTCATTGTCTTTAACATAAACTATAGCTGTAATTCTCTCGTCTCCACCAGTAGGCGTATGTTCTCGCTTAGAATGTTCATTTCTCTGAAATAATCTCATAAGTAGGACTGCCAATTTTATTTCCTAAAAGGATATTCCTAACTACAGGGACACATTGAATAGTATACATATTATTCTTTATGATTACCCTGAAAGCAAGAATATGTTCGTTTTCTCTCATAGGATTTAGCAGTTCTTTCCTTGTCTTTAATACAGTCGTATCCCATTTATTACATGAAGAGAGGAACTCTTCCGAATATATATTTAGTTCATTAGTATGATACACTTTAACAGAGTCGCCATATTCGTCTTTAAATAGTGATTGATTCTTTTTATATCGATAATTTGTATATGTATATATATCACTAGAACGAATGTTATTTTTATCCGTTTTCTTCCAATAACTAAAGGTGTATCTACTTGTTTCGGTACTAAACCAGTTAATGAAATACAATGTATTATGAGTGGAAAGTGAAGGCAAGATTAATTCATATACCTTCTTATCTTTGTTAAGTTTCCCGCCATCTTCAATTAAGCGTTGACAAGATTTATTGTCATAGAAAAAATGCTTCCCTAATACTACCATAGAATCTGTTATTTGATTCCAAATATAATTTAGGGAATCCTGTTGTTCTTCAATACCCCTTTCTTCTTCATTTGACAAAGAAATGTCTGAAATTTTAGGATAGGAGTTTGTACAACACATACAACCTATACAGAAAATAAAAATCAAATTAAAGTGTCTCATATCTCCTAGTTTTATTTTGAGTTTCCCCATATACTAATAGGCAAAATGGAATAAATAGGTATTAATGAAGGAGTGTACCCCTTCATATTATGTTGGTAATATGCATAGTATCTTCTGAGGGGCAATCCATGTTCCGCTCTTATCTTATTTTCATTTATTGATGTATATAATTCATTTTTTCTCTTGATTTCTCCACTTGGACTTTTATACCAGATTTCCTGGTTAGACGAGCCAAATTGCACATAATCCTTCGCATGGTATAATTCGTGAGCCAAAGGTATAAAAGACGGAACAATAGATCCCCCATACTCATCAATGCCAGCACCCTGTTCATCGTCGGGGTTCCAGGTAACATTAATGGTTCCATTTGAATAATTGATTTTACTATCCACACCCATATTGATGTTTATTTCTGTAGAAGAGGTAATAAGATAGTCCAACAATGCTCTTCCAACATTTCCCTCAAGAATCGTATTTAGCGCCTTAGATAATTTATTAATAAACGGTCTATCAAGAAGACAACCCTCATTATTGTAGAATCCATAATTATACTTATTATAGATATATTTGGTTCCTCTATAATAATATGAAATGGTGTCTCCATTCATATCTATTGCATCCACAGGGTTATTCGCACAATATGCATACGGACTGATATCATAGTACTTCTCTGCCATCGGGTCCATTGTGGTGAATCTTCCGAAGTTCGGACTCATGTGGCGGGCACCGTAGTCATACCAGTCCTCATTGATCAGACGCTCGAACTCCTTGCCGTTGTACTTGTATGCCTGATAACTGCTACCAGTGCTCTCACCAAAAAAACCGCCAAAGGGATAGTAGTGCGTCACCTGCTTTACTGTGCCAGAGGCATCCACCACCAAGCGGTTGTTACCCAGGTGGTCCTTCAGGTAATAGTGGTAGGTGGGTGTTGTTCCGCTGATGGATATATAGCCTCCGTCAACGAGTATCTTATTCAGATCCCCGTTGTAGTAGATGAAGTTGTCACAATAGGTATAGCTGCCATCTGAGGATAACACATTGTAGGTGACACTACGCTTCTCTCCTGTTGCACTATACACGTAATCCATATACTTACCGTCTGAGAAAACCACTTTCGACGGCAAATTTAGTGAATTATATTGGATTGACGAAATGTTTTTATTTAAATCTTTCGTCATATTTCCATTTTTGTCGTAAGTGTACTCATTAGACTGGCTGGCACCGTCCTTGAAGTTGAACACTCCATAGTAGGTCGGATCGGTAGCAGCATCCTCAATTTTGGTCACCTGATTGCCGGTAAGGGTGAATGTCAGGTTGTCAATCAGCCCATAGGAACCGCCGTCCTGCAGTCCCTTGCGGGTGAGTGTCAGGAAATTACCGTTCTTGTCATAAGTATAGCTGGTGCTGTACCTGTTTGTGTTTGTCTGCAGGCTATTGGTCTCACCGTAGGTGGCCGATACCAGGCGGTCTAACTTGTCGTATGTAAAGTTATATCCGCGCGTGGTTCCGGACGTTGTCCACGTAAGGCGCGAGATGTTCCCGTTAAACCTCTGGTTGGATGAATTGTAGTAAAAGAGAGATTCTGTAAAGTTCGTAGAAGAGAGGCTTGTCAGCCAGTTGCGGATGTTGTAGTTGTAAGTTACAGTCTCGCTGTTCAACAGGTCCCTTGATATCAGTCTGCCATAGTTGTCGTAGGTGTTGTCTTGCAGCGTGACGGCGGTATTGTTGTTCAGCTTGTGGGTAAGTGTGGTCTGCCGGTCTGCCTGGTCGTAGGTGTAGGTCATGACCTCCGTCTGTGTCGCCTTTCCCGGTGCGCTGTGCACGTGAGTCACTGTCATGGGCTTGTCTGTATAGCCGTAAGTCGTGGTCACGGTCTCATACCCGGACAAGTGGTTGGAAGATACAGTCTTGGTGTTCCTTCCCTTGATGTCATAGTGATTGACTGTATAACAGTTTGTCGGTGTTTCCTCCAGCGTGGCAATCCTGCTCCCCGTTTCCAGTCCTTTGGCACTGACCGTACCTGCTGTATAGGCAGAGTTCCCGAATCCGAGTGCACTCACCTTGAAGTTATAGTCATCATAATAGTGTGCCTGCTCAACTACGGGACTCGACAGGGATAAGTTCGTCGTGTATCCGCTTGTCCCGACGCCGCCGCTCGTACCTCTGGTGACAGTAACAAACACAGAGGCCACATTTGGCATAGAACTACTGTAGCAGTTGCCTTGCAGCACCAGCCTTCCTTGAATGTCGTACAGCATGAACGTAACCCGGTTGTTCTGTCGCTGGACTCCATCCTGAGAATAAATCATACGGTTGGCCTTATCGTAGGCATACTTTACAGGGTCTGCGCCTGGCCAAGTCTTTTCTATAACATTATGCCGTGCGTCATACTTGTATTGGAAGGCATACAGACTCAGGCTTGCATTGTCTTGGTATTCCGGCTGGAGCACGTAGCGGAGGTCACCCCGATAGTCATACACATAATAGGTGTCGGCACTGGTGCTTGAGGTTGTCATACGGCGTTGCAGGACAAGGCGCTCCTGACTGTCACGAAACTCATAGGCCTCCTGACCATCCTCGTCGGTCTGTTTTATCACAGTCAGCTTATTCGCGGCATACATCCCATTGACATTCAGCGTACCCGATGCATCTACATAATAGTTCCTGCAGTCAAGCGGGAAGGTGGTTGTGTTGACTAAATAATCTGTCTGAAGTGGATGATACTGCCATGCTGCTCCTGCCCCATTGACAGCTGTGACCCGGTTCAAAGGCGATGCCTCATAGGTAGCCTGAGAGTAGGGCCTAGAGTCGGTGTAGGCCGTCACTGCTGATGTCCTGACAGAGGAAGCGTCCACGTAGGCAGAATTGTTGACGTATGGTAGCCACGTCTTACTCTCACGTCCAATCCCGTCATAGTCCGTCAGCCAAATAAGGTTTGAATTCGACGGGCTGATGCCAATTTCCGCCTTCTCAAAGGGACGTCCCATTCCATCGTAATACTGATAGGTGGTCATCAGACTGTTGTTGGTGTTGCGCACCTGGCTCTTCACATAATTCTGTGTACTTTGCGCCACGGCAACAGAAACTGTCCCTATCATATATAATAAGGTAAAAATATATCTTCTCATCGTCTTATTCATTTCTTCTATAGTGATATTCGAATTGATTTGATATGATGCCATTGTGATCGGTAACCTTGATTAGTCGGGCAAAAGAGTCATAGTCGTAGGTAGTGGTCTCGCCATTAGGTGATATCATCTTTACAAGCCCAATATATGGATTGTGCTCGTATACGGTGACAAGAGCACCAGTGATTCCCGAGAGTGCCGTGTGGAGGGCCGAGGATGTCATAGTGGGAGTAGCGGCCTTCTCGAAATTGTTCCAGTTGGCCGCACTACCAAATACAGACTGCACTTGGGTGCTGGTGGCTCCCCGGATAACTGCCACAGGCATCATGCCTTTGTATCCCCAGACATAAGTGGTGGGTACATTCTCATACTCCGTGAAAGTTCTGGGTTTGCCTGGACTGTTATAGGTAATCCCTGCTATCTTCTCATAGTTTGTTAAGCTACTATTTACATTTGACAATGTAAAACTGCTTCGTGTCAAGTTGGCGGTCTTCAGCGAATAGATATCTGTTGGAAGTCCATTAGATGCATACAACGTACGCTCTGCATCTGCTACATACAGAGTACTCCCGCAATGTACCGACTTCACCACTTCCATTGGAACATTTATAATATGATTATCGCATAAAGCAGTAGCTATACTATAATTGGTATAGTCTATGGGGTAAAGCGTTTCTGTTCTTATTATTTCACCTGACCGGGACGTATTTTCTTCGACCAAAGCCTCCTGATGGTTTGTCTGATTATAGGTCACTTCACGAGTGGACAGCAAGGCGTTGCTTCCTACGAAGTTGCTGATCGTTGTCGTTATCTTATTCATGGAGAACTGCACCGATGGATAAAGGTATATCATCATACACCCGCCTCCAAGAACCTCTGCATAGGCATTGGTAGATACAAGTCCGTTAAATCCTGTAACAGATGAAGGACCATAATAGACATTTTCCACCACTGCATTCCTTAGACGAGATGAAACACAGTTCATCTGATACGAATTGTGAACCTGGCGTACAAGTTGGTCGTCACTATTATAGTCATACTGGTCTGACAACATTCCGTTAAGCGGGTTTTCTATCCGTCGCATATAGTCCCACATCGAGCCATTACTCCATCTGGAATTGTTGTACTCATATATACTTTTCCCATTGCCGTCAGAACCCTCGCTCTTAGTAACTGTTACCCTGCCATAGCAGACATTATAGGCAGCGGGAGGTGTAAGGTTGTCACCACTTGCCATCCAATAGCGAATCTCTGATGGTGCCGGAGGATATACAGGATTGCCATTTATTTCCTGATATTGGCCACTCTGATATATCAACAACTTTTGTCGTGCAAATATTGCAGGAACCATTAATTGACCTGATGATTCTTCTCCATCCTCCTTAATATAAGTGTAATTTGTGGTGATAGTATTGCCGTCGCTAATATGACTAATTGACTTTATTCGGATGCCGGCACCAATCGTTTCAAAGTCAGGCTGTACGATATTGATATGAGCCTGAATATTATAATAAGCCGACGGATACGTTGAACTTGCTATAGAGGGTATCTGGAGCTTGTATTTACCAGGGGTTAGTGTGATTCTGTGGGTTTTACCAATAAATCCTGTAGAAACAAGTGTATCGGCTGGAAGCAAAGGAAAAGGATAAGCCGTCTCTACCTGATTCCCATAATTCAAGTATTTGTAAATCATGACAGGATATGACATGAGCACACGCCAGTAAGAACTTGACAGCTGATCATTCTTGTAAAAATTTGTATTCAAGTCAAACTCTGCCGTTGTGTTGACCGTAAATATATGCTCCCCATTAAAGAAATCTGTACCAGTTGGATTATAAGAGGGTGCATTACATGAATAGACTGAAAACGAAGTAAACTGCAGAGTCTTACTTGTACGTGCAGCATCAAAGTAGTCATAGTTCCGGAAACTGTTTGCTTCATACTCAAAATTCGCTGTTGCTCCAGTCGGATAAGTCATGGATGTAAGCATACCCGCTTGTGCATAGGAGACGTCCGGTCTGCGGTCGGCACCATGTGTACTTAGGTATGAGTCGGGAAAACGAAAGGCGTCATCATACGTATTCGTAGTCCATCCTCTTGGAATCATCGTATGATAGGTGCCGCTATTACTCCCAACCCCCGTGTTGTTTTCCTTTCCATTATAATATCCCCAGTAGTCGATTGCTGCAGAAGCCTTGCAGGGCAAGTCTCTGTAATAATAGTTAAAGAGATAGGCGGGCTTTTTATTTACGGTCGTTCCATCAACTGTCTCCTCCCACATCTTTTCCAGTTTCAGACGATAGTACATGAAGTCATCATTACTGAACCAATCGTTGTACGTAGTCGTGCCGAGCAAGTCCTTTACAACATTACCGCCAGTGGTATTCTTTTGGAAATAACTATACTGGAACTTGAACCTTTTCAGCAAACAATCCATCCCGTTCGCAAGTCTCTTCAATATTTCAATGTTATTTAGGCTATAGTCTGTACCCCTTATATCTTGTCTGGGTGTTGTGTTCAGGTTGAACTTGATCTTCATTTCATATACTCCATCACCATCTTCATCTACAGTAATATTGTCTAAACGCTGAGGCTGAAAATTATAATATGGAGACAGTGATCGCAAGACATGGCTACCGTCAGTCCCGACATCGTCCAATCTGGTCGTTAACGAACTGTTTGCTGCAGCTATTAATGGCGCTGAAGGATAATCACTGTCATATATCTTTTCGTCTACCTTATATACAGGCCGAGTGACACCATAGTTAACATAGGCAAATTTTATCGTTTTTCCCGTGGGTGATTTGATTTCGGTCAGATAGAAAGTCCTGTCAAAATGATTGAAGACTGGATTGACATTGCTACCTTCAGGATAGCCTTGTTCCATTGCACCAAACTTGTACTCAATGCCATTGCCATCAGTGATGACAGGGAATGAACATGTTCCGGAAATCTTAAATCCCTCGGCATTACCTGTTATGAAGAATTCGTCTTCGAGCCTGTCCCATATAAAACTCAGGTGATGCCCAAGGAAATTAGCATTATAGGTTGGCGACTCTCCATCCCCATGATTAAGAATAGTGCCATATAGATGATATGGTATGTCATTGGGGAAGTTTAATGTGTCAATAATTTCGTATGTTTTCTCAAACCATTCCCTGCCATATCCTCCACGTACAGTATGAAAGCCGTCGAACTTGTAGAATATCCTATAGTCATAACTGCCTCCATCCGGATATGCCCTGGTCATAGACAAGTGATTAAGCAAATGACGCCATTCGCTTTTCCATGCACCAGGGATACCTGTAGTCTGATCGTAGGATGTTGAGATTCTGGTGGTTATTGCTCCTCCCGCATTCAATATCCAGTTAAGCCCCACCCATGTTGCTTCCTGGTCTACACGGATAGCAGACCCGAGGTAGTCAAGGCTGATGGGTACTTTCAGGTCACCACATTCTATCGTATAGATAGGTATGGAGAGCCCCATCGTTCCAGTATAGTTACCTACTGGAATGTCGCCAATTTGTTGAAAAGCGGCAGCCTCTGGTGTCTTGGGACTGAAATCACGATGATTTCCGTCCACTGCAAATACATAGGTTGATAAGAACAACATACTGTATATCAACCATAATGACTTGATGTAATTCAGTTTTCTTTTCTTCATAAGCTTGTCATTTTGGTTTTTGCGGCAAAGATATTGCTTATTATGAAAGGACGCAAGGATTTCTTGTTTCTTAATATTATGATGATAAGTGCTTGGAAATAAGTGTTTTGACATGATAAGGAATAATCTTCACTCTCATTACAGAAACATAATTCCTGTTTCAATTTCGATACAAAAATCTTAAATTACGCTAACAACTTATTGCGATATGAATATGTTTTTGTACTTTTGCAAAAGTTATCGGCTCCATGCTTCGGTCTGGGGTCAGACGACGGAGCATTTGGAAGGATATTATCCCTACTCTTGAATTCAGCAAAAACCAAGCTACGGATAATGGACAGAAAAGTGCTTATGTCCATGGTATATTGTCACTTGACATTTATCATATTGGGCGTAAGCAGTTGTTCATTAGTAGCGAGGGTATTTGCTGAAACCCAAGAGTAGATAATGGTACAATAGGCTTACGCCTTTTCCTTTCTATTTGCCAGCCATATGTTAATTCAGGAAGAAAGATGATAGATTCTCGAATACTTGGCAAAAGACTTAAGCAAGTCAGACTCTGTCTGGGTATTACCCAGAAGGAGTTAGCAGCTTCCACCAAGCTAACCCAGCCAGCGATGTCGCGACTTGAGAATGGCGAAGAAGTGTATGCCTCCGTCTTGTTAGCGGTGCTCTACTTCTATCATGGAAAGATATGTCTTGATAATCTCTTTTCCAATGAGTTCTCTGCCGAGAAGGAACATATATTATATAGCAGAGGTGAAGACAGGCGACAAAGCATTCTAAGGCAGCTGGAAATCATAACTGATATTGTGAAAGAATCCAATGAGACCTGTCTTTCACAGCTAGAAATGATGAAAAATACGATATAAACTCTATCCGATAGGCTTTGTACGTGTTTTAAGCGTGTCAATGCTCCTCTCACTTATACCAAAGAGTTTTGCAATATATTTCTCATCTTTCCCCATTTCCAGTAACAGCAGGAAAAAGAGTTTATGTGTTGTCAACTTCTCTTTTCTCTTAGTCTTTTTTAGCCTATTGACTGTCCTGTAGTCTATAGCAGTATAGTAATCAATGAACTGTTGTTCGTCTTTTCTTTTCCAATTGGAATTGCTAAGTGTTTTGATCTCGTCAGCTTTTATTTGCTCATAGTACAGACGACCCTGGAGTAAATCAGGAGCTTTATCGTCCATATAATCATTGATTTTCTTGTTCAGCTTGGCAATCTCTTCTTCCGACTCTTTTCCAGAAGTCTCAAGGTCATGTATCTGATTCATAAAGTCGATTATCTGCATTTGCACTTCCTGCATCCTGTTCTTTTCTTTATATCTTCTGAATAAGATGTATGCGCCCATCAGCAGTATTATGATAGCGGTTGCAAGAGCTCCTTTTTGCCAATTCCCTGTTATTCTCTCCTGTCTGCGCATAGCTACCTCATGGTCGAAACGCAATTGTAAATCCTTGATGGTGTCGTTTCTAAGGCTGTTCACTATACTGTCCTTGATATGGATGATTTCATTCACCATCTCACAAACATGATCTGTTCTGCCATGTTCCATATCATAGTCTAACAAATTGTGAAGGATGTTGTCTTTGGGAATACCATCATTGACAGAAAGAGCCTTTAACCATAGTCTATGTGCTTCGTCTAGATTACCTTCATTATAGTATATATCTGCCAGATGCTGAAAGGTTAAAGAATGTTCTTTCATGGATAAAGACTGCATCAATAGTTTCTTTGCCGTATCTGGCATTGTGTGCTTGAATGTATATGCAGCATTAGTCAAGAACGCAGGCTGATCAGAATTCTTGATATAGCGAGAATACGATATAGCCCTCTTCATAAGATACGTTGCACTATCCTTATGATTTAGTCTGGAATGCGCTATCGACATCCTGCAATATGCATATGCAATCCACTCTTTGTTGTTAGCTGCCTTTGCAATATCAAGGGCTTTTTTGGCATAGTTCAATTGAAACACATAATTTCCAGTTATTTCATTTATTGTGGCCAAGCTTTCTGCAATCTTATATTGAAGACGATAATTAGTGGAGTGTAGAGCCTGTTCCTCTGCGGACTTGTAAAAAACAACAGCATTAGAGAAGTCTTTTCGCATTACCCTCTGATAAGCTTTATAATAATATGCTTCTGCCAGTTTCTCATGATTCATGGCCATATTATAATAAGGTATAACAATACTGTCAAGTCTGGTTAGCGTATCAGGATGATGGGTTAGGATACTAGTTTGGGTCAAAAGCAAGTAGTAATGGGCAGAATCCTCTGTACCTGTAAGCTCAGTCTTGTTAATTTTCAACACTGCCGCATAGGCAGAATCGTATTGCTCACGGACTACCAGTGAGTCAATATCTTCCATCTTCCTTGTTACGTTCTTTTCAAAACAGGCTGTCAGTAAAGAAAGAAACAGTAATATGTATATTATCTTTTTCATATTGGATGCAAAATTACACAATAATATTTATATAATGGATTTTTTGGGGCTTTTTATTGTAAAGAAGTGCTATTAGAATCGTTTTATGCATAAAGATTTGTTAAAAAGCCGTTTCAGAAAACTAGTATTTCCATTTGGTATGAGAAAACATTCTTCTGTAAATCAGGTGTTTAAGCATAAAAAATAAAGAAACGGATTTTACTTCTCAAATTCGTGCGGTCTGCTTACCTTTGCAGCGTCTTTAATAAAAAAATGTAGTTATGAAAAAATTATCTTTAGTTTTACTGATAGGATTATCCCTATCACCGTTGCAAATGCTTGCTGACCACTATGAGTGTGACCAGTTAATGCCATTTCCAGAATTCCCTGTTAAGGGACCTGTTTTGAGTCAGGCACCTTTTAGTCTGAATAAAAACAATGGTGATTTTATAATCACTCCGAACTTTAATATCTCGGAACTATACATTTCCATTGTCCGTGATGGCGTGACTTATCTTAATACAACAGTGTCACTGAATGCAGGTCAGAGTTATACTAACAGTTTTACTGGTTATGACGAGGGAGCATATCTTTTAACCATGTCGACTAGTGACGGTATAATTGCCCAGTATGAGATAATTGTTGAAACTGATTAGAACCCTAGCCCCAAGCACTAGTACTAAGGGCTAGTGGTTGATTCTTGATAGTTATTTGAGGGAGGCGTTGCTTATAGGTTGCGCCTCCCTATTATACTAATCCTATTGCTTTCTGAAGAATGTCATTCATGAATTCGTCTTGATTGAGATGGGTAAGTTCGCAGAATTCACCGAATGCGGTATGGCGTTTAATGTGATTCAGATAGTCATGCATTTCCATAATTACCGTTTTACGATACTTCTGCGGTTCTGCCTCTTTCATCGGCTGGTAAGCCAGGATTATCTCCTGAAGGTCTGCCAGCAGTTCTCGACGTTCCTTTTCGATATATTGAATGCTATTCATTAGTGGAGAGATAATACTAAAACAGGTGTGGTGCTTCGTATAATCACACAAGGCTGTAGCGAGTGCCCAAAACAGAGAATACGAACCCACACCCTTTTTAGGGTGCCGCTTCCTCTGTTTTTACTTCCTTCGCTACAATTCAGTGTGATAGAGTCAGCAACATCATATATGATGTATCCACAAAGATAGTCATTTGGACCGCGACAAAGTTACGAAGAAAAAATGAAATAAAGCATTTCTATAGCAAAAAAGTGATCAATAACATTTAAAACCGAAGAAATGGAGACAGAAAAACCTGAAAATCATGCAGGATGTCTGCAGAATTGTTGCCTGCAGGCATCCTGTCGCCAATGGCTTAATGAACACCTATCTATCATAAGCAAAAAATACGAGAAACGCATTTCGGCATTGGAGGAGGATGTCCTTTCTCTGAAAAAACAGAATCAGGCTGTTGCAGACATTTTAACGAATGCTTTTAAGACGTCTGTCAAAGAAAAAGAGGAGAGGGAATCAACAAAGCTTCTGCCTCCCGAACTCTCAACGAAGGAGGCTATGGTCTTATGGAAAAAAGCCATAAAAGCAGGATTTGTCGATAAGAGTTTCCTGCCTCTGATCTCCAATGCCCAGGCAGCACTGCTGGCTAATGAGATGGCCAGGAGGCTGAATATAAGGAACAAATGGAAAGTCTTTGGTGACTTTTGGAATATAAAGTTTATGAAAAACGACTATTACCGTATAGTCAGCCAGAAACAGATGCCAGAATTTCAAAGGAGTATAGTTGAAAAACTAAGTGACAGGTAGGCTTTTCTGCCAAGGTAGTATCTACCGTAGTACCTACCATTGGTGATTGTTTCATTGAATAATTGTACCTTTGTCCCCGCAAGACCGGCCTTGCATAAACTTAAACAACAAAGATTATGCAAAAATTAGAAACCACTGCCGACACCCCGCTGTCGGCCCTGTTCCGAAAAGAGCATCAAGAGATGCTGCGTGGCATCATTGAAGACTGGCGTTCAGTCCTTATTATACCGCCAGAGGAAGATGTTCTCAAGACATCAACCTTTTTCTTCGACTTTGACAGTATACGTCCAATAGAGGTCTATATGGATCTGGTTGAACTTATTATCCATGGCGGGCTACGTTACCCTATCTATCTTTGCAGCCAGACAGAAGATTTTTAGACAGAATGACATAATAACATAATTTATCTATGAGTGAAGAGAAGCCTAAAAAGAAACGGAAGACTAAAGCCGCTACAGAGGACGGTAGCGAGAAGGAGCACAAGAAGAACTGGCGGGAGACGTATGCCACGAAGAAGGAAATCCGGCAGATGCTCAGTGACAATGTGTTCCTGAGGTATAACGTCATCTT
>Ga0310695_10010893_pt1 | contig 13177 bp, 10 predicted proteins | sample RumenRJG_04DNA_FD_203882 | JGI IMG/M metagenome (GOLD analysis project Ga0310695, IMG submission 203882) | Bovine rumen microbial communities from Lethbridge, Alberta, Canada - RJG_04 (v2) (version 2) | ecosystem: Host-associated > Mammals > Digestive system > Stomach > Rumen | place: Canada...
CCCGTATGTTCATCGACACACAATGCGCAAGGACAAGCTAAACGGAGAGTGCGGATATCGCATGCACCGCGACTTCCATCGTTCCATTCAAAGCCCAGCTTTCCGTCGGCAGTTCTAAAAACTTTCTTAGGTTGAATCATTAGACCACCTCCACCGGAAGTTGTTCGAAATCGTAGTTAAAAGTCTTGAGCACGCCATCCCCTTCGGATGCGAACATGGAAAGAGTGCGAACCGTCGCATCGGCCGCCTGCATAAAAGCCTTTGCCGATTCGGAGTTGGGGTAACGGAGCACCGCCGGCGTACCTTCGTCGCCACAACCTGCTACTGCAGGTTCAAGCGGAATCTTCGCAATCAAAGGAACGCCCCACTTTTGGGCAATACGCTCACCACCACCTTCGCGGAAAATATGGTGGTGTTTACCACATTCATCACAAATGAAGTAGCTCATGTTTTCGACAACGCCCACCACAGGTACGCCCACGGAGTCGAACATGGCAAGTCCCTTGCGGCAGTCCGCCAGCGCCACTTCTTGCGGCGTCGTCACCACCACGGCACCGGCCATGGGGCAATTCTGGGTAAGGGTCAACTGGATATCGCCTGTTCCAGGAGGAAAATCCACCAGCAAGTAGTCAAGTTTGCCCCAGCGCACATGATGGATAAAATGCTGGATCATCTGCGACACCATCGGGCCGCGCCAAATGGTAGCCTTGTCGCTGTCGGCGAACATGCACATCGACACAATGCTAATGCCGCCCTTCGCCTCGACCGGGGCAATCGTATTGTCATCAAAAACTTCGGGAGCCTTATCGATACCGAACATAAGTCCCATACTGGGACCATAAATATCCGCATCGAGAATACCCACACGGGCCCCAGAAAGACTGAGCGCCATAGCGAGGTTTGCCGTCACCGTCGACTTGCCCACGCCACCCTTGCCACTGGCGACCGCCACCACATGAGCGACATCGCCGATATAAGAAACTTTTGGAGCCTGCGCCGCCGTATTGGAGCCTTCCACGCGACCCTGTGCAGTAAAAGTGACTTCGACAGAACTTGCACCGAGCGATTTCACAATAGCGATACACTGGTCCTTGAACTGGTCTCGGATCGGGCATGCCGGAGTGGTCAGCTTCAAGTCAAAGCTCACTTTGTCACCATCAATCTTTAGATTCTGGACAAAATTCAGCTCGACAATATTCTTGTGCAGGTCCGGATCTTGAACTGCACGCAAAGCACTCAAAATATTCTGTTCGGTCAATTGCATAATAGGTCGACACTTCGAGGTATAAGTTTATTTTCCGAATGAAAATTTAGACTTTTTCACAAGGCAAAAAAAGACACGTACCGACAGTACGCGTCTTTTACAGAAAGAGCAACTTCTTAAAAATTGATTTTTCAGCGGAACGTTAAAATCAAATCTTGATTTTAGCACCCATAAGCTTTACGAATTCGCGGACAATCGCCGTATCGCCAGGCCATGCCGGAGCAGTAACCAAATTGCGGTCTACGACAGCTTCGTCTACATTTACGGCCACATACTTGCCACCGGCAAGAGTGATGTCCGGACCGACAGCGGGGTAAGCCGTAGCCTTGTAGCCCTTCAGCACGCCAGCAGCAGCAAGCACCTGCGGGCCATGGCAAATTGCAGCCACCGGTTTCTTGGCCTTGAAAAATTCCTTCACAATCTTGAGCACACGTTCATTGAGGCGAATGTATTCCGGAGCACGGCCACCGGTAATGAACAAGCCTTCGTAATCCTTCACCTTCACCGCATCAAAGTCAGCGGTGAGCGCAAAGTTGTGTCCGCGGGATTCAGAATAAGTCTGTTCGCCAAGAAAATCGTGAATTGCAGTCGCAACCGTGTCGCCAGCCTTCTTGTCAGGGCACACAGCATCTACCTGATAACCCAACATAGACATCGACTGGAACGGGACCATAGTTTCATAGTCTTCGGTGAAATCACCGCAGAGAAGCAGAACCTTCTTTGTCATTACGCACTCCTAGTAAGTAGTTTATTATGTTTTTTACATCCAACGTAAGTTGGATTATTAAAATACATTAATCGTTACCCAAAAGTACGTATATAATTTTTAACAAACTAATTCTAGAACTAGGTTCCAGAGAACTTGGGCATTCTCAGCAAGTGTGTCATACAAGGCGGCCATTCCTCTTCGTAATGGCTCACCAAGATAATCGTCGTTTCTTTCGAAAGCAACTGTAGCAAGCTAAAGATTTTGTCGCGGTATTCGCCCTTGAGGCCCTGAGTCGGTTCATCAAGCAAAAGTACCTTGGGCGGGCGAATGGCAGCACGAGCCATAAGCACCACGCGCTTGTCAATCGGCGACAGGTCACGGTAGCGGGCTTCCACGTCGTCAAAGCCAAGGTAATTCAGCCATTCCTTCGCCTTCGCGCGTTCTTCCCAAGTGGTATTGTCAGCCTTGCAAAGGTTTGCGGTAAAGCCCGTGCACAGGACTTCGGACAAACTAAGGTCTTCGCGGTACTGGAGCGCGAGTTCCGGCGAGAAGAATCCGAGTTTCGCCTTGTGGTCCCAGATATTCAAGCCATGGCCCGGGCGTTCGCCCAAAAGGGTAATCTCGTTGTTGTAAATCTGCGGATGGTCTGCCGTAAGCATGCCAAGCAGTGTACTCTTGCCGGCACCATTTTCGCCCATGACCGCCCAATGTTCACCCTTGCGCACAGTCCAGTTCAGATTCTTGAGCACATCGGTTTCACCAAAGCGAACATTCACGTTCTTGAGTTCAAAAAGAACTTCGTTTTCATCTTGAGATCCTTCGACGCACTTCGTTTGCTCAGGATGACACTTTTGTCTCAGATCAACAATCTCATAACCCTTCAGTTCCGCTTTTGAAAATTTCGGTTTAGCAACTTCAGTTGGCAATTCGCCTGCATACGGAGTAAAGGTCTTGTTGGCGTAAACGAACGCCGGAATTTCTGGCAACAATTCATCTTCGCGGGCAAGGCGTACCGCGACCTTCAAGCCATCGCGTTTTGAAAGCTGAACCACGCTTGCAGCCAAGTGCCTGCGGTATTCCGGATCGAGACCACCGAACAAATCATTGAAGTAAACCCACTCGGGCTTTTCCATCCACATGCGAGCAAGCAATACACGGCGCAGTTCCCCGTTCGAAAGACTCAAAAGCTTGCGTTCCAGAACTTCGTCGGTCAAATCCGCAATCTTTAACGCTTCTTCCAATTTATCGGGGTCAGTTTCAGGCCATGCCATATCGTCGATATAGCGGTCGGTCTGCAAAAAGAACTTCTTTTTCAAGAGCAAGTGACGCACCAGCGGAGCTTCTTCGTCGTGCAGGCTAATAAAGCGCTGCTGAAAGAACGGCGCGAGCGCATGCTGGATTTTCCGCTGCATCGCTTCCGACATCGTGGAAACATTCTTCTGCTGGTTCAAAAAATGAGTAATGACCCTATCCAAGTCCTCGCCTTCGGTGCTGAAAATCTGCACCTGCGGGAACATCTCGATAAGAGCTTCAAAACGTTTGAATTCCATGCGCCCAAATTTAGAAAAAACACCTCCCCTATTGCTAGGAAAGGTGCTTCGGATGTGTTATAGGAAACTTTAGAACTTGTTGAAGAATTCCCAAGTGGCCTGCGGAACCCAGGACTTTTGCTGGCCGGGATCCTTGTGATCCCAGATGTGGCCGCCGTTCTGCGTGCACCAGCGGACCGGGAAACGTTCTTCAACTGTCGTGTAATCGTAGCACACGTGCGGACCGTTGCCGCCGTATTCCTGAGCGCGCTCGTTCTTGGCCTTGCCGCCCTCGGAATTGAGTTCTAGAATAATGTCGCGGGCAGCTCGTCCCATTTCAGGGCGGCAAAGGTCATCTTGCAGGCCGAGCACGCCCATCCAACCGATGCCCATCTTCTTGCGCTGCGGGAGCCAGATATTGCGTTCGGCGGTTTCGTACACGGCTACAGCGCGGAGCACATCCTGGTGGTTCCAGGAGAGACCATTGCTGAACATGGAGCCGTAGCTGAAGCCCGTAGAGAACACACGGCTAGAGTCAATGCAAAGGTTGCTCTGCAAGTCGGCCAAAAGTTCATCAAAGAGCAGATAGTCATCTTGACCCCATGGGGCCTGGTTTCCGTTGCCTTCGGGAGCGACAAAGATGGTCGTCTTTTCGGTATCGAGCGGTTTCAGGCCATAGTAGCCTTCCTGCTGCACACCACCGGCCCAGCCGCCCATGCAGTGCATGCCAAATACCAAACGATATGGTTTATTGTTGTCGTAATTGTCCGGGATATCGATACGAATAGTACGCTTGCCCTTGCTCCACTGGAAATCATAGCTACCGGACTTGACGCGGTTCCAAGTCTTGCCGCAACCACGGGTAGGCACCGGATCGTTCTTTAAGCCCCAACCATAAGCATACTGCGGTTCAGCCTTCGTTTTCTTCACAGTCAGCAATACGTTCGTATCTAACTTGTTCAAAATTACCGAAAGGGTATCGAAACCATCGGCAATCACCTTGAGGGTTTCGTCTGTGGAAAGCTTTGCCAACGCAGCCTTTTGTCCGTTACCGAAAGAGGCTCCGTAATTTCCATTCGAGGTAAAGCGAATGCTTCGCTGAGCCGAACCGATTTTTACGTTGGCATAATAGGCCCCCTGAGCCTTGACACAGGCCTGCAAGTCGAGGCGGCCCGAACCATAAAGGGTTTCGCTCATCAGGCGATTACCCATCATGTCGAAGATTTGGACCTGTACGGGTTCGCTGGAACGCTGGGAAAACGAAAGTACGCCGTTATTGACGCTGATATAGCCCGGAAGCACGCGTCCCATCACAGACATTTCGTCTTGAGTGAATTTAAATTCACCCTTGTCATCGGTCTTTGTGGAAAGGCCATTTTGGACCAGCAAAACAGACGCACCACTGACAGCAGCACCCTGTTCATCATTTACCTTGCCTGTAAGCGTAAAGGCATTCGCCCCCACTGCCAATGCACAGACAAAAACGAGAGGTTTCCAAACACTCTTTTTCATAAATAGCTCCTATATTGTATCTTGAAAATAAACTCAAAAAAAGTCAATAGCTCAACAGGGAAAAGCATTACTTTGGACAATAAGTCCACAGCCAGTTTTTCAAATTTTTACAACCAAGCCATTTTACAGCTTTTTTGCATACTCTTTGGCTGGGAAAGTGGCGAATTATACTATTTTATTACATAGGAACATTTAGTCTGGAGAGAATATGAAAAAGATTTGGACGCTCATTGCAAGCACCATGTTGGTAACCTCTGTTGCTTTCGCACAAGACGACTACGATTACGCAGATCAATCTGAAGAACAGTATACCGAACAGGAACAAGCTGAAATTCAGGCTGAGGACCAAGCTAGCGACGCTTCGGAAGAAGAACAGCCCAGCGTTGCAGAGGAGCCTGCCCCCAGCCAACCGGTTGCAGCCCCGATTAGCAGCCAAGCTAACGTTCAAGAGCCCGAGCCGGCCAACACCGAAGAAGACAATTCCGCTCAGGAACCCGCCCCCCGTCAGGTTAACCGCTTCGGCTTCGGTTTGAGAGTCGCCTTCGACTACGGCAGAATGTTCGGCTTCAAGGAAGACATGGATAACGATAGCGATATCAGCGGCTCGCCGTCCGGCATCGGCTTTGAAGCAGGCCTTATGGTACGTTTCCAGATGATTCCCAACCTTTTCTTTGCACCGGAAGTAAACGTTGCCTACATCAGCACCAACCACGAATACATGGGTAGCGAACGCAAGTACAACAGCGTGGATTTGGAAATTCCTTTGCTGATGCGCGGAATTGTTGCCGACAGGTTCTACGTTACCGGCGGTCCTCAGGTTGTATTTTCTATGAGCAGCAAAGCTGAAATCGAACCTCTTAAGGTAACCTCAGTCGGTATTACCAAAGAGAGCGAAGAAAAAATCGACCAGGCATCCTTCGGTTTCGGCATCGCAGCCGGCGCCGGCTTCAACATCTACGAAGGCCTGTTTATCGACCTGCGCTACTATATGGGTCTCACAGAGCTCTATCCTGATGTTAAGAGCATGGATGATTTCAACGACGGAGATGTTGCCGAAGGAGACTTCTACATGATCAACATGTCTGGCGCAAGAATGATGAAATTTAAAGTCGGTATCAGCTACTGGTTCAAGTAATGAAAACTCTAACGAGTTTATCCTACAAAGAATGCCCGCCGATGGTATCGGCAGAGGCAATGCGGTTTCTAGACAACGACACCAAGCGTAGTCGTGTTTCTAGCCCCACATTTCAATATCTTGGCGAACCCCAATTCAACATAGACTCCGCAGAAATTCCTTCCGAAGAGTTTACGACAGCCATTGATGCCGGTTACGCTTTAATGAACAAAGCCGGGCAAGCCCTATTCGAGCGTGTCTGCGACTATCTCGGAGAAAACCGAGAAGACAAATCCGTCGCCATCTTTATTGGCGGAGGAAACAACGGCGGAGACGGACTTGTTCTGGCACGACTGTTGATTGAGGCTGGTATTCCCAGCACCGTGTACTCCCTTGCAAAAGCGGAAGCCTTCAAAGATGAGGCGGCAAACGCCTACAAGGACTTTGCCAACAATGGTGGCCAGCTCATCGTAGTAAACAACCTGCCCGAACGCGATCCGAAATTTGCACTGGTTGTCGATTGCATGCTCGGAAACGGAGCCTCGGGAGAACTTCGCCCCGCTTTTGCACGAGCCGTCATTGCTATCAACAACTGGGGAATTCCCATTCTTGCAGCGGACGCCCCCACAGGCTACGATTCTTCGGAACACCACTGTGGAGAAAACTGCATTCAAGCCACAGAAACGCTTGTTTTTGGACTCCCCCGCTTGGACGCCTACACTAATGAAGGCGCTCGCGTATTCGGGAATACTACGGTCGAGCCGCTAGACTACCCCGACAACTTGATTGACAAAGTCTTGTCAGGAGTTTTCCTGGCAACCGAAGACATGATTCCAGCTTTGCTCCCCGACCGCGATGAATTTGGCGACAAGCGCAGCCAAGGTACCGCCATGGTCATTGCAGGTTCTGGCAACATGACTGGAGCAGCAGCCCTTTGCACAAAAGCCGTTTTAAGAAGTGGCGCAGGGCTTGTAACCACGGCAACCCCGAAAGCTTTGCTCCCGGCATTGCAATCTAAGCTTGATGAGCCCGTATTCTTCGGAATTGGCGACAGCACCACCGACAAGCTTTCGATTATGCACCTGATGCAGTTGCAAGACCTCGCAACGCACCAAAGAGCCATCGCCATCGGTCCCGGTCTTGGAACCGATACAGAAACGCAAGACGCAGTCCGCATGTTCCTGACCGGATTACAGATTCCGGTGGTTGTCGACGCCGACGCGATTAACGCCTGTGGTTCTGCATTCTTCTGCATGGAAGGCGGCCCCAGCAACGCCATTATCACACCGCACAAGCGCGAATGGGAACGTAATTTCGGGCCATTACCTGCAAATGAAAATTTCTATCCGGAATACCTGCAGCAGTTTGCAACGCAGTTCAAGATTACTATCGTGCTGAAGGGTTGCCCCACCTACGTGGCGATTCCCGATGGACGAGTGTACGTGATTCCGGCCCGCAATTCAGGCCTTGCCAAAGGCGGCGCAGGCGATGTGCTTACCGGCATTATCACCGCACTCCTTGCACAAGGCTTGCCGACAGCAGAAGCAGCCGTACTCGGCGTACTTTTGCACCAGAAAGCAGGCAGACTCACGCGCGAAAAAATGGGAGCATTTGGTATGCTCCCGACTGATGTCATTGAAATGTTGCCAGCTGCGTTTGGCTGCTAACTAAGCCATCTCGACCACGAGCTTATCCATCGCGGCCTCAGATTCGGCACTGAGCGTAGACTTCACCGTCACCACAGTTTCGGCGAGCGTTACGTTCTTGAGCGTGGCGAGGATTTCCGTCATCTTCTTCGCGGCCATCGGGGCCCAGGTGCCGTTCTCGACAACGCCCACCTTGCGGTTGCTGTAGTTCTTCGCCTTCAAGTGGTTCAGGAAATCTTCCATCACCGGGAAAAGGCCCGCGTCATAAGTAGGAGCGGCCACCACCATGCGGTCGTAACGGAAGGCGTCTTCGATGACTTCGGCCATGTCGCTGCGGGCAAGGTCAGAGACCACGACCTTTTCGACACCGGCGGCCTTGAGCTTTTCGCCGAGCAATTCCGCGGCCTTCTTGGTTCCGCCGTAGATCGAGGCGAATGCCACGAGCACGCCCTTGTCTTCGGGAGCGTAGCTGCTCCAAGTGTTGTACTTGTCGATGTAGTAGCCCAGATTTTCGGTGAGCACCGGACCGTGCAACGGGCAAATCGTCTTGATGTCGAGCGCAGCCGCCTTCTTGAGAACCGCCTGCACCTGGTTGCCATACTTGCCCACAATGTTGAAGTAGTAACGGCGGGCTTCGCAAGCCCAGTCATCCGGATCGGCATCGTACACGCCGAACTTGCCGAACGCATCGGCCGCAAACAGCACTTTTTCGCTCTGTTCGTAGCTGAAAAGGACTTCGGGCCAGTGCACCATCGGGGCACCGATAAACTGGAGTGTATGGCTACCGAGCGCAAGCGTATCGCCTTCCTTCACGGTCTGCTTCTTGACCGATTCGGGGAGCGCCATGAACTGCGGCAACAGCGCGAAAGCCTTTGCGGACGCCACGAGCGTCGTTTCCGGGTACTTCGCCACAAAATCAGCAATGCCACCGGCATGGTCCGGTTCCAAGTGGTGAATCACCAGGTAATCCGGCTTGCAGCCAGCAAGAGCGGCCTCCAAATTGGCAAGCCACTCGCCCACCTTGTGCGCATCGACCGTATCCGTCACGGCAATCTTTTCGTCTACAATCACATACGAATTGTACGCCATGCCCTCGGGCACCACGTACTGGCCTTCGAACAAATCCAAATCGCGGTCATCGACACCGATGTACTTGATATTTTCGCTAAAATTCTTCATATAGACTCCTAATTTTCTCTTTTAAATTTAAAAAACGATAGCTAAACAATTGTAAAAAGAAAAAAATGTTTCAAGAAAATGGCTTCAGACGCCACAAAAAAGCGTGTATAGTAGTGAGAACTTCTCCAGTGATAAGCATGTTGGTTACTCCGATCTTGTATTTGAAGCGCAAATCAAGGACGGTGGCACCGCGGCGCTCTATGTGGGCATCATTGCCGAGCACAAGAAGTGGCCTTACAAACGGGGAAACCTCAAGATGGACAGGCCTGAAACGCTTTTATTGATATTCCACTCGTTTTGTCATGCCGGGCTTGTCCCGACATCCCCTGTTCTTACTCAAATATGTATATTTCGCCATGACATAGCTCCATACCGAATGGTTCGGAGCGACCGGAATTTTTGAGATTACAGAAACTCTTTCGCTCGGTCATGCCAATTCAAGCAAGCTTGATTGTCGCGACACTCGCCAATTGCGGATTTTACACCATCCGCGGGGTAAACCAAGTCATCTCGATCAGCGCCAAGACATTCTATATTTATCAAAAAATGGATCCCCTCCCTGACGGTCGAGGATGACAACAAACAAACCTGCAACGAGTTTATTATGGAAGAGACTTTCAAGACCAGAGGCGTTTGCGCGACAACGATCCAGTTTACGCGCGACGGAGACAAAATCAGAAACATCCGCTTTACGGGCGGATGCAACGGGAACTTGAAGGCAATCGCAAAGCTCTGCGAAGGTATGAGCGCCGAAGATATCGCGGCAAAGCTCTTGGGCAACACCTGCGGCGGGAAGCCGACTTCGTGCGCCGACCAGCTCGCCCGCGCCGTCCTCGGGAAAGACGCCTAAATCTTTCCCTGATCCGCGGGGAGGCGCCAGCGCTTGAGTGTCGGGAAGTACTTGCGAAGCTCCGCCTTGTATTCTTCACGGGTGAGGCTCTTGCCGGTGTTCTTGTTGAATTCATCGACGAACTGCGAGCAGAATTCGACCATCTGTTCCATGTTGAAGTCGCCGGTGAAGGCACCGTCTTTATAGCAGTAGATGCAGTATTCTTCGTTCTTGCTGCCGTCGGCGTTTGTGCCCAAGATTTCTGGTGTGAGCGGCATTCCGCAGCTTTGACAAAATTTTAATTCCATAGGTTCTCCTTTTTAGTTTTACATACACAAACGTACACTATTTTAAAATTTTTGTCAAGTCCTTTTATACGGTCACGGCGCCATAGCAAAAAAAAAGTGCAACGCATTTGGGCTATGATATTGTTTCTTTTTTTATATTATAGTTTGTAAAAAATATTTTCAACAATTACGGAACTAAAAAATATGACCAGTCATCTAATTCATTCATTACGTTCGCTCCGTTTGGGGCTTGTTCTGGTTTTTACCCTGCTTATGGCAGCAACCTCGTTGGCGGAAGGTGAAGCCCAGCTGACCGGGAAGCCGTTAACAAGCCCAGATATCACGGTCGCTGCCATTGAAGACCAAACATATACGGGTTCTCAAATTTGCCCTGCAATTAGCGTTACAGACGGAGAAAAAGTACTTGAACCCGGTGTAGATTTTACGATTCAATGTTCAAACAACGTATCTGTTGGAACGGCAAGCATGACTATCACCGGAAAAAGCCATTATACCGGTGAAATCAGCGAACAATTTAAAATCGCTAAAGCACCTTTGATTGTTATCGCAAAGGATAAGTCGATTATCTATGGTGACAAACCAGCAAATGCAGGTGTTGAATATGCGGGCTTTTTGGGTGGCGATAAAGAAAACAGCTTAAGTGGCTCGATTGTCTTTAGCTACGATTACGCTCAATACGATAAAGTCGGTGAATACGCCATTATGCCGAGCGGTTTGGAATCCAACAACTACGAAATTGAATTTGTCGCGGGCAAATTGACTGTTGAACCGAAGGAAATTTCTATTGCCTGGGATGATAAAGAAACCTCGTTCACTTACAATGGTAAGGCTCAAGCTCCGAATGCGACGGCTGGAGGTCTTTTGAACAATGATGAATGCAACATTATTATAGACTCCGCTATGAATGCCGGAAAGTACTCTGCCGAGGCAATAGATTTAACCAATGTAAATTACAAGTTGCCTGAAAATCGAGATGGACCGGACTTTGAAATTACAAAGGCTCCGCTCACGGTTACGGCCAAGAATGCAACAATTGCCTACGGTGATGAACCGTCTAACGCAGGTGTCGAATACAGCGGCTTTGTGGGCGACGATAACGAAAATGACTTAAATGATTCAATTGACTTTAACTACGATTATATGCAATTCGATAAAGTTGGCAAATACGTCATTATTCCAGGCGGTTTGTCTTCTGACAACTACGACATCACTTTCGTCGAAGGCGAGTTGACGGTTGAACCGAAAAAACTCACGGTTACCGCCAAAAACGATACGATTACCTATGGTGATGAACCGTCTAATGCAGGCGTTGAATACAGCGGCTTTGTCGGCGACGATAACGAAAGCAGCCTGGATGATTCGCTCATCTTTAGCTACGAATACGGACAATATGGCAAACCTGGCGACTACGCCATTATACCAAGCGGACCCCGATCTGACAAATACGAAATTGAATTTGTCGAAGGCAAGTTGACCGTCCTACCGAAAAAACTCACGGTTACGGCCTTGAACGATACGATTGTCTATGGCGATGAACCGTCTAACGTCGGTGTTGAATTCAGTGGCTTCATCGATGGAGAAAACGAAAAGTCCTTGAACGGCACACTCGTTTATAGCAACGAATACAAGCAATATGGCAATGTCGGCGAATACGCCATTACACCGAGTGGCCTGACGGCTGACAACTACGAAATCGAATTTGTGGCTGGCAAGTTGATGGTTGAACCGAAGGTTGTTTTTATTGCTTGGGATGATGAAACTTCGTTTACCTATGATGGCAAAGCCCATGCTCCGAATGCAGCAGCAGAAGGTCTCGTGAACAATGACGAATGCAACCTCGTTATAGACTCTGCTACAAATGCTGGCAAGTACACCGCAAAGGTAACGGACTTGAGCAACAAAAATTACAAGTTGCCGGCAACGGGGCTTGAACAATCTTTTGAAATAGCCAAGATTCCGCTCACGGTTACGGCCAAGAACGCAACAATTGTCTATGGTGATGAACCGTCTAACGCAGGCGTTGAATACAGCGGTTTTGTTGTTACAGACAATGAAAAGTCTTTAAATGGCTCCCTCGTCTATAGCTACGATTACAAGCAATATGGTAATGTCGGTGAATACTCTGTTACGCCGAGCGGTTTGACTGCCGACAACTATGAAATTGAATTTGTGGCTGGCAAGTTGACGGTTGAACCGAAGGCCGTTTCTATTGCTTGGGGCAAGTCTTCGTTTGCTTACAACGGTGCGGCTCAGGTTCCAGCTGCAACGGCAGAAGGTCTCGTGAATAGCGACAAGTGTGGCCTTACGGTTGCTGGTGCTGCTACAAATGCTGGCAAGTACACAGCTACAGTAACAGGCTTGAATAACAAGAATTACAAGTTGCCCGCAATAGGTCTCGAACAGGCTTTTGAAATTACAAAGGCAAATCCGACAATTGTCAAGTCTCCGGTTGCTGTAGAAAATCTGGTGTATAACGGCAAGGCTCAGACACTTGTGACGGCCGGTGAAGCCAAAAACGGAACGCTCGTTTATAAGTTGGCCAGTGAAGAAAAGTATTCAGAAGCTTTGCCGACGGCAACTAACGGCGGTGATTATACTGTGTACTTTATGGTGCTCGGCGACGAGAATTACAATGACCTTAAGGCAGAAACGCTCACGGCATCTATCAAGGTCCCAGCTTCTAGCAGTTCTGTGATCGCATCGAGCTCCTCCAGCGCTCCAGCATCCAGTTCCAGCACTGTGGAACCCGGCAGCAGTTCTAGCGATTCGACGACTCCGGTTGCAACGACTACACTTGCCGGTACTTTCAGGGTTGCCTACGCTCGGAACGAGCTTGTTGTTACGAATTCTGTAGCTTCGGAACTTAAAGTCGCCGTATTCGATGTACAGGGCAGTCTCAAGATGCATTACCGCGGTTCTGCAGCAGGAAATCACTTCGTCTCGCTCAAAAAATTCGTCCCGGGCATTTACCTAGTCCGTGTAGAATCGAGCGGCAAAATGCAGATGCTCCAAGTGCATGTAAAATAAATTGACAAATGTTTAAAAGCACAAGGCGGACTCAATGTCCGCCTTTTTTGCTGCGTTTTC
>Ga0310695_10010894_pt1 | contig 13177 bp, 11 predicted proteins | sample RumenRJG_04DNA_FD_203882 | JGI IMG/M metagenome (GOLD analysis project Ga0310695, IMG submission 203882) | Bovine rumen microbial communities from Lethbridge, Alberta, Canada - RJG_04 (v2) (version 2) | ecosystem: Host-associated > Mammals > Digestive system > Stomach > Rumen | place: Canada...
ATTTGCCGTTCGGTTTCAAAAATGGAAGGAATGAAATATTATTCATCTTCAAGCAAAAAGCAGAAAACTCTCTACAAAAACATGTACATGATAAAATCTGCAACAGACGAAACTCGCGTTCCTGACCCGATTTATGGCGATGCTGACGGACTTACAGCGTATTGCCTCATGGACGACAACAGCTTCGGGCGATGCAATTATCGCCTTAACTATCGCCAGAGCAAGAACGAAGTGTTCACGAGTTTTACGAATGTGCAGTGGATTAGTTATGCGTTTTTGAAGGCTGTAGCGCCAGAAAATCTGAAAATCTCGCTCGTGATTATCGATTGCGGCGATGAGTTTTTGATTTATATGCCGCTTCAGGCAAAATTTCCTGCTCTTGGCGTCTTTGAAAAACATTTGAACCAGTCTTTCACATCGCGCCTTGAAGCGATTTGCAATTGGTTCATAATGCAATTTTAGCAGCCAAAGGCTGTTTTGAAAGGCAAATTCGATGAGCAAATTCGAGGTTAGTAAGATTATGAAAAAATTGCTTAGCGCACTTCTTGCAAGTGTATTATTTATTTCAGTTGGAGGTTGTAAACCTATGTATAAGGGAATTGAAGGAAAAGACGGTCTTTTCGCTGTTCTTGAAACAGAAAAAGGCACAATAGCAATGGAGCTTTTCTACAAGGAGACTCCCCTCACTTGCGTTAACTTCGTCGGTCTTGCCGAAGGAACACTTGACGCTGCAAAGGGCAAGAAGTTCTATGACGGCTTGAAATTTCACCGCGTAATCTCTAAGGCTAACGGCGACGGACAGGACTTTATGATTCAGGGCGGCGACCCTCAGGGAACAGGCGCGGGCGGTCCTGGCTATCGCTTTGCAGACGAAATCGTGGACAGCCTCAAATTCGACAAGGGCGGATATCTTGCGATGGCAAACGCGGGTACTGGCACAAACGGAAGCCAGTTCTTCATCACAATCGTTCCGACAACTTGGCTCAACGGAAAGCACACAATTTTTGGCAAAGTCGTTGATGACGCAAGCCAGAAAGTCGTTAACAGCGTAAAGCAGGGCGACCACATCAAGAGCCTTGCAATCGTCAGAAACGGTGCGGACGCTCAAAAATTCAGCGCGACACAAGCGGATTTCGACCGTGAGGCAAAAGTTGCAAACGAAAAGGTCGAGGCTCGAAAGAAGGCTGAGCGCGAGGCACAGGAAAAGGCTATGCAGGGCGTTATCGCTGATTGTGAGAAATCAAAAGAAGGCATCTACTTCAAAGTGCTGAAGACAGGCTCAGGCGACAAAATCGGCAAGGGCAAGAACGTTTTTGTCGAGTACAAGGGCTATCTTGTTGACGGCACGATTTTCGACGGCTCTGAGAAGATGGTCGAGGGCGGACACGAGGGGCTTTCGTTCCGCGTTGGCGCAGGTCAGATGATTCCGGGCTTTGACATCATGGTTCAGGACATGAAGGTCGGCGAGACTCGCAAAATGGTCATTCCGCCGGACTTCGCTTATGGCGCGCGCGGCATTCCGGGCGTTATCCCAGGCGGCGCATACATTTGCTTTGATGTTATGCTCGTGAGCGCAAAATAAGCGTCAAAGACGCTTTTGTCGGGCGCAGGCTGTTTTGGGAATCTGTCCACTCAATCAAGGTCAAGGCAGATGCTGAAACGAGTTCAGCATGACAATAATTTCTAGAGCATACTTTTCAAGAAAATCCTTCTCGAATTTGAGAGGGATTTTTTTTTGCGAATTCGAGGAATGTTGTTTCGTTTTCATTGTATTTTATGAGCCTTTGGCTCTTTTTGCTCATTTTCTTGTTAAAGCAGCCTTACATTAAAAATTTAATGTGCAAATATGATAGCCCTGTGTTAAAATCATAGTTGTATGAGAATGATTATCTTTTTTATTGCGCTTGTCGCTTGCCTTGTGGTTGTGATAATCGCTTTAATTGCTTACTATAGAAAAAGACTTGCTTTGGCTTATGCTTCTCTAAAAAGTGTTAGAGAAAAATTTGAGATTGCTTCTAATGAGCTTAATTTGTTGTGCGAAAGCAATGATATATTTATCTGGGAAAACGACACGGCAGCGAAATGCTCAAAAATGGGAAAGCGTGTTGTTGAAACTTTTGGTTTACCTGAATATATCGAAAACGCAACAGAGGCTTTTATACAAGCTGGAGTTGTACACCCCGATAGCATTGCTGAATACAGACGGCTTGAAGACAGAATTAATGCGGGAGAACGAATTGCAACTGCAAATCTTCGTATTATTTTACCCAATGGTGAAACTCAATGGAGAAGATTGGGCTATGTGCGTGAAGAGGATAAAAAATACTTCGGCTTTAGCTTGGGTATAGACGATTTTAACGACTTTGAGCAGTATTTTATTACGGCGGCTGAACAGTCGGGATTGAATGCATGGATTTATGACCTCAAAAGTCACAGAGTTGTCCTTAATGTGAACCAAGTTTATCACGGGAATGTGCTTTCTTATATGCCAGAAGATATTGCATCTTCGCATTTAGTTTTCCCTGCTGATGTTCAAAAATTCGAGGCTTTGTTTCAAGCAATGAGAGACGGAGTGCCGAGAGTTTCTGACGAAATCAGACTTAAAAAGAGCAATGTTGCAGAAACAGGCTCTAGTCTTGATTATTGGTGGGCAAAGATGTGCTTTACTACGATTTTCGATGATGACGGAAATCCAAAGCGCGCCATAGGTACTGCTGTTGATATTTCTCAACAGAAAATCGATATGCAACGTTTCCGCGACCAAAGCGAATATCACGATATTGTTTTGAAAAATACGGTGATGTCAGCTTGGATAAACATAACGCAGAATATGTTTAAGAACGTGCGTGGCGTGTATGCGTTTATTGAACCTCATCAAGACAGAATAGGTTGTCTTGACAGTATGTTTGATTATCTTTATACCCGTATTCCCGAAGAAGACCGAATTCACTGCGCCGCATTTAACCGCGCTCTTTTGCAAGGATACGCCGAAAGCGGTCAGATGGATATTGAGTTTGACCACCAATTTTATATCGATAAGCAAGCTCTTTATAGCGAATGGTTGCACACGGCTATTCATATGATGAAAAATCCAGACACTGGCGACCTTGAAGCTTTTATCTATGCAATCAACATTGACCGCACAAAGATGAAGCAAAAAATGTTAGATGAAGTTTTGCTAAACGATTATGACATTATTTTCAGTCTTGATTTTTACACAGGTAATTATTCAGTCCTTGTTAGCCGAGATATAGACGAGTTTCGCGATATTGACCGAAACGGTGGCTTTGACAATATGATAAAGGAACTTTGCTCGCACGAACCGTCATTTTTCGAAAATACCGAAAGAGTGAAAAGCGATTTCACGATGGACAAGATACAAAAGAGTCTTGATGAATGTGAGTTTTTCACCACATATTTGCGTGTGAACGAAAATGGCAGGCTAAGACGAAAGAAACTGCAAGCTACTTATGTAAGTAAAGAGAAACGGCTTGCCTATCTCATTCAAAGCGACATTACCGAAACCTTTGAAGAGGAACAGAGAAGAAACAACGAACTTGCTGCGGCTTTGCGTGAGGCAAAAAAGGCTAATCAGGCAAAGAGTGAGTTTTTGAGCAATATGAGTCACGAAATCCGTACTCCTCTAAACGGTGTTAAGGGGATGCTTGATTTGATTCAGTTAAATCCGAAAAATCCAGATGTGCCTGAGTATTTGGACAAGGCTTGTATTTCTGCAAAATACCTTGCGGGGCTTATAAATGATATTCTTGATATGAGCAAAATTGAAAGTGGAAAGCTGGTGCTTCACAACGAATGGATGCTCTTTTCTGATTTGCAAAAATACATAGATGCGATTATTTCTCCTCAAGCTGACGAAAGAAATCACAACTTTACGCAAAAATTTACTGATTGCTCGGCTTCTTGGTCTATTTTTATTGACTCAAACCGCTTGAAGCAGGTGTGTATCAATATCCTTTCTAATTCTGTAAAATACACTCCGAACGGTGGCAATATTTCACTAGAGATTTCGTTAAAGAGCGTAAAAGAAGATTCCGCAGAGTTCTATTTCGATTTTAAGGATAACGGAATAGGAATGAGCGAAGAGTTTTTGAAGCATGCCTTTGAGCCTTTTGTACAGGAAAGCGCGAAATTGGCAAAAAAAGGCACTGGTTTGGGACTGTCTATTGTAAAGAGCCTTATTGAAAAGATGAATAGCTCTATCGAAGTGAAAAGCGAACAGGGAAAAGGCACAGAGATTTCCTTTTTGCTTAATGTGCCTGTGCGTATGGCTGAAGATAATGAAAGCAAAGATATTGCAAAAGAAAGTCTTGGAGCTGTGTCTTATGAGGGCAAGAGGGTTTTAATTGCCGAAGACAATGAAATCAATATGGTTATTGCTGTGGAGCAGTTCAAGACTTTTGGCTTGGAAGTGGACAGCGCGGAAAATGGCAAGATTGCGCTTGAGATGTTTGAAAATAGCGAGGTGGGATATTATGATTGCGTATTTATGGACATCATGATGCCTGTAATGGACGGATTTGAGGCTACAAAGAATATTCGTTCTCTTGATAGGGCTGACGCTGCGACTGTGCCGATAATTGCAATGACTGCTAATGCTTTTGCTGAAGACGTGCAGAAGTCGCTTGAAAATGGTTTGAATTATCATTTATCTAAGCCGTTTGATAGAGAACAGTTGGAAAAAGTGCTTGAAAAGGCACTTCACGGAGAATGAACATTGTTTTAGAATGATTGGAGAAAAAAATGCGAAAGATACTTGTTGTTGTTGATATGCAAAATGATTTTATCACAGGCTCTCTAGGTAGTGCCGAAGCTCTTGCTATCGTGGAAAACGTGAAGGCTAAAATAAAGATGTATAAGAGTTGTGATATTTATGTAACTCGCGACACTCACGAAGCAAATTATCTTGAAACTCAAGAAGGTAAAAATCTGCCTGTTGTGCATTGTGTTCGAGGTACTTCGGGGCATGAGATAGAAAGCGATATTGCTTCTTTGCTTTCGGGAGCAAAGATTATAGACAAGCCGACTTTTGGCTCTGTGGAGCTGGCAAAAGCGATTGCAAAAGATGCAGAAGCTGCAAATGGAGAAATCGAAGTGGAACTAATCGGACTTTGCACGGATATTTGTGTGGTGTCTAATGCGCTTTTGATAAAAGCATTTTTGCCAGAGATTTCTATCAGTATAGATTCAAATTGCTGTGCAGGAGTTACGGTGGAAAAACATCTAGCTGCGCTTGAAACAATGAGAAGCTGCCAGATTAAAGTAAAATGATAAGATTTTTATACTATTGAAAATGAAAAGCCCTATCCGTTAATATTGGATAGGGTTTATATTTAGGACTAGTAATCCTTTCTCTCTGACTTGCGCTTCTTGTTCAAAAGCTTGCGCTCGAGAGTTGTCTTCTTCTGATGAAGAGTTGCAGAAGGCTTTACGAAGTACTCTCTCTTTTTCCATTCGCGGATAATGCCTTCTTTTTCAACCATGCGCTTGAAGCGTTTGATTGCTTTTTCGAGATTCTCTGAATCTTCAACTGTGATAGTTGCCATCTTGTGTTCACCTCCTCATCTTTCGGAGATTCCGTAAAGTGAGTACAAGTATATACAATCACAGAAATTAAATCAAGTGGAATTTTCCTCGCTCTTTGTCTTTTTTACTGAATCATTGCAGTATATTTCAAATACTAACATAGTTTCTAAAACACTCATCTTTATCACTTAATTTGACAATTCAATAATAAAATAAAAAATAAAATTTGCGCATTTGTTTTAATAGCTGTCGCTTTTTTCTGTGTACTTGAGTTTATAATATGATAGAATTAAAGCACACTTACTTTAGAGGTTAGATTATGGGCAAGGTGGCTATCAGAATAAATGCAGCGGATATTGTTGCGGTTGCGCTTCAAAATCTTAAAAAAGGCGAAACTATTACACTCGAAGCTATGGACGATGTAGCGGAAACTAGTGTCGTTTTGGCAGAGGACATAACGCAGGGGCATAAGTTTGCTCTTCGTGATATTAAGGCAGGAGAGCATATCATAAAATATGGTTACCCGATTGGAGAGGCGACCGAGGATATAAAATCTGGCTCTCACGTTCACACTCACAATATTCATACTTTGCTTTCTGATTCTGGGGAATACTCTTATGATGAAGCAAAAGCAAAGACTGCTTATGAAGCATGGAAAAACGATACTGCAAAACTCCGTGAAAATGTGCCAACTGTCAAAGTATACAAAAGAAAAAACGGCAGAGTCGGTTCAAGAAACGAAGTTTGGATTGTGCCTTTGGTTGGTTGTGTGAATAAGATTTCAGAAAACTTGGCTGCTTGGGCAAATGCAGAGTTCTGCGCAGGAAAGACCGAGCCGAAAGAAGAGGGAGGACTTGAAGGCTTTTTCACATGGACTCACCCCTATGGCTGCTCTCAGATGGGAGGCGATAAAGAAACTACAGCTCGTGTTTTGGCGGATTTGGTTCATCATCCTAATGCGGGCGGCATTTTGGTCGTGTCGCTTGGCTGCGAAGAGAATAATATTCCTTATTTTAAGCAGTTCTTGGGAGAATACGATGAGAATCGCGTGAAGTTTATGGTAACGCAAGATTTCAGCGATGAAATAGAAGAAGGTCGTAAGCTCTTGCGTGAATTGGCAGAAGTTGCAGGTAAGGCAAAGCGAGAAGAAGCTCCTCTTACAGATATTGTTCTTGGTATGAAGTGTGGCGGTTCTGATGGAATGAGCGGAATCACTGCTAATGCTCTTATTGGGCGCATTTGTGACGCTATGACGGGTATGGGCGGAAAGGTTATGCTTACTGAAGTTCCTGAGATGTTTGGAGCTGAGCAAATGCTGATGAACCGCTGTCAAGACAAAGCGACTTTTGAAAAAACAGTTGACCTTATTAACGGCTTTAAGGGATATTATACACGTCATAATCAAGTGTGCTATGAAAACCCGTCTCCTGGAAATAAGGCTGGTGGTATTACAACGCTCGAAGATAAATCTTTAGGCTGTGTGCAAAAGGGCGGAAAAGCTCCTGTTACTGCTGTTTTAAAGTATGGCGAGCGATTGACAGAAAAGGGCTTGACTCTTCTTGAAGGTCCTGGCAACGATATCGTTTCTACAACCGATATGACTGCGGCGGGTGCGAATATTATCCTTTTCTCAACTGGACGTGGAACTCCTCTTGGTGCTCCTGTGCCGACTGTGAAGATTGCGACAAATCACCCTTTGGCAGAGAAAAAATCTGGTTGGATTGACTTTGATGCTGCAAGACTTCTTGACGAAAAGAGCGATGATGTGCGAAACTCTCTTTTAGCGTTTATTTGCGATGTCGTTTCGGGGCGTAAGCAGACGAAAAACGAGAGAAACGGCTATCGTGAAATCGCAATTTTCAAGGATGGTGTAACGCTCTAATTTTATGCATATAATTGAAATTGCTATTCCAATTATTGTAATTATTGCACTTGTTGCGATAGTAGGTTTTTTTGCGTCGTCAGAAACAGCGTTTTTATCGATTCAACGTGTAACTGTGCGACAGTTATTAAAAGAAAAACCTGTGTCGCCAAGTGCAATAAAAATTGCCTGGTTAAAAGACAATATGGATAGACTTTTAACACTTGTCTTAGTAGGCATTAACTTTACAACAACGCTTGCTTCTTCGCTTGCAACAGCTTTTGCAACAAAAATCGCTGGAGCTTCTGGTGCAACTTATGCAACTGTGGTGATGTCTTTTGTGCTGATTATCTTCGGTGAGATTTTGCCTAAGACCATAGCAACAAATAAAACTGTTTTAGTTGCGAAATGGGAAGCTCCTCTTTTAATTTTTTTGCAAAAGCTTCTTTTCCCGATAGTCTGGTTTTTCTCAAAGATTTCAAGCTCTATAACTGCGTTCTTTCAAAAGATACTAAAAACTAATCGACATATCATTACAGAAGAAGAACTGAAAACTCTTATTGATGTAGGCTCAAAAGAGGGAACTTTAGAGCAGAATGAGAGAAAAATGCTTCATAAAATCTTTGCTTTTTCTGATTTACATGTTCACAATGTACTTCGTCATCGCTCTTTAGTAAAATCGATTAGCGAAGAGGCTTCTTATAAAGAGCTTGTACAGCTTTTTGCAGAAACGGGCTATTCTTATATTCCTGTTTATAAAGATGACACTGAACATATAACAGGGGTTGTTCGCTACAAATGGGTGCTTTACGGTAAGTCAAGCAAAAATGCGACAGTAAAGCAATATATGCGTTCTGTTTTGTTTGTGCCAGAAAGTTTGACTGTAATAGAGCTTTTACAAAAGTTTAAAAAAGAGCGTCGTAGTTTTGCAGTTGCATTGACAGAACACGGAGCTTTAGCAGGTATTGTTTCTATTGATGATGTAATGCGTGCTGTTATGGGAAGAGTAAACAGCGATTATTCAACGACTATTTTGAGCCCAGAGGAACGTATTCAGATTTTATCTCAAAACGAGTTTATTGTGCCTGGTGATATGAGAATAGAAGATGTTAACTCTTCTCTAAATCTTAATCTTGCTTCTGAAAATTACTATACACTAGGAGGGTGGCTTTTGGAAAAGTTTGATCGCTTGCCGTCTATTGGCGAAATGATTAAACACAATGGCACTCTTTTTATCATAGAAGACCAAGCCCAGCATCGTATACAAACAGTTAGAATTCGGCTCGGTGTATAAACAATTTCATTTCATCTGCTATGAAAACTATGCTTATATTTTAGCATGTCCTTTATCCATTGTCTCTTTCCTCGCTTATCCATTGTCTCTTTCCTCGCTTATCCACTGACCCTTTCCTCGCCTATCCACTGACCCTTTCCTCGCCTATCCACTGACCCTTTCCTCGCCTATCCACTGACCCTTTCCTCGCCTATCCACTGACAATGGATAAGCCTTTCCATTATTAGCAAATTTCTTATAGATTCTTGAGCTGGAGTTCTGTATTTTCTGGATTAAATATACAAAACAAAGTAGAAAATTTTAGAGCGGAGTTTAATTTTATTTCTTAAAATATGCTGTCTGTGTAAATTGTGGATAAAAAAAAAGATAACTGGTCTAAATTCCTATAATATCATACATTAGAATGTTGATAACCATATTAGTGGTGTAATTCAAGGTTGACATACCACATATATGGCGTGTATAATTATAAGTATGATTAAATCAGTGATAAAGAGAGACGGACGGAAAAGCAAATATAGCTGGGATAAAATTGCAGAGTCAGTAGCTTTGGCTATGAACGATGCAAAGTTGTCGCCTGCAAAAATTGCAACTGCATCTAAGACGATAGCGGATATAGTTCAGAAAAACCTTTTTGCTATAGACGGCGAAGAGATTTCTGTTATTCAGATAGAACAAGGTGTGAAATCTGCTCTCAAAGAAGCGGGATTTGATGAAGCACTTGAGAAATATGTTTCTTTTAGAAAAGAAAGAACTCAGGTGAGGGAAATGGATTCTGCTCTTATGCACACATTCGACGAGTTGACGAATGCAGATAGCAAAGAGAGTAATTTAAAGCGAGATAATGCAAATATCAATGGTGATACTGCAATGGGAACTATGCTTCAGTACGGAAGCGAAGCTGCTAAAGATTATTACGAGAAGTATATGCTTCCTCGTGATATGGCAGAGGCGTATCATTCAGGATATATTCATATTCACGATTTTGATTTTTATGCGCTTACAACGACGTGTTGCCAGATAGAAATTTCTTCTCTTTTTAAAGACGGATTTTCTACGGGGCATGGCTTTTTGAGAGAACCTAACTCAATTCAGAGTTATGCGGCTTTGACTTGTATTGCGATACAGTCTAATCAAAATGACCAGCACGGCGGACAGGCGATTGTTGATTTTGATAGAGGTCTTGCTCCTGGGGTTGCAAAATCATATAAGACTTACTATTCTACAAACCTTTTCAGAGCTCTTGAGCTTCGTTCTTGTAATGGAAGCGAGAATGATAAAAAAGCGTTTGAGAATTTGGGTAAAGATAAAACAGCTAAATATGCTTCTACGACGCAGCTAGATGCTTTAAAAGAACTTGACCGCTTTATTGAGTGGGAAAACGGAGTGAAAAGACAGCTGGCTACGGATAATCGCTTTTTAGCCTTAGAGAAAAAGGCTTTGATGGAAGCTGGTTTTGAAGAGAAAACGATTATAGATGCGCAAAAATTTGCAATAAAGGAAGCCGAGCGAGAAACTGAAAGAGCAACGTATCAGGCTATGGAGGCTTTAATCCATAATCTTAACACAATGCATTCTCGTGCAGGTGCGCAGACTCCTTTTAGCTCGATAAATTATGGAACGGATACAAGTCCTGAAGGCAGAATGGTCATTCGTAATATGCTTAATGCGACTGACGCGGGTTTGGGAATGGGTGAAACTCCTATCTTCCCAATTCAGATATTCCGCGTGAAAGATGGCATTAACTATAACGAAGGCGAACCAAATTATGATTTATTTATCCGTGCTTGTGAAGTGAGCGCAAAGAGGCTTTTTCCTAACTTTAGCTTTATTGATGCGCCCTTTAACTTGCAGTATTACAAAGCTGGTCACCCAGAAACAGAAATTGCATATATGGGTTGCCGTACTCGCGTTATGGGTAATGTTTATGACCCTATGCACGAAATAGCTCCACGACGTGGTAATTTATCTTTTACATCGATAAATTTACCTCGTTTGGCAATAGAAAGTAAAGGTGATGAGGCTTTGTTTTATAAAAAGCTTGATGATATGCTTAGTCTTGTGGTTCGTCAGCTTCTCGACCGTTTCAAGATTCAAAGCGCAAAGCACGTTTATAACTTTCCTTTCCTTATGGGACAGGGCGTGTGGCTCGGAAGCGAGAACTTAGGTCCTACTGATACGGTTGGTGAAGTTTTGAAGCACGGAAGTTTGAGTGTGGGCTTTATAGGTTTGGCAGAAACTCTTGTTTCTCTTTATGGGCATCATCACGGAGAGAGCGAAGAAATGCAGCAGAAGGGATTGGCTATTGTTTCTTATATGAGAAAGTATCTTGATGCAGAAAGCCAAAAGCGAAAGCTGAACTTTGCTCTTATCGCGACTCCTGCCGAAGGCTTGAGCGGGCGATTTGTGCGATTGGACAAAAAGAGATTTGGAATAATCCCTGGTGTTACAGACAGAGATTATTATACAAACTCGTTTCATATTCCTGTGTATTTTCCGATAAGTGCTTATGAGAAAATACAAAAAGAAGCTCCTTATCATGCACTTACTAATGGCGGACATATTACTTATGTAGAGCTTGATGGCGATACGGCGAATAATATTGAAGCTTTTGAAAGCGTTATCCGATGTATGCACGATGCAGGAATCGGATATGGCAGCGTAAACCACCCAGTAGACCGCGATCCTGTTTGTGGCTATGTTGGTGTTATCGGCGATGTGTGTCCACGTTGTGGCAGAAAAGAGGGAGAAGCAATTTCAGCAGCAAAGCTGAGCGAATTGCGCAAGAAGTTCCCGATAAATATGGCTAGATACTTCTAAAAGAACTATCTTATATAGAAGTTGAAAATAAATGTGAGTGAGGCGATGTATGACAGCACTTTTGCAGCATGAGGTTTATCCAATTGAAGAGGAAGATGGTTTAACTGTGGCGGCTTTTGGACAGGGAGTTGGCTTTGAGCGCATTAGACGAATTACAGGGTATTTAGTAGGCACACTAGACCGTTTTAATGACGCAAAGCGTGCAGAAGAAAAAGACCGCGTAAAGCATTTCATAAGCGCATGAATATAGCAGGCATTATAAGCGATTCTATTGTAGACGGTCCTGGACTTAGAACAACTGTGTTCTTTCAGGGCTGTGCTCATAAATGTAAAGGTTGTCATAACCCAGAAACTCATTCTTTTGGCACGGCGAATGAAATGAGTGTGAAAGAGATTGTCGAAAAAGTTATGAAAAATCCTCTTTGTCGTGGTGTTACGCTCTCTGGGGGTGACCCTGTGTATCAAGCAAGAGAAGCAAAGGAACTTGCAAAGGCATTAAAGACAAAAGGCTATGAAGTGGCTTTGTATACGGGCTTTACATGGGAAGAGCTAGTAAATGAGCAAGACGAAGATAGATTAGAGCTTTTGAGAAACGTGGATATAATTATTGACGGTAGATTTGAGATAGAAAAGCGTACGTTAGAGTTAAAATTTCGGGGCAGCTCAAATCAACGTATTATAGAATGTAAAAAAAGCATACAAGAGTTTGATGCAAATAACACAAAAGAGCCAATTCTTTGCACTCAAAAACGTTGGGTAGGCTAATGAAAAAATCCCCTTGCGGCATATAGAGTTCGTTCTTGTCTGTATACTGCAGTTAAATCTTTTTTAAACGCCCTGATTTACAATAAGAATCTATTTTTGACTGCTTTATATCAAACAGAGTGGCAACATAATAAGTATTTTTTGCTACATCGAGTTTTATTGAAAGAAAAATATTATCTTTAAAGCATTTTACAAATTCAATTTGACCGTCTGATGTGCCTGCATAATCTGGACTATTTAAGATTTCAGGAATAAAATCAAGATATTTTGCAGCAGTATAATGTTTACGTTTCAAAAGGTGTGCAATCAAACCTTTTGAGCGAAAAATATTTATGTCTGAGGCACAATTTTCAAAACCTATTTTTGATAAAAAGTCTTTTTTAATAACTGCAACAAAGATCATTTTGTCCATAAAGTACCAACTATAACAAAAAAACCGCCTTTAGAAGTGGCGGCTTTGAAAAAATTTGGATGGGCGGCGTATCCATCATATCAGGTTCCCATAGGGAGCGCAGGGTGCCTTTCCTGCTCGTCAAATTTCATTTTTATTATACATTATCTTTTTATATTTCGTCAACATAAAAAATGATATCTCATTTTACTTCCCCTTGCGGCATATAGAAAAATCTAGTATTATCGTTAATCGAGGCACTGTGTAACAACATGGGCGGAAAAGCTCCCTTGTTTAAGAGTATTCTTAATAAGGAGGGCAGCTATGAGTCTTTATGAAAAGATAATGGTAGCGATTGCTATCGTTAGTCTGATTATAGACATAATGCGCCTTCTTCACACTTGGAAGAATAGCGACAAATAAAAAATAGCTCCACCCTGTCTGATACCTGAGGTGGAGCATTGCGCGAAAACCTGTTACTAGCAGGTAAGTAGCGACAAAC
>Ga0310695_10010896_pt1 | contig 13173 bp, 7 predicted proteins | sample RumenRJG_04DNA_FD_203882 | JGI IMG/M metagenome (GOLD analysis project Ga0310695, IMG submission 203882) | Bovine rumen microbial communities from Lethbridge, Alberta, Canada - RJG_04 (v2) (version 2) | ecosystem: Host-associated > Mammals > Digestive system > Stomach > Rumen | place: Canada...
GTTGTCGAATAAGCTGCATCTTTCGAAGTCTCATCGACTGCTTCTTCTATAGCCTGATCGTCCATATCCGCCGTGTCATCGGAAGTCTCGCCGGCATCCGCGGATTCCTCCTGTCCGGCTTCTTCATTTTCTATATCCGCTTCGCTCTCCTCCGTATCCACGGAAAGCAAATCATCTCCGGTTTCATTATCAACTGTCTCGTCGTTTTCTTCCGGTTCCACCTCTTCGGCAATCTCTTCACTATATGCCTGTGTGGATGCAGTATTCTCCTCAACCGCAAAGGCAGAAGCAGCCGGCGCTATGGTCGACACAATAAGGACTAATGCAGCTATCACAGAAACGGCCCTCTTCCGTTGCTTTGTCTTTCGGAAGAGCTCCATAATCTGTTCAACCATTTTCATTACGAAGTTCATTTTCATCTCCTCTTCTTTTGTTGGAATTGTCTCTGTTCTAGTGCACCGTCTCTGCCGATTCCGGACTAAACCGCTTGACAGTTATTTGGTATAATAAGGGACCACCTCATTGATGCTCCTTATCTCGATTCATTCTCAAGCCTGCCAGCAAACCGGCTGCTGCGATAAGGACACCGCCAGATAATCTATATAAAAAATACCGGAGTCTCCCGGATCAGGAAGCATTGACTGCCGGGAGCCCCTTTTTTCCGCTCTGGTGTTTGAATGGCAGGTTCCCGGGAAGCCTCCTCCGCGTATTCTATTTTTTGTTCAATGCACCGCCCCGATCTTAATAAGGGGCCACACCCTGAATACGATTTTTCCTACAATTTGCTCTTCCGCTATGCATCCGATTGAGAAATTTCTTGAATCCAGGGACAGCGCCCTGTTATCTCCGATTACAAATAGCTTTCCGTTCGGCACTGTATAAGGAAACTCAATATCTGTATCTCCCTTTGTTTTTTGCCGCAGATACGGTTCATCTATCTTTGCGTTGTTTACATATACATCGCCTTCGTCATCTATCTTCACTTGGTTACCTTTATGCGCATTTTCAGCTTCCTCATCTTCTGCGCAAGTGCAGAAACGTATACATTGTTGAATGAAATAAAGGTACTAAATAATCGTAACATTTATAAGAAGTTTGTCAATAATTTTTTAAAAACTTAAAGACTTTTCGCTTCTTCGATACTTTTTTTGACCAACCACTTCCGGTACATCTCTGAAACTGACAAATAATCTATCTATCCAAAAAAACGAAATGACGAACAAAAATGTATACTTTTTTTGGTTCATAATTAGTCCCATGCAATCGAGTAGGAGGGGAAATTGATATTTCCCCGTCCTCTCACACCACTTATCCCGACTTTCCAGTTATCCTGAGATTTATATTTGGATTCTTTTTTCAAGAGTGTTTTTCCACAGAAAGTCGGGATAATTATTATTTTAACCCATAAAGCTTTTTCAAAAGTTCTTCATCATCTTCCCAATTTAAATCTGTTTCAGCAGAAATCAACGGGTTGAGTTTCGAAGTCGCTTTTTCAATTGCTTCCTGCTTCATCTTTGTATCTGCATTTGCGTAATACTGCCGTGTAGTGTCCATTTTTGAGTGGCCGAGCCATTCTGCTACTAAAGCTAATGGCATACCGTTCCGATAAAGGTGCATTGCTCTTGAATGTCTTATGAACATGTGAGGATATAAGTGTTCCGGAACCTCGATTGATACTGCATGCCCTTGCCGGCCATACTTTGCAACAAATTTTCCTACATTATCTGCGGACATTTGTGACCGCAAGCCTTTGCGATCAATGTAGAACAGATAATCGTTCAGTTGACCAGATGGATGAAATTTTTTGCAATACGCTATCAGATGATCCCGTGTCTTTTCCATGATAGGAATGTTCCTCATTTTCCTTCCTTTTCCTGTCACGGTGACATAAGGACTGTTTCCATCTAAACTAATGTCCCGAATCCGAAGATCGAGAACTTCCTGCACTCTGGCACCTGTATCATACAAGAGAATTAAAAAAACCAGGTCACGTTGACCGTTTCGTCTGCTCCGATCAGGCTGTGCAAGTATCGTTGCTAAAGCCGCTTCACTGAAGAATTCGATCTCATGGGGATTGGCATTTTTCTTTTTTGTAATAGCTGCCACTTCGAGGTTTATGACCATGAGTGTTTTGTCACGCTCTGATGCATATTTCATAAAGGACTTGATAGCAGCAAGCCGCTGGTTCCTACTGCTGATGCTGTAACCCCTATCCTGTTCGAGCCAATCCAGAAAGCCTTCCACAGCATTCCTTGAAATGCAGTTAAAGGAGATCTGCTTCAATGGCATTTCTGGAGAAGCGATATGATCAATAAAAGCGTTGAGAGCCTCGCGGTATGCTTTTACTGTGTTCGGGCTGGATCCACGCTGATTCGGAAGATATACGTTTAAATAATCCCGAACTTTCTGGTAAAAGTACAATGCATCATTCGTCACAGTCTTCTACCTCCGGTATCAGCGCGCTGAACCTTGACCATTCCACGGCGGAGGATGAGCGGAGCTTTTCAGGAAAAAGATGTATATAGTAAGCAGTATCTGCAAACTGAGTATGTCCCATGTAAGCGCTCAGGTAAGGTATTTTTGCATAGAGGTCTGCTTTTTCATCTAACCATTTCATGAATACAGCGGTAGCAAATCTGTGCCGGAGAAGGTATATGCGGATCCCTTTCGCTCTGCTGTCCGGATTTGAAGCGTTCCACAGACGGCGGAAGGTATCAGAAAGCCATCTGCGGCTGTAAACTCCTCCATCAGGGGCGGGAAACATATACTCTGCGTCAGGAAAAATCGTGCGAAGTTCGTTCAGATAGTTTCGACACATGATGGCTACATCATTGGAGACAGGAATGAGCCGTTCTTTATGCGATTTATTCTTTCTTATGAAAAGCGTACCTTCCTTTTCATTAAAATCAGCCTGCAACAATTCGCGTCCCTCATTAGGACGTAAGCCACAGCAATATATCAGCCGGAAAATCACGCGGATAATCAGGTGACGACACGGGCTTTGCATGCAGAACGGTTCCTTATCACACTCTGTAAAGAGGTTTATAAGTTCCTGATCAGTGATGATATATGGTGCTTTCCTATGCGTTATCGGGAAAATAGATGAAGGTATCACATAGTCCGTTACACCAATAGCACACAGGTATTTTGAGAACTCTCGTAATGGAGTGATCCTGCGGCGGAACCCTTCTGGTGATTCGGTTGGCCTCATGACGCACCATGGATTAACTGTATCTTCGGTAAACTGGGAATAGCCATTTCGCTTAAAATAGTCACAGAAATCCTTGATATAGTAATAATAAGTACCTTTGGAAAAGCCAAGGCTTTCTTTGTATCCAAGCATTCCTTCTGCGTATTCGGAGATGTTCATACCAGTTTACCTCCCAATGACGCAAGGCTGAGAGCACAATCACGAAGTCTTTCCATGTCTGCAGAAATATATAGCTTCGTGGCTTTGATCCCACTATGCCCTAAAACCTGGGCGATTAGATCAACCGACACCCCGTTGAGTGCCATGCCGGTTCCCAGCCCACGGCGTATGCCATGCAAAGTCTTTCCATCGCCTACGGTATGCTTTATTCCTGCTTTCTTCAGGTGTTTTCGAAAGATACAGGCAACAGAAACACCATCATGATAACTGCGATACGGCGCATAATGACGTACAAAAAGGTGTCTGTCGTCTGTCTCCGGACGTCCATTCAGGATGTAATCGGCCAAAGCATTCAACATACTCTTTGAGACTGGAAGGAAGAGTGGCTCTGAAGTCTTTCCTTGTACGATACGGATTTGATGCTGATGCCAATCGATATCACTAAGCTTGAGCGTTGCAATATCTCCTGCACGCAGACCACTGACTGCTGCAAGCGCCATCGCTGCAAAGTCTCTTTTCCCGCTGGGCGTATCTCGAGGAATACTCTTAAGCAGGGCGATCACTTCCTCGACGGTTATACAGTCTCGAACTCTGTGATCTCTGCACTTTGGGGCGGAAAGAAGTAGCCAATGATTATTGTCATACATACCCGTTGCGCAAAGAAACTGGAAGAATCCTCTGAGAGAACTGATGACATCATCCATGCTTTGGGGGCGATCCTCTGAGATTTCTATAATAAACTCCTTCACGTGATCCGGACTGATGGATGATATTTGCAGAATACCTTTTTTCTCGGAGAGATAATAAAGAAATCTCCTGCAAATAGATTTCTTGCATTCTTTTCGTTTGGTGCAACAATTTTGGATCTTGATAAACTGGTCAAGTAGTTCTTCATAAGCATTTGGAATGAAGAGCTGTTCCTTTTTGCTAAAGACTTTCCATTTGAAAAAACCAGTATCAAAAACTTCAGAAAGAATACGGATTCCCCTAATCCTCCAGTTTAGTGTATGCCTGCTGATGCATTTATCATTAAACTGAGATAGGAAGAAGTCTTCTTGTTCCTTAATCACTTTTGAATCAGTGATATATGGATTACCCAGCCTCCTTTCAATAGGTCGGAACGCAGAACACTGGTAATCATCTATAGTTCCCGACGATAGTCCAAGGTCCTTCAGGCATATATTTGCCTGTTCAATAAGTTCTGACAGATACATTCCCATATGCACCTCCTGTAGTGAAGTAGAAATCGGTTTCACTACTTAAGGTACATAAGTTATCCTGAAATCTCATCTGGTGAAGATAGAGAATAAAGGAATATAAATCAAATATTCAAGATAACCGGAAAGTCGGGATAAGTGGTGTTATCCGGAATTCTGGATAACACCACCGTGCGTACCGTTCGGTACACGGCGGTTCAATCAACTTAACAAATGACACACCTTGCGGTGTAGTAGTCAAGCATGGAGATTAGCCCAAAATCGGCTAATCTCTTGTTGCTTATAGCCAAATGTACCCATCCGTTATGGGCAAGTCTTGCATAGCGGTCTCCGCAGTACGCAATCTTAAAAGCCGCCCAGCGTGGCACATCCAACTTCATCAGATTCTTAGCTCTGTTCTGTGGCGTCTTCCAGTGCTTCCAGATACACATTCTCAGACGATATCTGATATTACTGTCCATACGCTCGCACAGTCTTTTCATGCTTCCGATTTTGAAGTAGTTAACCCATCCTCGGATTAGCTGGTTCAGCATCTGTACCTTATAGGCATTGCTCACTCCCCAGCTCCTGCATGTCAGTTTCCTCATCTGTGCTTTGAACTTCGCTACTGCTTTCGGATGCGGTTTGGCTTTGTATGCTTTGGCAAATGAGTCAAAGTAAAATCCAAACCCGAGATACTTGATACCTTTCGGCTTATCCACCTTGCTCTTTTCGGCATTTACCTTCAATCCGAGCCTCTCCTCAATAAATCGGGTCACACTCTTCATGACTCTGTCTGCCGCCTGTCTGCTTCCAACCATGATGATCAGGTCGTCTGCATATCGGACGAAATCCAGTCCTCTTGCTTCCAGTTCTTTGTCCAGTTCGTTTAGCATGATGTTCGCCAACAGCGGCGAGATATTTCCCTCCCTGCGGCGTGCCGACTATGGTATCTTCATACTCATCGTCAATCATTACTCCGCTGACGAGAAACTTTCTCACCACCGAGATGACGTCTCCGTCCTTGATTGTGCGGCCGAAGATGGTCATCAGCTTGTCATGGTCTACCGTGTCAAAGAACTTAGCAAGGTCAATGTCTACAATCCAGCTGTGCCCATCGTTCATCATCTCTAATGCCTTTAGGACTGCCTGCTGTGCACATCGGTTGGGTCTGAATCCGTAGCTGTGGTCATGGAACTGCTCCTCAAATATCGGAGTGAGCACTTGTGCCACCGCCTGTTGCACAAAGCGGTCAACTACTGTAGGTACTCCAAGGTTCCTCATTCCACCGTCTGGCTTCGGTATCTCCACCCTTCTGACCGGCTGCGGCTTGTACTTCCTTGTCCGCAGCTGTTCCCTAATGCTTTCGCCGTTTTCCGAAAGGTATGCACCAAGCTCTTCGACGGTCATGCCGTCTATTCCTGCCGCTCCTTTAAGACCGGCCGCAGCGAATGCTGTGACCGGTCTTCTTATAGGGAGAGTTTACGTAAGATGAACTCAGTAAACCTTAGTTATGGATCTGACCTGTGCCGATCAGATCTTTTTTCTGCGCTTGAACCATACGGTTCCGCCGAGTGCGCCGCCTGCCATCAGCAGAAGCAGTGCCCAGAGAGCTCCGTTGGCGCTGTCGCCTGTCTTGCTCGATCTTCCGGACTTGGAAGATTTGTGAGATTCCTCGTAGTTGTTGACAAATGCCGCCTTTTCGGTTTCTTTGCCATCAACACTCCAAGTGATCTTCGAGCTGATCGTTCCGTCGCCTTCATCATGAAGGGCTACTGTCGCGGTGAATGTCCTGCTGTCATAAGTCACTCCCTTCTTAGGGAATAAAGGCTTCTCCTCTTTCACGGTATAAGTCTTGACCGCATCTGTTTCTCCGTTTGCAAATACAGTCTCGTCTACCGCGATCGCAGCAAATGTTACATCACCCGTTGCATCGTTCTTAACCTTTTCAATCAGTTTTCCGTCCTGATCATACAGGCAGAAGGTAAACATACCATCCTCAAGTTTTCCGCCATTATAAAGCTTCTGTGCCTTGATCTGAATATCTCCCTTAGCCTTGTATTCATTCCGGAATACAAATTCCATTTCCTGTGCGCTTGTATCAACGCTGATCTTGCCGGCCTGATCATCGGTCAGTACAACATGGATCGGGAACTCGGTCTTGTCATAAATATAACCGGGCTTTCCTTCGTCAACTTCACGCACCGTGTAGTTGCGCTCTACGCTCTCGGCATAGCCTTCCTCAGTCTTAAACTCATCCTGAGTGTAGGTCAGAGGCTCGAATGTGAACACACCGTTCTCATCGTTCTGAACAGTCTGCAATACTTTGCCTTCTTCATCTACAAGTTCTGCAGAGAACTGTCCTGCAGCAAGCTTCCTGCCTGTCAGCTCTTTTTTGGCTGTGATCGGCAGCTCGCCCGCAGACGCGTAGTCGTTTACAAATGTCTGGTTGTCCAGCTCGCTGTATACCGTAACAACGTTAAGAGTTCCATCACCCTTATCCGTGAAGAAGACATTGATCTTCATTACGCTTTCTGAATAGCTAACGCCTCCCAGTTTCTCCTCCGGGATCTCCTCTTCGATCGTGTACTGAATCGGAAGTTTGTCCTTGTCCTCAGAGAGCTTGTAACCGATAGCCGTGAAGACCGCTTTGCCTTCAGCGTCGTTCGGAACAGTTTCAATAACCTCACCCTCGGAATCCTTGAGAATGAAATTGAACTCACCCTCTTTGAGCTTACGTCCATTCAGCTGCTTGAACGCCTCAAACGTAGCCGTTCCTTCAGCATCGTAGACGTTTGTGATAATGAGACCCTTATCTGTCTCATATTCCACAGTAGCACTAAACTGGTTATCCTCATCCTTCGAAACATGAACAATTACCGTGTGCTCCGTCACATCATAAGTGACACCGCCAAGACCTTCATCGACCTCTTTGATCGTGTATTCATAATCACCGGCTTTCTTGAACGTCATAGGGCTGAATTTGCCAGTCGGGCTGTCTTTTGTAACAGTAACGGTATTATCTTCCGGAACCGGCGCACCCTCAGTCTTTGCTGTCAGAGTAAACTTGAAGCTGTCATCCTTTGTCCACTCGCGGCCTTCCAGTACCTTTGTAACTTCGAGCTGCTGAGTAATGGGTGTGAATACGTTGGTCACGGTCAGAGAAGATGCATTTGAATACTTGCACTCAGCCTTCAGTTTGCCGGTTGCATCATCCTCTGTCACGATAACTTCAACAGGTTTCTCTGTGGCATCATATCTGACGCCATCCAGATCTTCCTTGGTTTCCTTGATCGTGTAATGGTAATTTCCTTTCTTAAGGAATTCTATCGTGCCGAATTTGCCCGTAGGTTCATTCTTGGTTACAGTTACTGTCTCTCCTCCGGCTTCCGGCATGGGATCATCATCTGTATTGGCAAGAACAAACTCGAAGGAATCATCAGTCTCCCAGTCACGTCCTTTCAGTTCCTTAGTAACTTCAAGGGTGACTTCCACAGGTTCATAAGGAGTATTTGTTACTGTAAATCCATCCGTTACAGATCCTGTGGTCACTCCGGCAGTATAACCTTCAACCTTTACCTCTTCGATGGTGTACTTAATCTTATGTCCTACTTCTCCGACGACTTTGTACTCAGGAAGACCGGTGAAAGTGTGCTTCCACTGGTTATCTTCCGAAAGGTCGACAGTATCTATTACATTACCGTCAGCTTTCAGTTTTATCGTGATGGCATCCGGCATCAGCTCAGCTTTCTGTTTATCTGTGCCTTCCCAGACCTTTTCGACAGGAATATCGACGTCAGCACTGACGACCGCAGCCAGATGATAGGTGGTCTCGCTTTTGATGTTCTGCGGAAGGCCGTTTGCAGAGGTAATGGCAGCCGTGTTTTCAAAAAAGTGTTCAGCCGGCTCCGTGAGCTTGTCAACGCTCGTGCTGATATAAAAGACGGTCTTCCTGTCTGAACCGGGGTGCTGCTGAGCGATAACGAAGCTGAGGCTGTTTCCGTCTCTGTCCAGATTGATGCCGGGTATTTCCCCAATGTCTTTCGCCGCTGCTCCGTTGAGCGACGCCTGTATGCCGGTGATCGTCAGATGGGCGGGAATGACGTCAGCAACGGTCACATTCCGCACATCGTAGGTCCCGCTGTTTTCCACGGTGACAGTATAATCGATGGTACCGCTTCCGTCGCCCGGAACAATGCGCGGATCCTCGGCCGTCCCGGTTTCAGGATCGGATTGCTTATGAAGGGAAAGGACGATGGGGTCCAGGATCCCGGAAGCATAGGACGCGACCCCGTTATGATTCTGCGCGTCCGGTTCGCCCTCCGGCGGCTCGTTTTCAAACAGCCTTGCTCTGGCAACCGCCCCGTTGATCGCCTTGCCCGGAACATATTCATTCGGCGAGGCCATCAGCACATAGGCAACGAGAGTCTTTTCACGGCCGAGTATAAAGTTGCTGCCGTCGCTTGCTTTGCTGCAGTCGATCGCGATAGCGGTGATGGACCCCTTGTCCTCCGGCATGAGCGTCGTCCAGACTGACGCGTCCTGCAGATCGCCAAAGTCATTATTCGGCGCAACCGGCCCGAAATCGGTCTTTGTGGAGTAATAGACCACAGGAGCGCACACCGCCGTTCCGCCGTCTGTCGGCGTTTCGCAGATGCTGCTGAGATCAACGCCCTGAAAGACTCCGCGCCATGCGGAATCCGGTCTGTCTGCCGTTCCTTGCTCAAGGATATCGTAAAAAACGATATGATCCGCTTTCGTCTTGGGATTGTTGGAAAACTTGAGGCGGTAGGAGTAGCCGTTTCCTACCGTAACGTGAGTTTCCGCCGTATAGGAATTGTCCGCAGGCAATCCGTTTTTCGTCTCCTGATTGCTGATAGACTTTTTGAATCCCGCTTCCAGCACACGAACGGCGTTCCAGTTGATATTGACCTGCGTATACGCGGCATAGTCGCCGGAGTTGCGGAGTCCCTCAAAAGCGCCGCCACGGGAACCCATGTCCACAGCCTCGAACTGGTTGGCCGGAAGGACGGAAAGAGGCGTGGGCTTTTGAGGGATGCTGAAGGCCAGGGCGTTGGGCGTCTGCGTACCCCTGTCCTGCACGTTGTCGAAGGTGTTTTCCATGACGAAGGCAAAATGCACTCGGTTGAACCATTTTCCGTCATACTGCACGCATTCGGGGTCTTCAAACTTATAGTGGATGACCAACATGGTCTGGCCTGTCGCTTCGTCAGTATAGGTACTGTAGTCCACACAGTCCGCCGGAATCTCATAGCTGTAGTTGCCGCTCGAACGAAAGCGGTATCCCCACGCGATCCAGCTTTCCAGCGTGACCGGAGACATGACCCGGTATCGGTCATAGATTCCGCTGATCGTACCTGTCTGAACCCTCGTTCCCTTGGGAAGCAGCTCGTAGAAGGTCCCTTCCAGCATCTTATAGGAGTCCTCGGCATTGGTGTGAAGCGCGTCCTCCGGATTCATATCCACCAGCATCTGGGCGGTGAGCATCACATAGGAGATCTCTTTGTCCTGAGCGGCGGCAGCCTTTTGGCGGGAATCGGTGTCGTCAGGCGTGATGCTGGTCTTGCTGACGCTCAAGGCAGCGTCCAGAGGAGTGAGGATGATACGATTGTGGTTGCGATCATAGCCGCCGTTTTCACTGGTGAAGCTATGGACTGGCGTACCGTCCAGCGTGGTCACGGTGCACAGCGAGTCGTTGCGGATATAGGTCAGGGCATTATTGCTCATATGCCTTGCAACGATGTCCTGAAGGTGACTGGTGGGATGGAGCCTCACGCCAAGCTGCAGGCTGAAGGCGCTGCGGTAAAATGCGCTGTCATGGGACAGCTTTATACCGACGGTGTTCTCAGGCAGCGCAAACCCGCTGGAAGGAGCGCTCGCGGGAAGCTGCTCCAGAATATCCGTCCCATTCCAACGGTTCACCTGCTTTGCCCCGGAGTCGGAGTACGTAACGGCGCAGTATGGCTGATAATCCGTGTCGGACACGCCCTTAATGTAGATGTACAGGGGGGCGAACTGTTCATAGTCCGTGGAATTGGTATCGTCTTCCACCCAGTAGCCATTCACATACTGGCCGGATCGCTCCGAGAAACCGATCCAAAAGGCACGATAAGTGAAGTCTCCCGTTTCCAGGTACTCCTTGTCCGAGGGATTCCAGCCCCAGGGATTTCTCGCCTTGTCGGAAAAAGCCCACATGGTGTCGTCGCTAAATTCAATATGCTGCCCCAACAGAGTCGAACCGTTTCTTTCAGAGTGCCCATCATAAGAGATAGAGAAAGTGTGAGCCGTCCCACAGTCAAGATAATCACCGTTGGAGATCAGGGTCTGCCCGCCGTAAACGTTACATCCGCCCTGTTTTTTATAGACGGCCTGGCCTTGTCCGTCCCTCAGAAAAACAGGAGTAGTAGCAGAGCCGGGATAGTCGCGCTGGTAACCGCTGTCCCAGGTCTCGATCACATGGAATGTACCTGTCACCGGCAACCCGTCGTTGGCAAGATCGATCCCGTCTTCCCGGGCTGCCTCGAAAGCCTCCCACGGATAGCGCAGCAACACGGCGTAGTGCGTGGCTAAGCCGCCATTGTAGCCGCTCTTGTAAAAGCTGTAATCCGGATGATAGGAGGAACCGATGAGTCTGGTTTCCTGAGCATCCTTCCCCGCGATATCCGAAGGAGCGCCCAGCCAGCCATAATAGGAAAAGGAGGTCGGAAGGAAGCCCATGATTCCGTGGACGTTTCCGGATTTCTTCACGCCAACCAACTGCGGTGTGAAGGTCTGCCCGTTGAAGCTGAGTCGATTCTCCTCCGGTCGGAAATCGCAGATACCTTTTACGCCCTGGGTGGACTGATTGGAGGCATCACGTCCGTACTGCACGTTCCAAAGAACGTAAAAGAACTGATCGGCATTCTCCGGCTTATCCCCCCAGTTGCTCTGCCACGCCAGATACACGCCCTTGTTGGCATCCGGCATGACCGCGACGTATGTGGCTGTAATGGGTCTGGTCATCAGCCGCAGAGAAAAACTCTTCTCTCCCTGCTCCGTATCGCTGCCGTCACTGATGAAGAAGCGGGCGGTAAAAGCCTTTTCGTAGCAGTTCAGGTAGTTGTCCCACCAGTTTTCGTGCTCTTTCGTGTCATCCGGATATCCGCCGTTCACGTCAAGCGGGTTGGCGATATAGGCAAAATCGGCAGCGAAAAAGGTGCCGCCCTCCAGAGGCTCATAATTGCTGACGATGATTTCGTCTCCGTCAATGCGATAGATAAAGGACACCTTGTTATTGGCCGCCGCGGCGGGATCAGTCGCAACTTGTGTTGAGAGGACGTCGGCCGGATTGCCGTTCCATCCGTAAAAGAGATGGGCGGGGATATGGAATTCGACCGCGCCGGCGGGAATGGTCTGCTGTGTTTCGGTGTCCGGCGCAGAAACGCTCATCTCGATGGAAATGGAGGCGTTCAGGGCAGAACGGTCATGCGGATGGAGCAGAAGCGTTCCGTCCTCGTCGTACGTGTAGTTTGTTCCGTCCTCCGCAACATTCCACTGGATGTTCCAGCCGTAGTTGAGGTCGCCGTAGTTCGTGTCGCTGAGGCTGCTTGACCGCATCGGCGGTTCATCGGGCGCATTGGCAGTCATGATCTCCAGCTTTTTTGAGGACTGCCCGCCGGAAGGACAGGCAAGCACAAACGGAGAGAAATCCTTCGTTCTAAACGTGATCTCTCCCTTGATCCAATCCGCTTCAAAATCGATCTGGATCGCACGCTTTACGCCGTTTTCTTCATAAACATGATAGAGCGCCGGCTGTTCGCCGCGTTCATCGGCGGCATATGCAAGCAGCGGGCTTTGAAGCTTTACCTGTACCCAATCCCCGATCGGGTCAAGATGAATATCGAGAGCGAGCAGCAGTTCATAGTCCTCACCGGCCACGAGCTTGATCTGTTCGTCATAGTCAGAGGGTATCGCTATGCTGGCAGACAGCGACGAACCCGGCGCAGCATCTTCCACCGAAACCACGATCTCGTCCGCCGCGCCTTTGTTGAGCACGACCGGTTCAGGGGCCTTAAGAGCATCAGGCGCTGAAACGGTCTCCTCGCTCTTTGCCGTCCCAATCGTTCCGTCTTCTGCCGGATCTTTCTCATTGTCATCAGAAACAGGCGCCCCTTCCGAAGTCCCCTCCGTATTGCTCGTCTCGTTATTGTCTTCATTCTCAGTTCCGTCTGTCTTTGACTCCACCGGCAACGTTTCTTCTGTTTCGCCGGTTGCCGGTTCAACTTCCGTCGGTTCCTCAACAGAGGCAACTTCATTCGTCGCACCTGTCGGAGCCTCCGCAGCCAGAGCTCCGGATGGAAGTAATGACACCAGCATGACCATGAGCATAATCACGCTTATCATTTTCCTACATTTACGCATAAACTCCCCCTTCCTCTCTTTACAAGATTTGTTTAATGATGTTATCTATTACGGCGATCCACGCCAAAACTGCCTTGTGCAGTATTGTTTTTGACAACGAGCCTGCTGCCCTTCTTTTCCACGTCAAATTGGAAAGGATGTTCCTTCGCCCATTCGGGATCCTGTTCTGCCCTTTTCTTCCAGATG
>Ga0310695_10010899_pt1 | contig 13171 bp, 18 predicted proteins | sample RumenRJG_04DNA_FD_203882 | JGI IMG/M metagenome (GOLD analysis project Ga0310695, IMG submission 203882) | Bovine rumen microbial communities from Lethbridge, Alberta, Canada - RJG_04 (v2) (version 2) | ecosystem: Host-associated > Mammals > Digestive system > Stomach > Rumen | place: Canada...
CCAGACACGAAACCAATAGCCCCGGCTGACGCCCCCAACAGGGACATATACGCTCCGCGGATGCTGGACGCTCCTTCATGCGTCATATCTGAGAAGAGACTGACGATTCCGAACAGCAAAATAAAAAACATGGCCTGCGAAAGATGTCTATTTTGCGTTTTTCTGCTATTCACCGGAATCACCCCACCATGAGCCGAAAATCAGATTTATCATATTCATTTTATCAAGCGCCCAAATGAACAAAGCTTTTTCCCATCCGGCATCTGCTCTGACACATATCATTCTCTCAAAAAACCAATAGAGTAATATCCCGCCAAACCGGGATTTGTTAAGCCATCAGCATAGCCAACCGTCTTCCGAGCATGATTCCCGCAATACAAAAGCCAACACTGGCAACAATATAAATACTGCCCAACGCAATGTGGTGGTTCTCGATCAGAGAGAAAGCTTCCAGCGAAAATGTTGAAAAGGTCGTAAAACCGCCGCATACCCCGGTTTTCCAAAACAGTACCGCATTCGGTGAGATATCATTGCGCTTGCTGACGAGCCCGACGACGAAGCCGATCAGGACAGCACCAAGACAATTTGTAATCAGTGTAAGAATAGGGAAAGCTGATTTCACCGGAATCAAGCTGATCGCATATCTTCCCATTGCTCCGATTGCCCCTCCGAGGGCTACGAAGAAAAAATTCATACGGCACCTCCGTAAATACCAATTGAACAAACTATACATAGGCGTCTTCCGCCAAGTTGCGGAAGCGCCGTCATTTCTCGCTCAGCATTTTTGTCAGTTTGGGGAAGCGCGGATCAAAGCTGAACCAGCGGTCGAGCCACTTTCCGAAGAAGGCGATGAGCGGCGCATTCACAAACGTGATGAGGATCGTGCCGGGGCCGAATCCATGGAAGCCGCCGGTCAGGACAAAGGCCAAAGCGGCGGAAAGCACCAGCATGACGATATCGTTGCCGAGCTTGACCCGGTTGATATTCAAGCCGAAGCGGTCGGCAATTTCGCGGACAAGAAGCTCGTAGATGGCGATCGGCCAGGACGTCCGAAAGACGAACGCGATCGCGAGCGAGGTAATCCCGGCGCCGAGTACAAAGGCTGCGATCCGCATCCCCAGGCTTTCATAAGCTCCATTGCCGCCCAGCAGAAGGAACCAGAAATCGATGCACAGCCCCGAAACAACGGCCGTTCCGAAGGAGAGCAGATACTTCCAGCGAAAGCGCCCTGTTACCACGCACATGAAAAGCAGCAGGACGCCCTGCCAGATATACTCGGCGGTGCCCTGCGTGAACCAGGGCAGCCGGTCACGGAGCGCTATATGAAAAATATAGGGAGGCGCCGCGATCATAGATAGGCCGAAGTTCGCCTTCGTGCACAGGCACACCCCAAGCGCGCAGCCCGCGATCCCGATCACCCACGCGATTTCATTCATTCTGCTGATTTTTTTCATGTTCACCTATTCCCCGTCCTTCTATGAAACGTCGATAATAATGGCTGTAGCATACCACAAAACCTGCGGCATTGCTACAGCCAATCAATCAGATATTCCCAACAAACCGGAAGTTGTCCGACTGTTTTTACCTATCTATTTAAGAAATGGGGACTATCTGTTCCCCAGCCTCCTTCTTGAGGTGGAAGAGCAGCCCATCGGCAAGTACGGGCTGCTGCGAAAGAGCTATCTGAAAGAGCACAAGCGCGGATGGTATTCCAGCCTGCTGCTGACCGGAAAGCTGGACAAACACCTGGCCGAGATCGACCACAGTTGCAATGAACGCATTGAACTTATTATGAATCAACTGGTTATGAATCAACTGGTTATGAATCAACTGGCCCAGCGCGAGAGCGTGACCGAAGCGCTCAAGGCAACCGATCAGATGACATGGGTCGCTCGCATGAACAGCATCCGGGCAAGCGCAGAGGAAATCGTTTTGAGCGAGTTGGTTTACCGCTAATCAGAACATATGAACCCGTGACAAATCGTCACGGGTTCATTTTTGGATTTGCTTCCCACCAGACTGCGTTTGGTTTTTATTGTTCGCTTGTCAGGAACACAAAATTGTTTTTCCGTATCGCCCGCAGCTCCTCGGCGCGGATCAGCTTTGTGGCAAACTCGTATTCCGCCTGCATATCAAAGTTGCCGTCGGATTGGGGCGTGCCGTAAGGTCCGTCGCTGCCATAGAGAACGTGATAGGGACCGAGCGCGTCGATCGCCCACCGGACCATTTTCGCGTCCACATAGCAGCCAGAGGAGATGTCCACATAGATGTTTTTCCGTTTCTTCAGCTCCGGCCAGATCAGGTCGAAATACGGGAAGGCGCAGTGGGCCAGCAGGAAATTGACCTTTGGGTATTGGTCTGCCAGCGAGAGGATCGCATCCTTGCTGTCAAAGGGCAGATGGATGAGCAGGGGCTTTCGCAGCGGCTCCAGGATGCGGCAGACGGCATCCAGCTTTGCCACATCGTATTGATGGTAGAAGGGATGCACCTTGACGCCGCAGAAGGTCTCCCGGTCGGCATATTGCAGGATTTCCCGCCGCATTTCCTCCTCGCTCTGTCGGTCGGGGTTCACCGTCACCCAGGCGCAGAGGCGATCCGGCGCCATGGCCACGGCATCGAAAACGGCTTTGTTGCCCGGCGCGAAGAAGATCGGCACATGGTCACCGAGGATGTTGATCCTGTCGCCCTCAAAGGTACAGAGCAACCTTTTCAGCAGCGGGTAAAACGCGGCCTTTCCCATCAGACGACGCATGAAGCGCATGGGCAGACTCATGGGTTCAGACTTGAAAATCGGGCAAATCGGTGCGATCAGCGCGATTTTGTCGATGCCCGCAGCGTCTATGTCGCGGAGCTTTTTCTCCACATCAAATTCGCTGGGGAAATGATGGTAGTGACAGTCTATGATCATAGCTTCCCTCAAAAGGCCAGGATCGCCAACGCGGCGGCAAAGAGATTGGAGAGCAGGTTGACAGTATCGTTGTTGACCCAGCGCCAGCCCCGCCAGCGCGGTGGACAGCAGCAGCGCAAGCGGAAAGCTCACGCTTCGCTGCCCTTCTCACCGCAGTCGTCGCAGCCCTTGTAGGGCTCGGCGTGCTTTTCCCCGCCGTGGATATAACCCGGCTCCTTGGTGCTGATGATGTCCTTTTCGCGGGGATCGGACTTCATCAGGTGCATCTTGCTCCCCGTAAAGGTCTTGTAGAACCACACGCCCGGCATGAAGATCGCGTAGACATAGGCCACCGACAGCGCCACGCGCAGGCGGCTGGGCTCAGAGACCTTCATGACGCGGCTCTCGGTGTACTGCATGTGGCCGATCTGATCCGGGCAGGCGCACTCGCAGAGCCCACAGCCCAGGCACTTGTCCAGGTCAATGTGCCGCACGCCCTTTTCGTCAAAGCTCATGGCCCCGATCGGACATGCCTTCACGCACTTCTGGCAGTGGGTGCACTTGGACTCCTCGAACAATGGCAGATACGGGCCGTTGTAGTTAACAAAGGGGACGTGGTATTGGGTCTTCAGTGTCAGCGGCATGCAGCAGCAGGCACAGCAGAAGCAGAGGTTGTCCTGATAAGGCTGGACGCAGCTCTCCACCACGGCGATCAGCCCCCGCTCATGGGCCATGTCGGCCACGGCCAAGGCCTCTTCTTTGCTCAGGCCGCGCTCGCCGGCCTTCTTCTTCATCGCCCCGTAAAAGTTCAGACCCATGCAAGTGTTGATGGGCTGGTCGCAGTTCTGGCGCACCGTGCGGCACACGCAGGGAGAGACGGCGATATCCGTGGTGTTTCGGATAATGTCCTTGGCCACCTCAATGGGCACGACAACGGAATTGGTGTGGATATAGCGATAGTGCAGCTCCAGGCTTTTGCGGATCAGCGGGCCGATCACGGGCTTGACTGCCAGCTTTCCCATCATGTAGGAAAAGCGCACCACGTCTACGGTGTTCTTCAGATGCTTTTTCAGAAAGTTCTTACGAAAGCGCGCGTCGCTGTCATAGAGCGTGATGCCGTCCACCTCGATCTTGCGGGAGGTATAGCGGTTGGTGCTTCCGGATGTATTGGTAGCCATGTTCATTCCTCATTTCTCTGTTTTTTCAGCTGCCACAATTCTATCGGAACGAGGAGGAAAGAAAAAATATTTTGTCCGATATACGTATATACATTCGGCCGGTTATGAATTATAATGCTGTGTAGTTATGAATCGAGAAAGGTGTTGAAAACGCATGGAACTGCGGGATCTTCGATACTTCTGCACAGCAGCGGAGACGGAACACATCTCCAAGGCCGCGGAAAAGCTGGGCGTCAGCCAGCCCTTTTTGACCAAAATCATCACCCAGCTCGAAGAGGAGCTGGGCTGTGAGCTGTTCGACCATGTGGGCCGCCGGGTGAAGCTGAACCGTTACGGCAGGCTGCTGCTGGAATCGGCCAACAAGATCCTGGACGAGATCGACCTGATCCACTTCCGCTTTGAGTCCATCGTGGACGACCCGGATCAGCCGCTGCGCTTTGCGGTGGGCTCATCCGCCTATTGCTCGGATCAGCCACTACGATATATGCAGGAGTTTCCGGGCAGCAGCGTCTCGCGGGAATATATGGATCGCCCGGATCTGATCCGCGCACTGGAGGAAGGGCGGGTGGACTTTGCCATCTGCTCGCCGCCGATCTCTCCGAAGGAGTCGGAGAGCATACTCTCCAAGGCGGTTCATACCGAACGCGCCTGCCTCATTATGCCCGCAGGGCACCCGCTGGCAGGAAAAGAGTATGTTGAGCTAAACGACTTAAACGGTCTGAGCCTGATCACCACGCTCAAGGGCTCGGACACCCGCAACAATATTGATCTGTTATGCAAGGCCAACAATGTCAGCCCCAGCATCATCTACGAATCCATCGACAACAACCTGATTCTGAGCATGGTATCTGAGGGCTTGGGCTGTACGGTGTTCGCATGGAACTACACCCGGCTGCTGCCGCCCTCCGGGCACTATGTGATCCGGGAGTTTTCCGATTCCTGCGGCGTGATCGCTCTCTGCCGCAACCGGCACGCGCCTATGACCCAGGCACAGCAGCGCTTTGAGGAATTCGTGATGGACTATTTTGAAGCGCTGTCATAAGATAAAACAACCCCAGACACCTTTTGGCGCAAACACCCTTCTCTGGACACTGAAATGCCCTGAGAGATCTGAACCCCTTGCTGAGATCGACCGCGCCTGCAGCGAACGTGTTGAGCTGATCACGAATCAGTTGGCCAAGCGCGAAGGAGTGACCGAATCGCTCAAGGCGACTGATCAGATGACTTGGGTCGCGCGGATGAACAGCATCCGGGCCAGAGCGGAGGAAATCGTTTTGAGCGAATTGGTTTACTGCTGAAAAATGAGAGAGGACGGAATTGATGGTTCCGTCCTTTCTTGTGCTTAAAAAGCAGGTTTATAGTTTTATCATTAAGTTCAAATAGTAGGGAATGAACTAATCAAGACCACTTTGTCGCGTGCTGGTATATGATCGAAGGAATAGCGTCTGAATAAGAAGCTTTCGGAATACCGTGCGCTGAGTTGCAAGAAGTCATGGATAACATAGGATTTGGTTATCCCTGACCAAATTATTCAAGTCGCTTTACTCTTCGCCACCGACGGCTTGAAAGCGGACATGTGCTGAACAAAGTAACGCAACCAGCTGAACTTCAGCGTAAAAAGATCGGTTCTTGCACATGAAATCATTCAAACTCCGATCTTTTATGATTGTTGAAATATCCTATCAGCCCTGAAATTTGACTCTCCCGCCCCTTTCTGGTAAACTCAAGCTGTACAGTTTCCGGTTTGCCGTGAGCAAACATCAGTCTCTCGTCTCATAGTGTCATTTGCCTTTATGGGTAAATGGCACTTTTTTGTTTCCCGTCATACCGGACATGAAGCCGACAGTCTCTCAGATTGCCGGCTTTTGTTATTCACAGCGACGGCTGAGCCGCCGGAATTCAGAAAGGAGCATTCATCATGCAGAATTGTCAGGACACTTTCTCCGCCACCTTCACCAGTTACAACGAACTCTTCGGTTACCAGCAGCAGGTCAGTTCCCGCAGCCAGTGGAGCCATTGCGCAGTCAATCAGCTCCACGTGGAGCCGCTGAATCACAATTCCTCTTGCTACCCCGCGCTCAAGGAGTTTGCCCCCGGCGTCAGCTCGGAGGCCATGGAGGACAGCTTCAACAACCTCGGTCTCGCCATCCGCTTTGACCAGAAGCTCTACCCCGTGCGTGAAACCGCCTACAAGAGCCTGCTCGACCGTGCGAAGGTCAGCGGCTCAGGCCTCAACAAGCTCACGAAAACCGAGCTTGCCCAGGTCCTAAACACTTTTCTCAGCCATTTCCGTTCTGAAGCCCTTGTCCTGGTTCGGGACGAAAAGATCTCCGCAGTCCATTCCGGCGACGAATCAGATTACGCCATTCTCCCCATCGACCTGCTCCTCGGTACCCTCCAGGCCAAGCTGGATGAGCGCTTTCCCGGCAACGTCTTTGACGCCGGATACAGCGATCACGCCATCACAAGCGCCGCCTGGGAGCTGCCGGATCAGAAGGACGATCTCATCGGCACCTATACGAAGCTCCTGGACGCCAAGGGCAAAAGCGCCATGGCTTCACGCCTGACGCCCGGCATCCGTTTTCTTACCTCGGACACCGGCATCGCGTCCGCCAAGGTCTCGGCTCTGCTCATTGGCAGTCAGCACCCGATCCATATCGGCAGCTGCGTCGCGGTGGATCACTGGCACAAGTCCAGCATCGCAGATTTCGACGCGGCGCTGGATCAGCTCTTCGCCCAGTTTGGGGAGTCCATGTCCAGGCTCCAGCACCTGCTGGAGATAGAGCTGGATTACCCAGTCAATGCCATGACCCGCGTCTGCAAAAAGCTCAGTATGCCGAAGAAGGCTGCTGTTGAGGCCATCGCCATGTATGAGATGACTTACGGTGGCGGTGCTGCCACGGCCCATGACGTGTTTCTCGCCATGCAGGAGATCTCCTTCATCATGAAGACCTCCGGTGCTTCCGAGAGCAAGCTTTTAGCGCTGGAGGAAAACATGGCCAGAGCCCTGACGCTCAACTGGAGCGAATACGATCTGGCAAAGGCGGTGGAATACTGATGGCCTCCCCTATCATTCTCTGCGATACCGCAGGCATGAGCAACGAGCGCTGGCTTGAGTGCCGCGCCCATGGCCCCAAGGGAGATATTGAGTACACCGTCGGCGGCAGCGATGTCGCCGCGATCTTCGGCATCTCACCCTGGACGACGCCGCTGGAGCTTTGGATGATCAAAAAGGGCCGCATGAAACCCGCCGTCAAGGCGAACGCCCTGCAGTTGGAGATGGGACATCTCCTTGAACCCATCGCCGCGCATTTCTATGCGGTGAAATCCGGCAACCGGGTCTATGACGCGGAGGCGAAATAAAGAAGGGAATCACACATGAAGAAATTTTACACACCCGTGGATCTGCGCTCCCGGGCAGACATGACGGCCTATCTGGAGAATCATTTCCGCTATCCCACGATGAATTCCTGGAATCAGGCCACGAGCTATGCCTGCAATCTCAAGGTGGACAGACTCGGTCTGAGCGCCGGGATTGTGGAGAAGCTTCTGGATATGCTGGACACATTTGAGTTTCAGGAGGCCATGCAGGATCTGCGTACCCGTTTCGGTATGGAGCATGACTATCTCTGGCAGGCGGGCATGAACGGACGCAGCGGCGGATACCTGGTCCTATATCAGGGCAGTCAAAAGCCGTCCGGCTACAGGTCCTACTGCCGGGAATGCGGCCAGCGAAACTACAAGAGTGTCTCCGAATCCGGGGATGTTTGCGGCCGCTGCGTCAGCCACAGCCGTGTAGACTATACCACTCTGCCCTTGCAAATCACATTCACCGCCTGCTCCAGTCTGCATGCCAGTATGAGTATGAAGATCTGGATCAGGAGATCGACACGGCGCTTCGGCCCGAAGGGTGACGAACAGAAGGTGCAGCAGCGCGCGACCGCGCTCAAATCTCTGGAGGCGGTCTTCAACAATCAGTGCCGCCGTTTTCAGAGCTTCAATGCCGGGACGCCGGAGCTTTACCGGAAATCCGTCCAGGAAATGATCAGCACGGTGCTCCCTTTCCGGTGCATGCGGATCTGATAGCGGGTATAGATCCAGGCCGCGCCGAACGGCTCCGGCAACACGTCGTTTCCCTTGTTTATGGAGTGCATATACCAGGTGTGGATATCCTGAAAGCAGCGCATGCAGCCGCGGATCCCGATCAGTCCGTCCTCGTCTGCGTCCCGAAACTGCGGCATGACTGCCTGTGTAAATGGCATGACTTGTTCCTCCGTCTAAGCAAACTGATAGGATTATAGCACGGTTGCTTTGAAAATTTCATTTCATCCGTCTCGATTTTCTTTACCGATGCGCACAGGGCGGCGTTTTATGCTATACTCTGTTCAAGAACTTAAACGGATGATCTCAGGAGGCGCCGCTATGGATATCCGGGAGAAAATCGAGGATCTGGCCATGAACTTTGAAGCCTGCCGCAAAACGCTTGCCGCCATGGGAGACGAGACCCGTCAGCATATCATTCTGGAGATGATGCGCATGGACTATAACGGTTCACGAGTGCCGGACATCACGGCGCGTACCAACCTCTCCCGCCCGGCTGTCTCTCATCACCTGCAGATCCTGAAGGACGCGGGCATTGTGAAGATGCGCAAAGAGGGCACCATGACGTATTACTATCTGGATCCGGACATGGCCTCCTTCCACCGGCTGAGCGAAGCGCTGGATCAAGCCGTGGCGATCTGCGCCAAATTGCCCGACCGCAGCGGGAAGGATGAAGCATGAGCATCGAACAGGACACCTTTTTCCACTATCTCATTCAGCCGGAAAAGCTGCTGTTCTACGGCTTTGAGCCGGACGGAAAAAACCTGGTATATGAGAAAATGCTCCCGGAGGAGAATTTCAAGATATGCCTCCGCTTCGACGGAGAGATCAAGGGAAGAATCCTCGATTTGGCCACCGGAGAGGAATATACCAATTTCCGCGTGGAGAGCTCCACCGGCTTCGGGGCCGAGGTGCGCCGGAAGTTCACGGCACTTCTGGAGGATATCCGGGACAAATGCTGTCGGAATCAGTATTTCCGCAGCGAGCAGGGGCGTAGGATCAACGACTATATCTTTGAGAAATACCGCAGTGTGCCGGAGTTCCTCTGGCCCAACATCCCCAGCTATGCCGCCTTTCGTCGGTCGGGCAGCAAAAAGTGGTTTGCGGTCATCGGCAGCGTGCCGCGCCGCAAGGTGGATCCGGCGTCCTCGTCAAACCGGGAAGTGGAAGTCATCAACGTCAAGGTGGACAGCGCGGAAATCAAGGAGATCCTGTCCATCAGCGGCTATTACCCCGCCTTCCACATGAACAAAAAATGCTGGGTCTCCATCATTCTGGACGACACGCTTTCGGATGAGGAAATCTGGGAGCGAGTCAACGACAGTTTTCACAATATTTAGGAGAGAGCAATCATGGGGCATTGTGATTGGGTATTTGCCAGCGATCAGGACAGAGCATACCATGACACGGAGTGGGGCATCCCGGTGCATGACGACGACCGGCAGATGTTCGAGCATCTGACGCTGGAATGCCTCCAGTGCGGTCTGAGCTGGGGGCTTATGATGAAAAAGCGGGAGGTCTTCCGCCGGTGCTTTGAAAACTTCGACTATGATAAAATCGCAGCTTACGGCGAGGCTGACGTTGAGCGAATCCTGAACACCGAGGGGATGCTGAAATCCGAGCGCAAGGTACGCGCGGTCATCAACAACGCAATCTGCTATCAGCGGATCCGTGCGGAATTCGGCAGCTTCTGCAACTATCTGTGGGGCTACACCGGCGGAAAAACGATTGTTTATGAAGGCCACGCCGAGGGCAAGGTACCGGTCAGCAACGGGCTGTCCGATACCATCAGCCGTGATCTGAAGAAACGCGGCTTCAAGTACATCGGCGCTGTGACGATCTATTCGCATCTGCAGGCCTGCGGGATCATCAACGATCACGCGGGCGATTGTCCCTGCTACGCCCGGATCAACGAGAGCTGGCCGACGATCCGGCTGGCTCCGGATCGTGAGGTGGGGCAGCAATGAAATCGAGAAAGCTAAATGCTGACTGCTTCCAATACGACAAAGAAAGCGCTCCGTCCGCCGAAGGAGTGGATCGTCCCGGCTAATCCGAAGTATTACGATATTGAGGGGGCCTTTGCTGTGGCCGAGGAAATCGACTGGAAGCAGGGGGCCGGGATCAAAAAAAACGACATTCTGTATATGTATGTTGCCGCTCCTGTCTCCGCGGTATTGTATCAGTGCGTGGTCACCGCGACGGACATCCCCTTTGTTCTGGACGAGGGGAAGGTGCATATCCGCAGCCTCATGCGCATCAAGCTGCTCAAACGTTACCCAAGGGATAAGTTTACCTTTGATATTTTGGGCAAGGACTATGGGATTTTCGCGGTCCGAGGCCCGCGCGGCATCCCGGAGCCGCTGAGCAAAGCACTGAATCTATGATAACGGAAAGACAAAAGCTCTCGGTCACCGTACAAAAGGTTGACCGAGAGCCTTTTCATTTGCTATTCCGGGTCCGGGCATTGCCTCAACATGGCAAAGACCATCGCCAAAATGCTGGGAGATAGCCGATCTGCACATCATGCCCGCCCTGGGCTCCGATGCGCTGTATCTGCGCGCGTTGATTGCACTGATCCTCGAGAAAGGCTGGGAGCACAAAGACTATATCGAGAAATATGCCAGAGACTGGGACAAGGCAAAAGCATGGTTTGAGGGCTTCGATATTGATGCCGCCCTGCGTGTATGCAAAGTGAGCCGGAAGCAGACGGAGGAATTTGCCCGCATCCTCACCACCAGGAAGTGGGGTATGCATCAGGATCTTGGTCTGTTCTTCAACCGGCACTCCACCGTCAGCAGCTATCTATGCCTGACACTGATGATCGTCTGCGGTATGGCCCTGGTGAAGGGCGGTAACATCCTGCCGGAGCGCGCTCTTGCTCTTGATACTGTCGATGAGCACGACCCTAAGACTTGGCGGCTGCCGGTCACCGGGCGTTTCCCTGTTCTGGGCGCTTACCCGGAGGGTGCATTCCCGGATGAGGTACTGGGAAGCAATCCCGACCGAATCCGGATGTGCTTTTCCACACTGACCAATCCGGCCCGCAGTTACCCCGACTCTCAGCGCTGCAAAGGCGATCCCAAGCCCGGTGTTGCCCGCCGTGGCCTCGATGATGGTTCCGCCCGGCTTAAGCGAGCCATCTCGCTCCGCCGCGTCTATCATATATTTACCCACGCGATCCTTGACGCTGCCCGCCGGATTATAAGTCTCGAGCTTGGCGTAGAGCCGCACGTCCGCGGGCAGTCCCAACTGCGTCAGGCGTACAAGGGGCGTGTTGCCGATGAGCGCCTGCATGGATTCATATACAGCCATGTTAACCGACCTCACTTTCCGCGATAGCCTGCTCCAGATCGGTGAGCAGGTCGTCAATATTCTCGATCCCGACAGATAGCCGGATCAAGCCATCCGTGATTCCCACGGCCTCCCGGATATCTTTGGGAATGGAGGCGTGGGTCATGGTAGCCGGATGACACACCAGGCTCTCCACGCCGCCAAGGCTCTCCGCCAAGGCGATCAGCTTCAGGGAAGAGAAAAACTTCCGGATATCGTGCTTTTCATCCAGTTCGAAGGAGATCATGGCACCGCCGTTTTTCGCCTGTCTGCGGTTGACCTCATAGCCTTGTGCATCAGGCAGTCCGGGATAATAGACGAGCGATTTCCGAAACTGCGGCCAGATCCGTGACAGTCAGCAACGGGTTTGCCGGACTTTCCACCAAAACGGCCCGGACATCCGGCGTAATGGCCGCCTCGAATGCGGTCAAATTTGTGGTATCCGCGATGGCGTAACCGATCCCGAAATGTTGGAACACCTGATCGAGCAGGCGAAAAGTACCGCCGTAGACGTTGCTGGAGATCAAAATCCTGTCACTCGTATGAAACAGACTCAGCACCGTTGTGATCGCCGCAAGGCCTGAGGCGAAGGCAAAGCCCGCTGTTCCCCCCTCCAACTCCGCGATCAGCGCTTCCAGTGCGGCGCGTGTTGGATTGCCGGTACGGGAATATTCCCAGCCTGTATTCTGGCCGAGCCCCTGCTGCTCATAAGTAGATGTCTGATAAATGGGCACGTTGACCGCGCCGGTGGTCTTATCTCCGTAAATGCCGCCGTGGATCAGGGCGGATTCAATATGTTGATATCGTGCCATGCTGATTTCTCCTTGCTCGTGATTGGATCGCCCCGGTGCCGGAAGACGGACGCCGGGGCGATCGTTAAAGAGAGGGATTCTTTATGATTTTAGACTTTTAGACTGTCTCTACTGCGGCAAAGCCTTTTTCCAGATCGGCAATAATGTCGTCGATGTGCTCGGTTCCGATGGACAGACGGATGGTGTTGCCATGGATATCCTGTTCCTCCAGTTCCTTGGTGCTGAGCTGGGAATGGGTCGTGCTCGCCGGATGGATGACCAGAGACTTTACGTCGGCTACATTCGCCAACAGTGAGAAAATCTCCAGCGCGTCGATGAATGCGTGCGCTTCTTTTACGCCTCCCTTGATATCGAACGTGAAGATGGATGCACCGCCGTTGGGGAAGTATTTCTCGAACAGCGCATGATCCGGATGATCGGGCAGAGAGGGATGGTTGACCTTCTCCACCTGCGGGTGATTGGCCAGAAACTCAACCACCTTCTTCGTGTTCTCGGCATGACGGTCAAGGCGCAGGGATAGAGTCTCCACTCCCTGCAGGAGCAGGAAGGCATTGAACGGCGAGATAGCCGCACCGGTATCGCGCAGGAGAATGGCGCGCAGGTAGGTGACAAAGGCGGCGGGGCCGGCCGCGTCCACGAAGGAGATGCCGTGGTAGCTTGGGTTCGCTTCCGCAATGGGAGCATATTTGCCGGCCGCTTTCCAGTCGAACTTACCAGAATCCACCACGATACCGCCGAGAGTCGTGCCGTGACCGCCGAGGAACTTGGTGGCGGAGTGCACCACACTGTCCGCGCCATGTTCGATGGGGCGAATCAGATAAGGCGTACCGAAGGTATTGTCGATCACCAGCGGGATCTGATGG
>Ga0310695_10010900_pt1 | contig 13171 bp, 17 predicted proteins | sample RumenRJG_04DNA_FD_203882 | JGI IMG/M metagenome (GOLD analysis project Ga0310695, IMG submission 203882) | Bovine rumen microbial communities from Lethbridge, Alberta, Canada - RJG_04 (v2) (version 2) | ecosystem: Host-associated > Mammals > Digestive system > Stomach > Rumen | place: Canada...
ATGTCGGCTCATCACATCCTGGGGCTGGAGCAGGTCCCAAGGGTTTGGCTGTTCGCCAATTAAAGTGGTACGTGAGCTGGGTTCAGAACGTCGCGAGACAGTTCGGTCCCTATCTGTTATGGGCGACGGAAGTTTGAGAGGAGCTGCTTTTAGTACGAGAGGACCGAAGTGGACGAACCTCTGGTGTACCAGTTATCCTGCCAAGGGTAAGTGCTGGGTATCTAAGTTCGGAAGGGATAACCGCTGAAAGCATCTAAGCGGGAAGCCCACCTCAAGATTATACTTCCCTGGGGATTTAATCCCCCTTAAGGCTCCCGGGAGACTACCGGGTTGATAGGATGCAGGTGCAAGCGCCGCGAGACGTTCAGCCGAGCATTACTAATAAGCCGTGAGGCTTGGCCATATTGTCATCTTTCTTCTTTTTCTGTATGATTTGTTCCGTTCCTTTTTTATATATCTTTTAGGGCGCTGTATCTAAGCCTTCCTTTTAGATATTCTGATTCTGGTTTTTATTGCCGGTGGCCATAGCGGAGAGGTAATACCCGTTCCCATCCCGAACACGGAAGTCAAGCTCTCTTGCGCCGATGATACTGCTCTTCAGCGGGAAAGTAGGTAGCTGCCGGCTTTTTATTTTAAAAACATTGAAATTTACAAAGTGCGGATTTTGCGAAGCAAAATCCGGTAGCACGAAGTGGCTGCGACGCTTATTTTTTTACTTTGTATGTACTGGCTTTGTATTAACTTAAGCTGCGCCCGCCCTGGCGAGCCTTTAGTTGCGACCAAAGGGAGCAATGAGCGTTAGCGAAGCTCAGAAGGGCGGTTACTAAGAAATTGCGCTGAAAAAAATCAAAATATTTTTTTTATATTCATCTTGACGGTGTTAAGATTGTTTGTTATATTTATTTATATAACTTAACACTGTTAGGTTTGCATTTCTTCATTTGCATATAAAAAGGAGAATCAAATTGATAAAGTCTGCTTTGCGAAAAAGATCCATGGGTGTTGTTTCACTGAGGGAGGGGCGTAAAATAATTTTAAGCATGGTATTTTTTATAGGAGTAATGAATATGACAGGTTGTGAAAATCTTGTTAATGGAACAGAAAAAAAAGCGATAGGCCTTGAAAATACAAAAAAACTTTGTGTAGAAATAAACGGCGCAAAAAACGGAATGTTTATTACCTCAACTGATGAAAACAATCCCGTGCTCCTATTTATTTCTGGTGGTCCTGGAGTTCCGGAAATTTGGCTTAATGAGGTTTATGCAAACCAGTATCCAAATAAGCTTTCTGAACACTTTACGGTCTGCTATTGGGACTACATTGGTGAGGGACTTTCTTATAACAAAAAAATTAAGCCGGAAGAAATCACTTTGGAGCGTCTTGCAGCAGATGCCGGCGAGGTAGCTCAATACCTGAAGTCAAAATATCACAAAGAAAAAATATATTTGATGGCTCATTCCAGTGGCACAAATCTTGGACTTTACCTTGCACAAACCGCGCCAGAAGATTTTTACTGTTACTTTGGAATGGGACAAAATTGTACAAACGGAATTCAGCGCTACGAAGAAGGCTATAATTTTATGAAAACTGTTTTTGAAAAAACAGGAAATAAAAAAGCGCTCAAAAAGATGAATGAACTTGCCGGTTATACAGAAAATGGCGAATTCGAAATCAAAAAACAAAAGAATATTGCTGCTAAATGGGAAAATGTTTTACTTAGTGCTGGTTGTGCAACAACCCGGGAAATGCGTTCTGATGCAAAAGACATTTTTTTTAAGCAGCTGTCTGCGAAGTGCTATACATTCCAGGAAAAAATCAACTACTGGAAGGGAAAAATTCTGTGTTCAAAATCAGCTTATAGCAGTTATTGTCCGGAAGCCGACACCCCCTGTAAGATTCCAGTTTACTTTCTTTGCGGTTATTATGATTATACCTGTCCTCCAACTCTTGCAAAAGAACTTTTTGATAAACTTGAAGCTCCTGAAAAATCATTCTATACTTTTTATAATTCAGCCCATTCACCGTTGTGGGAAGAAAATGATTTAGTAATCGAGGCAATGCTCAAACATGTCAGATAAATATCACCATGGAGATTTAAGGAATGCTCTTATAGAAGAGGGCATTAAAATGATTAATACATCAGGGGAAGCTTCCTTGTCCATGAGAAAAATTGCAGAAAAATGCGGTGTCAGCATGGCCGCTCCATACGCGCATTTTAAAAATAAGGAAGAAATGGTAAATTCTATAAAACAATATGTAGAAGAATCCTTTACCTGCTACCTGGAAAATGCCCTTAAAAAAACTTCAGATGATATTGAGAAGAAAATCATTGCTCTTGGTATTGCATACATTTCTTTTTTTATTGAAAATCCAGAATATTTTACTTTTTTGTTTTCGCGTGGATATATCCATGTAAATCTTGATTTTAAAAGCACAGATGCAAACAATTTTAAGCCTTTTCAAATTCTTAAGGATTTATGCTCAATTTATTTTAATGAGAAAAAGCCAGAGTTTTCTGACTACGAAAAAGAACTTGATATAATTAGAATCTGGGCGTCTGTTCAGGGCTTAACATCTATTATTTTTATGCAGAATGTAAAATGGAGTAGAAACTGGGAAGAAGAAATTTCAAAACTTTTGAAATGATTTTCATTCTGAACGCGCATTAACGTGGAATTTTTATGGGAGAATATATGGAAACACAAATTTATAAATCAAAAAAACAGATAGTTAAAATTATTACGCTTCTTTTTTTAATCACTTCAATAATAAAATATATTGAATTTTTTATAATACGTACTGATCAGACTATTATTGCTGACAACGTAATTACAAAAATCTGTTGTATTATTGCAACTTTGATTGCTATGAAAATCTGCGGGCTAAAACTTTCGGATATTGGTTTAAGATATAAGTCTGTTTTTAAGTATATTGGCTGTGGTTTTGGACTTGGAATTTTTACTTTTGCAGTTTCTTATGCTCTGGAAGTTTTACTGCTTGGTTTTCAGGGAAAAAATCCGCATTTGTCAATGTATATTACTAATTTTGGCTTGTCCGGTGCAACTTCTGAAGTAAGTCTTTCTGCTGTAACTCTTATTATATGTGTGATTGTTAATATTATAAACGTTCTTGCAGAAGAGGGAATGTTCCGTGGTTTTATCCTTAAAACTGTTTCTGACCGATGGGGATTTAAAACAGGAAATTATCTTCAGGCATTTCTTTTTGGAATCTGGCACATTGTATTGTGTGTTCTTGGTGTTTACGATGGACAAATGTCTGTTGTTCAGGCAGCTGTATTTGCCGTGGGGTATGTTGTTCTTGCAGGAATTCTTGCAATTGAATGGGGGCTTTGTGTAAGCATGACAGGTGTTCTCTGGGTTGGCATTTCTGAGCATTTTTTTAATAATTTTATTGGAAACTTTTTGCACGTTGTAAGTACAACTGGAACAGATGAATTTCAGATTATAAGAATCGTTCTTTCAAATTTCCTCTCTCTTGGAATTGTTCTTTTATTTAATAGAAAGCGAAAGTAATTTTCATATAAAAAGATGATTGCATTAAATTTTATCAAAATGCCCTTTAATGGTGGTTTTGAGAGTCTTAAACTTCGTTAAATTTATGTCATTAAAAGAGCGTATTATATTAATTTGACGGGGACTTTTTCTTGAAATCTCTAGGTGACATTTTATAAAATTTTTTAAAAGTTTCTGCCATGTAGCTTGCACTTGAAAAACCCGTAATTTCTGCAATTTCGCTCATATTCATATTTCCAGATTGCAGTAAATCTGCAATTTTTCTGCTTCGATAGTGCATAAGATATTCTATTGGAGATTTTTCTGTAAGTTTCTTAAAAATCTGATTGCAAAGGCTCTGGCTCACACAGCCAGCTTCCGAAATGTCTTTAAGAGTTACAGGTTCTTTGTAATGCTCGTCAATATAAATCATCATTGCTTTTAACTTTTTACTATGGCCGTCTGTATCTTCCATATGACTTATGTGAACTCTGTAAGTATCTGTAAAACGGTACATAATAATATCCCAGAGCTCAAAAAATCGTTTTGTTATTAAAAATTCGTTTATTTCGTTTTCATCTTTACACATATTCTGCAAAATATGTTGAATTGCAGAGGCATCAAAATCTTCTGCTTTAATATGAATGAATGGAACGCTTTTATCTGTTATTATTGGTTTTACAGCTTTTGTTTCAACTGCATAACTTGAATAAATGATTCTCGGATGCAGAACTGCAAGATAATATCGTGTAACACTATCGGTTGTAGAAAACGACCAGTGGATTGTGCCTGAGTTTACAAAAAGCGTGTCACCTTTCTTAAGCTGAATATTTGTTCCTCCTGCTGAATACCCCATTGTTCCGGAATAAACAGAAATAAATTCAACATCTTCATGATAGTGAGGAACTCTTTCCCATGAACATCCATGATAAATATAGCCATCGTGAATGTACGAAGGAAATGAATCTTCATTGTAATTTACAATTTCGGAACCATCGTTTCTTTTTACAATTATTCCGCGTCGTGATTCATACATAAATAACCTCAAAATCTGTTAATTATTATAACAATATTACATTTGATGTGTAAAATAGTTATAAAAATATGTAAAATTGATGATTTTTTTACACTATATTTCAGATTATAATTTTGATTATGTAAAAAAACAAGAGTTTTATTCTGAAGAATCTGCATTAAGGTTTTGCGCAGAATATGCTCTGCATAAAATTTACAAATCAAAAGATCTGTGTTCCGGAGGTTTTAGCTATGGAAGAAGAAAATGCTATTGTTCTTAAAGATGTTGTTAAGGAATTTAAGGTTTTGAACAGACATGAAGGTTTAAAAGGCAGTATTAAGGACCTTTTTTCCCGCGATTATAAAACTGTAACTGCCGTTGATAATATTTCCCTTGCAATAAAGTCTGGAGAGATTGTAGGTTACCTTGGACCGAACGGGGCTGGAAAATCAACTACAATCAAAATGATGACCGGGATTCTTGAACCAACAAGGGGAGAAATTTTTGTAAACGGAGTTGTACCATATAAAAACAGAAGCCGCAATGCAGAAAATATCGGCGTTGTTTTTGGTCAGCGAAGCCAGCTCTGGTGGGCGCTTCCTTTAATAGAGTCATTTAAGCTGCTTAAAGAAATTTATTTGATTCCGACTGCAGATTACAACAAAATGCTTGAACTTTACCAGGAGTATGCAGATATCGGAAATCTCTTGCATAAGCCGGTTCGCCAGATGTCTTTAGGCCAGCGGACTTTAAGCGATATTCTTGCTGCTTTTCTTCATAATCCTAAAATTGTTTTTCTTGATGAACCTACAATTGGTCTTGATGTTGCAATGAAGGCAAAAATTCGTGAATTAATTAAAGGTTTGAATAAAGAAAAAAAGACAACTGTTATTCTTACAACTCATGATATGGGCGATGTTGATGCTTTGTGTCAGCGGATTGTAATAATTGACCATGGAAGTATGATTTATGATAACGATATTGAACACCTTAAGCATTATTTTGGTTCATACAGAACTTTGCGTTTAAATCTTGCAGGTTCCGGCTGGAAGGAAATTGTTGTTGATGAATCTAAAACCGATGTAATGTCTGTAATTTCTGATTATCAGAAAAACGGTGGAGTAAAGGATATTCAGCTGCAGGATATTTCTACAGAAGAAGTTATCAAAAAGATTTATGGCAATGCTGCAGCACGCGGTGTCAGCGCATAGCAGGAGTGTTTCTTATGAATGTAAAAAGATATCTTGCTCTTGCAAGGCTAGGAATGATTGAAAAACTTCATTACAGACTTGGAACCTTTGTTACACTTTTTGGAAATCTTGTTTATCTGGTTTTAATTTATTTCTTATGGAAGTCAATTTATGCCAGTTCAGGAACCGATGTTGTAAACGGAATGACTTTAAATGATACGCTGGTTTATCTTGTACTTGCTACCGCACTTTTTAATTTCCTGGAAGTTTTTCTGGTGTGGGAAATGAGCCGTGAAATTCAATCTGGCGCAATAGTTTTAAGGCTTCTTAAACCAATGAATTTCAGACGTTATTATTTCTGGTCGCTTGTTGGCGAAAATATAATGTCATTTTTCCTGACTTTTTTGCCAACCTTCGTTATTGTAAATTTTTTAACGCATGGAAGTATTTCAGTGGGCCTAAATCTTTTCTTTTTTGCGGCTTCTGTTGTTATGGCTTTATATATCAATTTTTCTATTGATATGATTGTTGCAACTATATGTCTTTACACTGAATCAACATGGGGCATAAATATGGTAAAAGAGTGTATTGTTCTGCTGCTTTCAGGTGCTTCCATTCCTCTCGCTTTTTTTCCGGAAAAGTTGCGAACTATAGTTCAGTATCTTCCTTTCCGCTGTATTTATGATACACCGCTCAGTATTTTGCTTCAAAAGCCCGGCTATACTATTCAAAGCGGATTGGCACATATGCTTTTGCTTCAGCTGGCGTGGTGTTTAATTTTATATTTAGCCGGTTCTGCATTCTGGAGCGTTTCATTAAAAAAAATTACGGTAAATGGAGGTTAGTTTTATGTTTTTTACAGAGAAAAGAGGCTTAAAGTTTTACCTTAAGCTATATAGAAAAATCCTGATTCAGGACTTGAAAAGTAAAATGAGTTATCGTGCTGATTTTATTATTTCAAATTTAGGAATGATAATTTCAAATATTGTCGGATTTGTAACTTTTTATATTCTGTTCAGCAATTTTCCTTCGATTAATGGCTGGACTATGTACGAAATGCTGTTTATGTATGGATTTTCGCTTATTGCGCTTACTCCTTTACAGTGCTTTTTTGACAATAACTGGAATTTGCGCATGATGGTAAAATCCGGTGATTTTATAAAATACTGCTTCAGACCTGTAAACATTTTCTTCTATTTTGTTTCGGAAGTTTTTGATGTAAAGGGAATCGGACAATTCTGCTTTGGGCTTGGAACTTTAATTTATGCCTGGAATCACCTTGCAATTCCTGTAACTTTTATAACCGTCGCTCAGACTGTGCTGTTTCTGCTTGCCGCTTCTCTTTTTATGATTTCTATTATGAATTTTGCTGCTGCAACCTGCTTTTGGATTCAGAATTCCGGCTATATTATGGTCATTATGTTCAGATTTAAGGATTATGCAAAATATCCTGCAAGTATTTTTAATACGGTATTCAGGTTTATTTTTACTTTTGTAATTCCAATTGCCTTTATTGCTTTTTATCCTTCTCTTGTGTTGCTTCGTTCTGATAATGTTCCTCTGCTATCGTGGCTCTCGCCGTTAATTGGACTTATTTTCTTTTTCTTAAGCTGCAAGTTCTGGATTTATGGCGCCAGAAAATATGACGGAACTGGCTCGTGATTTCTTAAAAATGAAAAATGCGCTATTGCATAAAAAAGGCATTTCTGATATATTTTTTGATACGTATTTAGACTTTGGGTGTAGTGGTGTTTAATCCCCGTTTTATACCGCAAGCCGGTCTTTGTGCCAGTCTTTTGCAGGACGGATTCTGTTTCCTTATTCCGCTGCACAGGGCGTCTGTAAATGAATTAATTTAATAGAGGTATTATATGTACGCAACCATTGAATTTAAAGGCAAGCAGTACAAAGCAGAAAAGGATACAGTTCTTACTGTAGATAAACTTGATGCTGAACAGGGTTCAAAAATCGACATTGATACAGTTCTTTTGGTAAGCGATGGCGACAAAATCAGTGTTGGTACTCCTTATGTTAAAGGTGCAAAAGTAACTGTTGTTGTTGAAGATTCTTTCCGCGATAAGAAAGTTCTGGTATTCAAGTACAAGTCAAAGAAAGATTATCATCGTCTTATTGGACACAGACAGCAGTACACAAAAGTTCGTGTTGATTCAATCACACTTGCTTAATATACGTTAAAATAGGAGATTACTATGGGAAGAACACGTGGTGGATCTGGTGCAAAAAACGGACGCGATTCAAATCCAAAGAATTTGGGTATTAAAAAATATGCCGGTGAATCAGTAACAGCTGGTTCAATTATTGTAAAGCAGCGCGGAACAAAGTTCCATCCTGGTAAAAACGTAATGAAAGCCGGTGATGACAGCTTGTTTGCTGTTTCAGACGGTAAAGTAGTTTACGGTGAAAGAAATAACCGCAAAGTTGTTTCTGTTGAAGCTGCAAAATAAGTTCAGTTCTTGCTGAATATAATGCCCGGTTTGACAATGTTCGCCGGGCTTTTTTTTTGGTGGTATCGGCGCGGTTACACAGACTGTCGAAGTTTATCCACCGATGGAGACTTTATGATAGGTTTTGCAGATGAAGCGGTTATAGAAGTTCGCTCTGGAAATGGCGGAAACGGTTGTGTTGCTTTCCGCCGCGAAAAGTATATTCCTCATGGCGGTCCTAACGGTGGCGACGGTGGTAAGGGCGGTGACATTATTTTTTGTGTAAAACGTAATTTAAGGACACTTGCTAATCTTCGTCATAAGCATTGCTTTAAAGCAAGAAATGGTGGAGACGGACAGGGATGGAATAGATTTGGTGCTGATGGAGAAGATTGTGTAATTCCAGTACCTCCGGGAACAACAATCCGAGATGCAGAAACTGATGAAGTTATTTATGATTTTTCTACTGCAAAAGGTGACGAAAGATTTGTTTTTCTGAAAGGTGGAAATGGCGGCTGGGGAAATGTTCATTTTAAAAGTTCTACAAATCAGGCTCCGCGACATGCAAATCCTGGACAAAAAGGTGAAATCCGTTTCTTAAAGCTTGAACTTTCCATAATGGCGGACGTTGGCCTTGTTGGTTTTCCAAATGCAGGAAAATCATCTTTACTTACATATTTTACAAATGCTCGTCCAAAAATCGCTCCATATCCTTTTACAACCATTATCCCGAATCTTGGAGTTCTTCGTGTTGATGAAGAAAGCGATATTATAATTGCAGATATTCCTGGAATTATCGAAGGAGCGTCCGAAGGTTTAGGTCTTGGCGATACTTTTCTTAAACATATTACGCGAACATCCTGCCTTATTTTTATGATTGATTGTTCAGACGATAATTATCTTAGTGCTTACGAAACTTTGTGCAATGAACTTAAGAATTATTCTGATGAACTTATGGAAAAGCCTCGTATTGTTTTATGCAACAAAATTGACGTGGAAGGTGCTTTTGAGCGCGCTGTAGAAGTTCAGGATAAACTTAAAAAATTTGAACCTGCTACAAAAGTAATTCCTGTTTCTGTTATGATGGGCCGTGGAATGAAAGATGCTCAGCATTCAATCATTGAGCTTGTTAATAAAAATGGTCTGCGAGAGGTTATAGAAGAAAAGAAAGCTCAGGAAAAGCAGAATTCTTTTATGTCAGACAGAAATGGCTTTGATTTTGATGATGATGATGTTCAGTATCCAGGAAGCGAACAATAGGAGCTGTCTGTTTAGATGAAAATTGCAGTTTTTGGTGGAAGCTTTAATCCTCTTCATATAGGGCATGCAACGGTTGCTGAAACTCTTGTAAAGGAATACGGCTATGATAAAGTGCTGTTTGTCCCAACTTTTATTGCTCCTCACAAGGAAATTGCAGGATGTATTTCTGCAGAACATCGGCTTGAAATGATAAAGGCTTTTTGCGCAGCCGATGGAAACGGAGCTTTTGAAGCTGAAGACTGTGAAATAAAGCGTGGCGGTGTTTCATATACCTGCGACACTCTTGAATATCTTAAAACAAAGTTTGAAAAAGTTCTTGATGGAAAATTTGCGCTTGTTATGGGCGAAGAAATTGCCTCGGAATTTTACAAGTGGAAAAATCCTGATAAAATTGCTTCTTTAGCTGATTTTATTATTTTCCCTCGGGCCGAAGTTGTTACAGCGCGTGCAGAAAATCTTTCTGATGAAAAAATAAAAAATATACCGTCAAACAGTTATGAAGGTGATTTTAAAAAGAAATTTACGCTTGAAGAATTCGGGTATCCTTGTAAAATTGCAGATTTCCCGGAAATTCCGGTTTCTTCCACAGAAATAAGATTCAGGGCTGCTGCCGGCAACAGTTTTAGATATCTTGTACCGGTTTCTGTTTTTGAGTATATTGAAAGGGAAAAACTTTACATAAATTAAAATTATGGCTGACTATCTTGGCATTACAGAAAAAATAGATAAATTTGCACGTAAAAATGTTTCTGAATCTCGTTATGAGCATTCCGTTCGCACTGCAAAGATGTGTGCAAGACTTTGCCGTCTTTACGGTCTTGATGAATCAAAAGGTTATCTTGCCGGCATTGCACATGATATGTGTAAAAATCTTTCAGAAGAAAAGATGATTTATTATGCTTCAAAAGACGGTCATAAAATTTCTGAGCTGGAAATGAAAAAAACGGCACTTTTGCACGGAAGGGCAGCCGCAGTTATGCTCAGAGCAGATTTTGGAATTTCTGATGAAGATATTTTGCAGGCGGTTGCAGTTCATACGTTCGGACAAAAAGGAATGTGCAGTCTTGCAAAGTGTCTTTATATTGCAGATAAAATTGAACCTGGAAGAGAGCATGTTACAGATGAATATTTAGAACGACTTTTTAAATTGAATCTGGATAAAATGCTTCTTACAGTATTAAATGAAAGTGTTGAATATCTTGGAGCGAAAGGTAAAAAAGTAGCTCCAGAAACTCAGGAATTGATAGGATCTTTAAATGAAAAGAATTAGAGATGAACAAAAGGGGATTATTTTTATTGCCCTGATTGTTGTTATGGTAATTTCACTTTCTCTTGGATTTTCTTTTTCTCTCAAGACAAATGCTGTTGAAGAAATCATACAAAAGAATCAGGTAATTCGTTCTCTTGTTGTAGTCGAAGATGAAGATTCGGGCGTGCTTTTTTCAAGTGTTCTCATTTATTATCCATCGTCAAAACGGGCTGCGCTTATAAATTTGCCGGGACATACAGGTGCAATATATCGTACGCTTGGTCGTGTTGATAAGCTTAAAACTGTTTACAAAGAAGCTGGTGTTAATGCTTATGTTCAGGAAGTAGAAAAACTGCTTGCATTAAAGCTTCCATTTTATATTGTCATTAAGTTTGATGATTTTATTAAGTTTACAGATTATCTTGGCGGTCTTAGAATTTTTATTTCAGAGCCTATTGATGAAATTTCAGAAGAAGGACAGCGATGGCTTTTGCCTTCGGGTTCCGTAAATCTTGATGGCGATAAAATTAATTCTTATGTTCATTACAGGTTATCTGATGAAACGGAATCTGATTTTCAGGAACGCTACCAGAATGTTATGGCTGCTTTTATTACAGCATTGTGCGATAAGCGCTTTTTGATAGCAGATAAGAAGAATTTTAATGTTTTTTCAAAAATGTTTATTTCAAATGTTTCGCCAGAAGAAAAATATTCATTGATTAAGGAAATATGCCAGATTGATTCTGAATCAATAATAAGGCAGTCTATTACAGGTTCGTTGCGAAACGTAGAAGGCGAGCAGTTTTTGATGCCTTTGAACAATGCAGAGTTTATTAAAGAGGCTGTAAAGCAGACTACTAATATGCTTATGAGTTCAGATGGTTCCCTTTCGAGTCGTGTGTATGTTCTTGAAATTCAAAACGGTACCAAGATTCAGGGATTGGCTCGCAATACTTCGATTTATTTCCAGAATGCAAGCTATGATGTACTTAGTGCTGTAAATGCTGACCGTAACGATTACGAGCAGACAATAATCATAGACCATATTGGAAATGCCGAAGTTGCAAAAATGATAGGTGAATTTATTCACTGTACAAATATCCAGGAAGAAAGTGCAGTGCTTGATCTTGAAGCAAGCTCGGCAGAAGCCAGTGTGGATTTTACGATTATTCTTGGAAAAGATTTTAATGGACGTTATGTTGTTCCTAGGAGTTCAAAGTAAATGAAAACAACACAAGAAAAAGCAGTTGAAATTGCAAAATTAATTATGGATGGAAAAGGAGACGATGTAGTTCTTCTTAATGTATCTGAGCTGAATTCCTGGACTGATTATTTTGTTATTGCGACAGTAACCAGTTCTGCTCAGTGTCAGGGACTTTGTAAGCAGATTAAAGATTATATCAAGCAGAATGATCTTGAAATTCATACGACAAACAGAAAAAGTCCGGATGGAGATGACTGGAATCTTATTGATCTTGGCGTTATTGTTGTGCATCTTATGTCTGAGCAGGCAAGAAGTTTTTATGATTTGGAAAAACTCTGGCATGCCGGTGAAAAAATTGATTTGTAATGATTAATCCGCTTTAAAATAATAACCCCCCGTTTGCTCAATGTAACGGGGGGTATTTTTTATTCTTCTAAAAATTCTTATTCGTAGTCATCAAAAAGTTCATCGCCATCAGAACTGCTGAATGAACCATAGCCGTCCTCTTCTTCAATATCATCGTAAGGTTCATCAACGTCTTCTTCTTCCTTAAAAACGTCGTCATAGTACAGGTCGGCATCATCGTCGAATTCGTCTATTTCTTCATCATCTTCTTCGTAGTTATCAAAATCGTCGTCATCTTCTTCGTCAAAATCATCAAAATCATCAAAATCATCATCATACGACAGTGACATTTCAAAATCTTCAACTTCAGATTCGGCTAACATAAATAACTCCAGAAAAATATAGAATAGGGGGCAACAAACCCGTCTGTTAATTTAAATTACACTCTTTTTATTGTCAACTAGTTTTCAGAAAAATGAAACGAAATTTTAGAAAAAAAATTACTGTACATAATGACTGTCAGGTATATTGTGGTGCCTTTATATTTTTTTTGTACAGGGCTTGAATTAAAATTATTTATTTGCTGTTTCGGCAGCGCTGTGAATCATTGCTTCTATTGATTTTAAGAGTTCAGGGGAAAGGGTGTCTAATTCATTTACGATTTTTCTGTTTTTGCGATAGGTTTCAAAATCTGAATAAAGCTTCTGTTCGCGATTTACAGAATCCTCTCCTGTAACAAGAAATTCTACGGTTGTTCCAAGAGCTTTTGCGAGTTTTACGGCAACCTCAGCGTTTGGAAGAACAGCGCGGCTGTCCAGGTATGAATCAATGGTTCTTTTGTTGATTTTTGTGATTGCAGATAATTCCTTTGTCCGTAATCCTTTGTATTCAATTATGTCTTTAAGATTCTCCCTAAGCATAATTAAACAATACCATTATTTTGGTATGTTTA
>Ga0310695_10010903_pt1 | contig 13167 bp, 13 predicted proteins | sample RumenRJG_04DNA_FD_203882 | JGI IMG/M metagenome (GOLD analysis project Ga0310695, IMG submission 203882) | Bovine rumen microbial communities from Lethbridge, Alberta, Canada - RJG_04 (v2) (version 2) | ecosystem: Host-associated > Mammals > Digestive system > Stomach > Rumen | place: Canada...
CTCCTCGGTGAAGGTCGCTCCAAATAGCCCCTCCATACTACTGTTCTCTCTCGTAGAGAGAACCTAGTATGGGGCTTGGAGCCTTCACCTCGGAGAATTTTGGGTGTCTGTCATGGGAAAGCCTTCCAAGGGTGTTGGGAGCCTTTCCCAAGGGTCGTACCGATGGCACCTACGGGTCGTGCGGATGGCTTCCAAGACCCATGGAAGCCATCGCCAAGGGTCTTGGGGATATCTCCTATACCCCCAAAGGAATGCCTTGTACGACCCATAGGAGGCATCGGAGTACCCCCACAACAGATATCGGAACGAGGGATATACCATATTTTTTCTTTGGATTATTTGGAGGATTGAAGAAAAAAGACTACCTTTGCGTTTGCTATGTATAGATTGCGAGGATATATCCTGACATTAGGGCTGATGACCGTGGGACTGGCTGCTGTGGCACAGCAGAAGCCGGCGATGACGGAATGGCATGACCTGCAGGTGAATGAGGTCAACCGCTATGCCCTGCATACCGATTTCTTCCCTTATGAGTCGGAGTCGCTGGCACTTGCCGGTGACAAGACGAAGTCAGGGAATTATCTGTCGCTCGACGGTACATGGCGCTTCCTTTGGGTGGAGCATGCCGACCAGCGTCCCACGGACTGCTTCGGTACGGACTATGACGACAGCAGCTGGAAGACGATGCCCGTACCGGGTATCTGGGAACTGAACGGCTATGGTGACCCGGAGTATGTGAACATCGGTTTCGCCTGGCGCGGACATTTCAAGAACAACCCGCCCGAGGTGCCGGTGAGGGACAACCATGTGGGGACATACCGCCGCACGGTGACGATTCCCGCAGGCTGGAACGGCAAACAGGTGATAGCCCGTTTCGGTTCCGTCACCTCCAACATGTACCTGTGGGTCAACGGCAGGTATGTGGGATATACCGAGGACTCAAAGGTCGCCGCAGAGTTTGACATCACGGAGTATGTGCACAGCGGTGACAACCTCATCGCCTTCCAGACCTTCCGCTGGTGTGACGGCTCCTACGACGAGGACCAGGACTTCTGGCGGCTGAGTGGGGTGGGGCGCTCGTGCTACCTCTATGCACAGGACAAAGCGGCGCATATCCAGGATATCCGCATCACCCCCGACCTGGTGAATGACTATCAGGACGGTACCCTCTCCGTGAAGCTGACGACCGTCGGGAAGGCGAAGGCGCAGATCTCCCTCCGTGACGCAGTGGGACAGGAGATTGCCACAGGTGCCGAGATGCAGGTGAAGAACCCCCGTAAGTGGACGGCGGAGACCCCTTACCTCTATACCCTCGTGGTGCGCTATGGTGACGAGGTGGTCACCCAGAAGGTGGGCTTCCGCAAGGTGGAGATCAAGAACGCACAGCTGCTGGTCAACGGGCAGCCTATTTATATAAAGGGTGTCAACCGTCACGAGATGGATCCTGACGGCGGCTATGTGGTCAGCCGTGAGCGTATGCTGCAGGACCTGCGGTTGATGAAACGCTTTAACATCAACGCCGTGCGCACCTGTCATTATCCCGACGATCCGTTGTGGTATGACCTCTGTGACGAGTACGGCATCTACCTGGTGGCTGAGGCTAACCAGGAGAGCCACGGTTTCGGCTATGGTGACGACGCACCCACGAAGAAACCCCTTTTCGCCCGTCAGATACTGGAGCGTAACCAGCATAATGTCAGCATGAACTTCAACCATCCGAGTGTCATTATCTGGAGCTTGGGAAATGAGACGGTGAATGGTCCGAACTTCACCGCTGCCTACCAGTGGATCCGTCAGCAGGACAAGAGCCGTCCTGTGCAGTTCGAGCAGGCGCATGGTGGTGACAATACCGACATCTTCTGTCCGATGTATATGTCGCAATGGCATTGTGAGGGGTATGCGAAGGATGACTCCAAGCAGAAGCCGCTGATCCAGTGCGAGTACAGTCATGCGATGGGTAACAGCAGTGGCGGTTTCAAGGAGTATTGGGACCTCGTGCGCCGTTACCCCAAGTTCCAGGGAGGTTTCATCTGGGACTTCGTCGACCAGGCGCTGCATGGCAAGGACAAAGAGGGGCGTGCCATCTACACCTATGGTGGTGACTATAACAGCTACGACCCTTCCGACAATAATTTCAACTGCAATGGTCTGGTGAGTCCGGACCGTGTGCCCAACCCGCAGATGTATGAGGTGGGCTATGAGTATCAGAATATCTGGGTAGAACCGGTGGATATCCTGAACGGACGTGTCCGCATCCGCAACGAATACTTCTTCCGTACGCTGGATCATGTGTACATGGAGTGGACGTTGCTGTGCAACGGAATACCAGTGAGACAGGGTACGGTGGAGGACATCGACTGTCAGCCTCAAGGTACTAGGGAAGTCACACTGTCGTTGGGTGACTTCTCATCCATCGATGAGTACCTGCTGAACATCGATTTCAAATTAAAGAATGCGGAGCCGCTAATGTATCATGGGCAGGCTTTATCTTTTATGCAGCTCCCAGTGCTCCAACCAACCCTTTTCTCACTTTCTCCAGCCGTCACTGACCAGTCGTCAGTGGTCAGTTTCGACCCAGCCACTGGGTTCATCAAGGAATATGTCGTTGGCGGTAGATCGATGCTGGGCAAGGGCGGTACCCTCAAACCCCAGTTCTGGCGTGCCGTGACCGATAACGACATGGGTGCGCGGCTGCACCAGAAGAACCGTGTATGGCGACAGCCGGTGATGAATCTCAAGAGTCTCAAACAGGGTAGGAAAGACAAGAAGACCGGTGCCTATACTGTCACTGCCGTCTATGACATGCCGGAGGTGAAGTCGACACTCACCATGACTTATCAGATTGAGAAGAACGGTGTCGTCACGGTGACGGAGCAGATGCAGACCACTCCCGGTGACAAGCAGCCCGACCTGCTGCGTTATGGTGTCGTGTTGCAGATGCCTTACGAGATGGAACAGAGCGAGTATTACGGCAGGGGACCCATAGAGAACTACAGCGACCGCCATCTGTCACAGCGTATCGGTATCTACCGGCAGACTGCCGACGAACAGTTCTATCCCTATATCCGTCCACAGGAGACAGGTACCAAGACGGACATACGGTGGTGGAAACAGAGCGATGCCGCCGGCAAGGGCTTGCGCATAGAGGCAGATGCCCCCTTCTCAGCCTCCGCCCTGCACTATAGTGTGGAGGACCTTGACGAGCCAGGTATGGAGAAGGCTCAGCGTCACTCTCCCCAGGTTCCCCAGTCGTCCTATACCAACCTGAGCATCGACCAGGTACATGCGGGTCTCGGTGGACTTGACAGCTGGAGCGAGTGGGGACAGGCGTTAATGCCTTATCGTGTTCCGTGCCAGAACCGGTCCTTTACGTTCCGGATAATACCAATGTAATATTTCTTTCTGAACTTCGTCCAATGTTCTTTTTTCTCCAGAAAGAACCAAAAAAGTGTTTTTTTCTTTGTAACTTCGCACTCACTATGAGATAAATAACAAAACGATATGGAAAATAACGATAAGAGTCAAGAGCAGAATCAACTGCAACTGGAACTGCCACAGGACGTGGCACAGGGCGAGTATGCCAATTTCGCCATCATCTCACACTCAAGTAGTGATTTCGTCATCGACTTCGCGCGCATCCTCCCCGGAGTACCTAAGAGTCCCGTCAGGAGCCGTGTGATCCTGGCTCCCGAGCATGCCAAGCGACTGCTCGGTGCGCTGCAGGATAATATCATGCGCTATGAGCGTGAGTTCGGACCTATCAAGATCCCAAACCAAGAGCCACGCACCATCTCACCCTTCCAAGTCGGCAAGGGAGAAGCATAACAGGCGGTTAATTATTCTTAAAACACTTATTTTATGTTAAATTTCATAAGATAAGTGTTTTTTCGTGCTTTATAGATTAGGTGATTTCCCGAAAAGTTAGTACCTTTGCAGCCCAAAAGCGACCTGTGAGAAGGGCGCATCATGTCAAATTGAATATACACATATAATATAATAATTTAAAAATCAAACAATTATGCCTACAATTTCACAATTGGTAAGAAAAGGCAGAAAGGTGCTCGTTGACAAGAGCAAGTCACCCGCGCTGGACGCATGTCCTCAGCGTCGTGGTGTCTGTGTTCGTGTTTACACAACGACCCCTAAGAAGCCTAATTCGGCTATGCGTAAGGTAGCCCGTGTTCGTTTGACCAACCAGAAGGAGGTCAACAGTTACATTCCCGGAGAGGGACACAACCTGCAGGAGCACTCTATCGTGCTGGTGCGTGGCGGTCGTGTAAAGGACCTTCCCGGTGTACGTTATCACATCGTCCGTGGTACGCTCGATACCGCTGGTGTGGCAAGCCGCACACAGCGTCGTTCCAAGTACGGTGCTAAGCGTCCAAAGGCTAAGAAATAATAACCGGAGAGGGTTAGTAAGCCAAGAGGACAAGTCCTGAGAATCGAGAGGTTGAAGGGCAGAAGAATAGAAATTAAAAACTGTTTTGCTGGAGAATTGTTATAGACAGGTTGAGTAAATGCTCATGTGAGAGCGTTGAAGAACGAGAAAGAACAGCCCCATGCAGACAACAAAACAAGAACAAAAATGAGAAAAGCAAAGCCAAAGAAGCGTGTGATCCTGCCGGATCCAGTCTTCAACGACACCAAGGTGTCAAAGTTTGTGAACCATCTGATGTACGATGGTAAGAAGTCTATTTCGTATGAGATCTTCTACAATGCACTCGAGGCTGTAAAGGCTAAGATGCAGAACGAGGAGAAGTCAGCTCTGGAGATCTGGAAGCAGGCTCTGGACAATATCACCCCACAGGTGGAGGTGAAGAGCCGCCGTATCGGTGGTGCCACTTTCCAGGTACCTACTGAGATCCGTCCTGACCGTAAGGAGAGTATCTCTATGAAGAACATGATTGCGTTTGCCCGCAAGCGCAGCGGTAAGTCTATGGCTGACAAGCTGGCTGCCGAGATTATGGACGCCTTCAACAACCAGGGTGGTGCCTTCAAGCGTAAGGAGGACATGCACCGTATGGCTGAGGCTAACCGTGCGTTCGCTCACTTCAGATTCTAAGATAGGTAAAAAGATAAACTAAGGAAAAGAAAAGAAATGGCAAATCGCGATTTACATTTGACCCGCAACATCGGTATTATGGCGCACATCGACGCCGGTAAGACCACTACGTCGGAGCGTATCCTGTTCTACACAGGTAAGACGCACAAGATTGGTGAGGTGCACGACGGTGCTGCTACCATGGACTGGATGGCTCAGGAGCAGGAGCGCGGTATTACGATTACCAGTGCTGCCACTACCTGTAACTGGAAGTGGAACGGCAAGGACTTCAAGATCAATCTGATTGACACTCCGGGACACGTTGACTTCACCGCTGAGGTGGAGCGTTCACTGCGTGTGCTCGACGGAGCTGTCGCCACCTACTCTGCCGCTGACGGTGTACAGCCTCAGTCAGAGACTGTCTGGCGTCAGGCTGACAAGTATAATGTACCCCGTATCGGTTATGTGAACAAGATGGACCGCTCTGGTGCTGACTTCTTCGAGACAGTACAGCAGATGAAGGACATCCTGGGTGCTAACCCTGTTGTGATCCAGGTGCCCATCGGTGCTGAGGAGAACTTCAAGGGTGTTGTTGACCTCATCAAGATGAAGGCTATCCTGTGGCACGATGAGACCATGGGTGCTGAGTATGACGTTGAGGAGATCCCCGCTGACCTGAAGGACGAGTGCGACGAGTGGCGTAACAAGCTGCTGGAGGCTGCCGCTGAGTATGACGAGGCACTGATGGAGAAATACTTCGACGATCCCAACTCTATCACAGAGGAGGAGATTATCGCCGCTATCCGCAAGGGTACCATCTCTATGGCATGCACTCCTATGATTTGCGGTTCTTCTTATAAGAACAAGGGTGTACAGCCCCTGCTTGACTATGTCTGCGCATTCCTCCCCGCTCCCGTTGACGTGGACGTGGTAACTGGTACCAACCCCAACACTGAGGAAGAGGAAGGTCGTAAGCCCAGCGAGGAGGAGCCTACAGCCGCTCTTGCCTTTAAGATTGCCACCGACCCCTACATGGGACGTCTGGTATTCTTCCGCGTCTACTCTGGTAGCGTGAAGGCAGGTTCCTATGTGTACAACCCACGCTCTGGCAAGAAGGAGCGTATCAGTCGTCTGTTCCAGATGAACTCCAACAAGGAGATCCCCATGGAGTCCATCGACGCAGGTGATATCGGCGCAGGTGTAGGTTTCAAGGATATCCGTACCGGTGATACCCTCTGTGATGAGGAGAAGCCCATCGTACTGGAGTCCATGACCTTCCCCGACACCGTGATCTCTATCGCCGTAGAGCCTAAGTCTCAGGCTGACGTGGCAAAACTGGACAACGGTCTTGCCAAGCTTGCTGAGGAAGACCCGACCTTCACCGTACGTACCGACGAGCAGAGTGGTCAGACCATTATCTCTGGTATGGGTGAGCTCCACCTCGACATCATCATCGACCGTCTGAAGCGTGAGTTCAAGGTTGAGTGTAACCAGGGTAAGCCTCAGGTGAACTACAAGGAGGCTATCACGAAGACCGTGATGGGCTACCGTGAGGTTTACAAGAAGCAGTCTGGTGGTCGCGGTAAGTTCGCTGACATCATCGTGAACGTCGGTCCTGTTGATGACGACTGGAACATCAAGGAGAATGGCGGCTTGCAGTTCGTCAACGAGGTGAAGGGTGGTAACATTCCTAAGGAGTTCATCCCCTCCATCCAGAAGGGCTTCGAGGCAGCCATGAAGAACGGTATCCTCGGTGGCTACCCAGTTGACTCCCTGAAGGTTGTCGTTGTCGACGGTTCGTTCCACCCAGTAGACTCTGACCAGCTCTCCTTCGAGATCGCCGCTCAGATGGCATACAAGGCAGTATGCGCTCAGGCTAAGCCTGTGCTGATGGAGCCTATCATGAAACTCGAGGTTGTTACTCCTGAGGAGAACATGGGTGACGTGATCGGTGACCTGAACAAGCGTCGTGGTCAGGTAGAGGGTATGGAAGAGGCTCGCAGCGGTGCCCGTGTCGTTAAGGCAATGGTTCCCCTGTCAGAGATGTTCGGTTATGTAACCGCCTTGCGTACCATCACTTCCGGTCGTGCTACCAGCTCTATGGAGTACGATCACCACGCTCCTCTGTCTTCAGCTCTTGCCAAGGCAGTGCTTGAGGAGGTGAAGGGCCGTGCTGATTTGGTATAAAAAAGCGGGGAGTCACTGAGCAAATGACTCTTTAGTGGCTCCCCTTCTAATATTAACAATCAATAAAACAAAAGACAAATGAGTCAGAAAATCCGTATCAAGCTGCAGTCTTACGACCACAAGCTCGTAGACAAGTCAGCAGAGAAGATCGTGAAGGCAGTGAAGGCTACCGGTGCTATTATCAGCGGTCCTATCCCTCTTCCCACACACAAGCGTATCTACACTGTAAACCGCTCAACCTTCGTTAACAAGAAGTCTCGTGAGCAGTTCCAGCTCTCTAACTACAAGCGTCTGATCGACATCTACAGCTCTACCGCTAAGACTGTTGACGCACTGATGAAGCTCGAACTCCCCAGCGGTGTTGAGGTAGAAATCAAGGTGTAGTTTAGTATGAACAAGAACAATCACTTCGTCATCACCATCAATCGTGAGTTAGGTAGTGGCGGAAGGACAGTCGGAAGCAAAATCGCCGAGCAGTTGGGGGTGAAGTATTACGACAAGGCGATTATTCAGGGACTGACGGAGAAATACGGGCTTACCGTTGAGGAGATAGAGCGTCTGAAGGCACAGGAGAAACCATCGTGGTGGAGTGAGTTGCAGGACCGCTGTAAGTCGCTGCTGACTGCCAGTTCTATGGAGAAACCCTCTACTGCCGCAATGTTTGAGGCGGAGCGGCGGATCCTTGAGGGACTTGCCCGTGAGGAGTCCTGTGTGGTGGCAGGCAGAAGTGCTTTCCTGATCTTCCGTGACCATCCCAACCGCCTGAACGTGTTCATTCAGGCATCCACAGAACACCGTATCGAGCGTCTGATGAAGAAAGGGATGACCTATGCCGCCGCCCTCGACACTATCGATGAGGTGGACGAGGGTCGTGAGACATACCTCAAGAAGTATAGTGACCGCTCTCGTTACGACACCCGTAACTACGATGTCGTGATCTCGATGGATCACATGACGGAGGACGATGCCGTTGCTGTCATTATGGAGTATATCAACCGACAGGAGTGACCCTTGTTCTAAAAAGATAAGTCCCTGCCGAGCAGTATGCCAGGCAGGGACTTTTTTTGTAACAGCATCAGTGATGTCTTCGAAAACCATACCCTCATGAAGAGATATGCCTCGCAGAAGATCATCGCTGCCATCAAGTCTTATATAGGACTGTAAAAACGGAAATTAAACTAAAAAACGGTGTTTTTTGGAGGGTTGGAAACAAAAGTTAATCGATTTGGAACATTTGTGAACAAATTATTGCAAAAAAATTCGTATCTTTGCAACACCTTTTCGGAGGTAAATGCGATCTTTTGTTTTCAAAAAGAGTGAGCCTTATGTTTTCGGCCATCTAAAAACGATAAACAGATTATTCGACAACGAAGGCTATCAAGCTCATGTCCCGATATGGGATGTGGGCATTGATGGTTTTTGCGTATTGTCGATGGGTTATATCGTTCCCCCTGGATGGCTACGTTAATTCTTGAAATGTCCACGTCTCTTTTATATGATAAGGTGATTAACCAACACACAATATATATAAATGCAGACGAGTATGATTACTTATTATCAGCACTTCACAGATACATGTCCGGTGAAGACGACGATGGAGCACATCGTCACGCTGATTAAAGAAGATGCGGCATTGGCGGCAAAGACAGCCGCCCATCGTGCCGACCCCGAGGCGGGTCACAAAGAAGCCTGTCCCCTGTTTGCCGTCGCAGGCATCATGGAAGGGGGCAAGTCGGAGCGTAACGTGGTGGGAATGACAGGTATGTCGATGGTCGACGTTGATCATGTCAGCACACAGTCAGGTGGTTTCAAGACGCTGGACGACCTGTTCCGCCAGATAAGTGCCGATCCCCACACGCTGCTGTGCTACCGCACCATCAGCGGCGACGGCATCCGTGTCGTGTTCCGCTATGAGCTGGACGAGGGTTACGATTTGAAGCAGCAGAAGCTGTACTACCCCAAGGCGTTCCTTTACGGCAACGCGTACTATGCGGGGAGGTATGGGGTGTCGTACGATGAGAAGTGCAAGAACGTCGGGAGGCTGAGCGGTATCTGTCACGACCCTGACGCATATTACAATGCTGAGGCTGTGCCCTTCACTACCGGGGAGATACAGGCATCTGCGGAGCGTATCACCCGGCAGCGGAAGGAGGTGCGCAGGCGGGAGCGGGAGCTGCGGCGCATCACCGCCTGTTACGAGAAGACCATCCGTCCGGAGGTGGAGGCTGACGGTGCCGTCTATGCGCCGGGTTCGCACAACGACTACGTGATGCGGGTAGGGTATAAGTTGAATCAATTTGGTTTTAGTTTTGAAGCGGCGAGGGAGTGGGCAAAACAAATCTTCCGTGAGTATGACAAGGCAGAGAGTGTGATTGTCAGCTGCTATCAGAAAACGGAGGAGCATAATAGTCGGATAAAAAAGTCCCACTCCCCTCGTTCGCAAACTAAAACGGCAGACAGCGGATTTATGACGGTGGAGGAGATACAGGCGTTCCTCACAGACCATGTCCGGTTGCGGCATAATGAGATTACGGGGAGGGTGGAGTATCAACTCCTCTCTGACTCCCCCGAGGGGGAGGAATGGCTGTCCATCACCGACCGTGTTGTCAACTCACTATGGTGTGAGATGTCGAAGAGACAGAAAGTCAACCCGCAGGATGTCTACCGTGTTATCCAGAGTGACTATGTGCCGCTGTTCCATCCGTTCAGGGAGTATTTGGAAGGGCTGGAGACCAACTCCGAGACCCCCTCCGACTCCCCCTGTTCAGGGGGAGAGGAGGAGCATGACTATATCCGTGACCTCGCCGACACTGTCACCCTCAAAAGTCCTCCCCCTAAACAGGAAGAGTCAGAGGGGGTCTGGCATTGTTACCTCAAGAAATGGCTCGTCGCCATGATCGCGGGGTGGCTCGACTCGTCGGTCGTCAATAATGTCATCCTGGTGCTCGTCGGGGCGCAGGGAACCTACAAGACCACGTGGTTCACGTACCTGCTGCCGCCGCCCCTGCGCCGCTATTTCTATATCAAGACCAATGCCAACCGCATGGGGCGTGACGACCTGCTCACGCTGGCACAGTACGGACTGGTATGTTGTGAGGAGCTGGACACCATGCGCTCCTCGGAACTCAACCAGTTGAAGGCGGCAGTCACCATGACGAGTATCGACGAGCGGGCGGCATACGCCCATTTCCATGAGCACCGTCCGCATATCGCCTCGTTCTGCGGAACGGGTAATAACAAGCAGTTCCTGACGGACTCGACGGGAAACCGGCGCTGGCTGCCCTTCGAGGTGGTGTCTATCCGGTCGCCCCGTGACCATCCGTTGGACTATGACGGCATCTACCGTCAGGCTTACCGCCTCTATAAGAGCGGTTTCCGGTATTGGTTCTCACAGGAGGAGATCAGACTCCTTGCCGAGCATAACCGTCAGTTTGAGACACCACGTTTGGAGTGGGAACTGGTGGACACTTATTTCCGTGTGCCCGTTGCTGGTGAGCAGGGTGAGTTCATGCCCGTGTCCCGTGCGGTACAGGTCATGGGTGGCAGTCTCACCCAGCGGCTCAATCCGATACTGGTGGGGCGAGCCTTCATGGAGAAAGGGTTCATGCCACTTCGCCGTTCCGAGCGTGGCTATCTCGTCGTTCAGCGGACGGCGGAGGAAATCAAGAACCGGATGATACTGCTGGGCGTGGAAAAACCGTCGGAAGCGTCGGATGACGGATGATTTTTCAAACCTCACGTGCGTGAGCGCGCAGGAACTTCCCAAAAGGGGGCGTTTCCCGAGTTCCTGCGCGCGCACGTATGAATACTTTCAATACACGTCCGTCATCCGACGCTTCCGTCAATCTTTCAGTAATCTAATCATTTATCATACCATGAAGGAATTTGAGATCAGAGACTATGGCAAACAGGAGCTGGGACGGCTCTACTGCCCGGAGACAAAGACAGCGAAGGGCGCTTTGAACAACCTGAAGTTCTGGATCCGTGGCAACAGGGACCTGACGGCGGCGCTCCGTACCATCGGCATGCCGAAGTGCGCACAACACTATTCCGCAGAGGAAGTGAAGGAGATCATCTATTACCTTGGAGAACCGGCAGGAGCCTAAGGCTTCGGGTGTCGAAGCCTTAGGCTCCTGCCCCCGAAGCTTTAGGCTTCGACCCTCGGCGCCTAAGGCTTCCTCCTCTCTCTCTCGGAATTTCAATAAATCTTGAAAAAAAATCCCGCAAGTGCCCGAAGAGCACAGCTGGTCATTTTCTTTTTATTACCTTTGCAGTTGAAATGGAGATGCATCACCATTGCAACGGATATCCAAACAAAAACAGTATTAACCATTTAAAACACACAAAAACTATGGCAACAAACAAAATCGCACTGAAAATCAATTACCGCAAGAACAACAACCTGCGCTCCAATGCTTTCGGCAAGTACTACCCTGAGGTGGACCGCAACGAGACACTGTCGCTGCGTGGTCTCTCCGAGCATATCAAGAACCACGGCACCCTCTACACCCGTGATGTCATCGAGGGCGTGCTCATCAAGATGTCTGAGTGTATTCCAGAGCTCGTCGCACAGGGCATCGGCGTGAAACTCAACGGACTCGGTAAGTTCTATCCCACCGCCAAGTCGGTGAGGGGCGGCTTGACGGAGGAAGCCCTGAAGAGTGTCAACTCCAACGAAGTGGTGAAGGGCATCCGCATCCGCTTCCTGCCCGACAGTCAGGCACTCGACAACATCACCAGCGTGGAGTTCAAGAAGAAATGCTCCCTGGAGTCGGCGCATATCATCGAGACCAAGAAGGTCGCCGGCAAGCGTGTCTCCATCAAGACACCCATCGCCGACTGGTTGCATATGAAGGAGCAGGAGGCTGAGGTACAGAATCCTTAACCGATGAGTCATTAACCATCTAATACCATGAGAACACTATGAAGAAAGAACTTGTTAAAAAGATCATTCAGATCGTCATCACGATCCTCACTGCTATCAGCTCGACGTTAGTAGTGCAGTCGTGTTACTAAATTATAGAGGTGAGAGGTCTCTCACCTCTCACCTCTTACCACTCACCTCTAAACGTTGAGTATGCGAAACTTAAATACCTAATTTAGAAATGAAAAACAACCACCCCCGGGGGCTCCGCAACAACAACCCCCTCAATATCATCAAGAACAAAACAGTGCGGTGGCTCGGTGAGACCAACTGCGAGAGCGAACGCACCTTCTGTACCTTCTCCTCCATGACCTTCGGACTGCGTGCAGCCCTCAAACTGCTCCGCACCTACTACCAGCGGCATGGATGCGTCACCATCCGGCAGATCATACGGCGGTGGGCTCCCGAGACGGAGAACAAGACGGAGGCGTATATACGCACCGTCAGCCGCATGACGGGCATTCTGCCCGACACCGCACTGCCACCGATGAAAGGGGAGACACAGGAGGTGTGGCACGCCATCGTCCTCGCCATGGCGACGGTGGAGTGCGGACTCGACCAGTCGGACCGCAACGAGTTGCAGCCCTATCTGGAGAATGCCTGGAGCCTGCTGTGACACCGCACAGGGGGACAGCCGTGGTAGAAACATTTTGCGTCTTTAACAATATTCGGGTAGTTAAAGATTGCAAAAAGTATTAAATAATGTTATGGAGTGCGCATGTGGTATTGCGTACTTCATTTATTATGTGTACCTTTGCAGCCGCTAAAGTGCGTATTGCGCTGGCTCGATGGCTAACAATACCTTGAGAAAGAGCGATTTACCTTCAGTTTAGAAGCAGTGAGGAGTTCTTTTTGAGTGTATTTGAAAGCCAGAGAAAAGCGAGATGACACTTAAAAAGAAAAGAATATATTCACATTATTATTTAAATTTTAAACTGAAATGCCAGGATTAATTGGAAGAAAAATCGGAATGACATCCGTTTTCAGTGCCGACGGTAAGAATGTACCGTGCACT
>Ga0310695_10010908_pt1 | contig 13163 bp, 11 predicted proteins | sample RumenRJG_04DNA_FD_203882 | JGI IMG/M metagenome (GOLD analysis project Ga0310695, IMG submission 203882) | Bovine rumen microbial communities from Lethbridge, Alberta, Canada - RJG_04 (v2) (version 2) | ecosystem: Host-associated > Mammals > Digestive system > Stomach > Rumen | place: Canada...
GCGGCGTACTCTGAGGTGCATATGTCATGTACCCTAACGACGCTCTTCGCTATGTATAGTTTTTCCAGTTCGGGGAGGTCTAGTTCCGAAATGTCTATATAGCCATCCGGTATGACCAATATTTTCGGGGATGATGTTTTTATTTTGAGGAAAGATGGATATTCGTTCGGAATGTATATCGATGTGACTTTGTGTTTTTCCCCTTTGATATTTACTTCCGTAGGAAGGACGATGGAGTCTTGCGCTGTCTCAAACCCGTACACAAATACATCGCACACCTTTCCTCCTCTGATTCCATATGCGTAGTGTATGCCTTCCACAGTGACGCAATCTGGGTGTTCACTATGGCAGGACATCGCATCGGTGACGTATAGAAGCATAAGGATAAGCGGGGTGATCAGTTTCTTCATGGCTGTTCTTGTTTGATACGTTGTTTGACTGAGGGGTGATGGTCCCAAAGTTACTTATTTGCTTGATGATGGCAAATCTTTTTGTTAGTTAGACATTCAGAAAATATGATTGCTTATTTCTGAAGAATATGCAACTCCTCTGCCAACGGAACGTATAAGTAGACTCTGTCTTCTGTTACAATAGGGTCTTCTGTTGTCCATGCCTCCCATTCCGTTTCCATCTTTTGATATTCCAGCAGCTGCATGGTCCTCAAATCGATTACTCCAATAGTGGGGACAGGACTATTCGATGTAAAATACATCATGTTTTTGTCTATAAACGAGTGGCCATTTATTCTATCGTCAGGGTGGAGCAGCTCGCTCTTTATTCCGTGTTCTGTCAGCTCCCCGTTTTTAGGGTCGAGTCTCACTACAAACTTGTATCCTTCATCTTGCTCCATGGCATAGATGAAACCGTCGTCACTCACCCGAAAAGATGGGTTGTATGGCAACTCTTTGGGTCCCCACTTCCGTTCTCCGCTCCTGATGCAGAACGCCTCCATGGAATATTTGTATTTCGTTATACTTAGAGTTTGGCATCTAACTATTACTATAGTATCATCCACTATCGTGTAATTTAGAGGTCGAGCTATTTTCACGTTGGGTTCATCTATTTGGTATTTCCAGAGAAATTGAAGATTCTTGGTGTAGAATAGCAAACTACGGTCCTGAAATTCAGGGAAAATGTAGATGGAGAGTCGCTCGTTGTAGTAGTGGAGCTTTATTCCCAAATCTGTCTTTATTTCGAATAGTTTCTCCTCCCCGTTCTCAATGATCGAGTACTTCTGCAGATGCGCTTCTGTATCCTCGACTGAAGAGTAGTACAGTTTTTCGCTAAAGTAGTGAAAGTTCTCATATCTTGGCTGGTCCTCATTCCATTTGCCGTCTTTGTATGTGTACTGTTTTTTAGAACCTTTCTCGGTTGTGGATGGTACTAATTTCTTCAAAACATTATTCTTGCAGAAAATATCGTCTTCCGAGGTGATGTCAAGAGACAATGACCCTATCTGCACGTTCTTTTCCGTCACAATAACTTCCTCTCCCTTTAGCAAGTAGAAGCCTTTTACCCCCTTCTGGCACTTTATATATTTCATTGTTTTTTTGTGGAAAATTGTCAGATGTGAAAACTTTTCAGATTGCCTCCTCCTCGGATAAGAAGATTGAAAAACATTAAGTAGGCACCCCCCAAGTAGTGAAATAGGCGTTTGACCGTCTGTAATAATCTACGGTCCACGCCTAATTCACTTCCGTAACTTGAGTGTTTTTTACTTACATATCTCATCCATGTACGCCGTGATGGTCTTCACGTAGTTGGCGTACTCTTCCGTGTTGAATACCCACTCCCCGCGAGGCTTGGTCTCCTCGCCCGTGTAGTGGATGTCGATTTCCTTGAAGATGCGGCATGGATTGGCCTGCAGGATGAAGACTTTGTTACTGAGGTAGCAAACCTCTTCGATGCTGTGGGAGACATTGATGATGGTTGGGTCCATCTTCATCTCGTAGAATATCTTGAGGATGATGTTCTGTACTTCACGCTTCATCTTGATGTCCAACGCGCCCGTCGCCTCGTCGAAGAGGATGATCTGGGACTCGCAGGCGAGGCATCTGGCGATGGCGACCCTTTGTTGCTGGCCACCACTCAGTTTGGCTGGGTACTTGTCCATGTGATCCTCCAGACCCACCCGTTTCAGGAGGTCCTTGGCCTTCGCCTCCGCGGTTGCTTTGTCCACGCCCTTGACGAGCATAGGCAACATCACGTTTTGCAGGACGGTGTACCATTCGAAGTTACTGTATGTTTGGAACACCATAGGGAAGTTGTGGTTCTCCGACAGTTTCTCGCCGTAGATTTCCACCGTTCCTTCGTTGAACTTGTTGAGACCTGCTATCACTTTGAGCATCTGTGATTTGCCGCAGCCTGACGCACCCATGATGGAGACGAGCTGTCCCCTGCCGGGAAGGTCAGGTATGGTGAGGTTGAAGTTCTCGAACAAACGGTATTCGTTCTTCTCTCCCTTGTTGAAGATGTGGGTGATGTTCCTGAGCCGGATGACATCCACCTCGCCGTCGCCTCTCGGACTTGCGCTTTTCTTCGTGCTCTTCGTTGGGCGAGGCTCCTCCGTCTCGATAGGCTCCTCTTTCGGGTGATTATCCCTCATGAGGGCATCGATGTTGATATCCGAGTCGGTCTCGTTCACTGTTTCGGTCTGCTCCTCCCTGATGTCGTTTGCCGGGGTCTCTTCGTCCCTGCTATGCTTCATTAAGCTGTCAATGTCTATATTTCTGTCCATAACGTTATCTGTTTTAGAGCACACCTTTAGGCGCGGCGGTGTTTGAAAATAATTGGTTCACACTTCTTGAAGATAAAGTCCTGTATGATGCCTATCGCGATGATGATCAGCAGCAGGGCATATACGCAGTCCATGGAGCTCTGGCGCGTCATCGTGGTGATGCAGGCGCCGATACCGCCCTCGCGGTTGATGTTCTCCGCTATGGTGACGTAGGTGTATGAGATGGCCACGAGTCCGCGGATGTCGCTGTAGACGCTGGACATCACGTAAGGGAAATATACGTGGCGGAACATCTGCCAATTGGTCATGCCGATCGTCTTGGCGGTCTGTAGATAGACGTTGTCCTTCGGATTGTTCGGGTTCTGCAGGTCCAGCACCTTCTGCGTCACGACGGGCAGGATGTAGATCAAGATACCCAAGGCGAGGAAGCTGGCCTTCATGTTGAATCCGAGACCGAAGATGGCCACCATGATACCGCTGACCGCCGGCAAAGGCAGGAAGCGGATGGCCTCGAACGGTTTCTGGAACATGGAGCGTAGGATAGGGTAGATGCCTATCAGGAAGCCCATAGGGATGGCGATCACCAAGGCGATGACGTAGCCGGCGAGGTTGAGTCCTACGGTGTAGCCTATGTTGCCGAAGAGGTTGCGCTCCGAAATCAGTTTAGGGATGGCCCTTAGAACGTCTATCGGGTTGGGTAGGATTTTGGGGGAGATCCACCCCGTGATGGTGACGATATACCAGATGACAAGTAGCACGAATCCTCCCACTATGCCAGTTATCATCGAGTCCCTGGTGGATAAATTTCCTCCGAATTTAAATAGTTCTTTCATTTGTCATTGAAAATAAAAAAGTATAGGCGGACACACTGCCACCTATACTTTTATGGTTGTTGTAATCTTATTGGGCGATCAACTGCAGGTCAGTCGTACGGTAGTTCTCGTTGGATTCTTTGACACCATCAGCGATGGCGTGCTTCGGACCATTACCGACTACCACGAATCTGTTGCGGTTGATTTTATATTCGTTGGTGAGGTAATCCACTACGGCTTGAGCTCTCTTTCTGGAGAGTTCCACATTGTTGTTGTAGTTGCCTGTAGCGTCTGTGTTTCCCTCGATACGGATGCGAGTGTTCGCGTAGCTCTGCACGATGTCCACGAACTCCCTGTCGATGATGGCGCGTGCCTCGTTGTCAAGGGTGAATCCGTTGACAGGGAAGTTGATGGTCACCTTCTTGTTGGAGAATGCCTTGACGGTGTCCTCTTTTACTGTAGGTGCGGCGAATTCCTTCTCTGCTGTTCCTGCGGCTTTCTTTTGCTCTGGAGACAATCCGTTTTTCTCGTTGACCATCTCCACGATGTCTGTGTAAGCCACCTTAGACCAAGGCAATACAGACTTGCAAAGGCCAAGGCCGGAGTATATGCGGGACATCTTGGAGTAGATGCGCTCACCCGTCATGCCTGAATAATCAGAGTTGAGACCCATCCAATTCATTTCGTCTTCCAATGAAGCGTAGTTGATGGTTGAGCTTGATGCGAGGGCGAAGTCGACGTCCGTCTCGAATTCTTTCGCGAACACCTGCGCCGCCTCGTTGAATGCGTTCTTGTTTTGTGACACCTCCGCATTGGCGGCTAAGATAGCCTCCACGATTTTTGCGGCCAAGTTCTTGTTCTTCTCCAACCATTCTTTCTTGGCGATGAGACCATCGGATACGAGCATGTTGGATTGTGCGGTCGATGTGAGCAGGTGTGCTCCCTTGAATGCGTTGATGCAGTCCACATCGTCCGGGCTCCATACAGCGGCGCAGTCCACTTGCCTAGCCTTGAATGCTTGTGCGGCGTCGACACCGGAGGATACCTTTACAGGTACGATGTCGTCCATCGTCAGGCTAGAGGTCTCGAGGGCGTTGATGAGCAACGTGTGGGAGGCGGTACCCTCCGCATAGGCTACCCTTTTGCCCTTCAGGTCGCTGATCTGGTTCACTGCGGCGTTGGCCACGAGTGCGTCAGCTCCGGCGCTGAAGTTCAGCAACATGAAGTACTTCATGTCCGTCATGGTTCCGCTTGAACTCATCTCTACAGGGAGTGCGTCCAATGTGCAGTATTCGATCTGCGCGTCGTTGTTCTTCAAGGCGGAACGAGCGGCGTCGAAGTCATCCATAACGATAATCTTCAATTTGAGTCCGTACTTCTTGGCGAAGTAGGAATCGTCCTTTGGCTCAAGACCTCCATTTCCCCAAACGATAGGTGAGAAGCCCGTGTAAGGGTTAACGACCATTGTCGCATCGTATTTCTTCTTTGTCAGTGAACCCAAAGAAGGACCACTGGCTGGTCCACTTCCGTTGTTGTTCCCTGTACAGCTACTGAGTATGCCCGTGAAATACAGGATGGCGCAAATGATTGCGGCGATGATGCCGAGGATGGTAAATCTTCCTAAGAAAGTAAGTCTGCTAAAAAAACTCATAATTATTCTAATATTTATTTAGTTGTTGTTATTCCTTGATTGTTAGCACCATTTGTTTACTTCCACCTTTTCTTTCTCCTTTACGGTACCGAAACTGTTGTTGTCGATCTTCGATTCCTCAGAGAAAGAAGAGAAGGAGTCCTTCTGACCATATTTTTTGAGGATTTCCTCCACGCGGTCCTCGTTGACGGCCGATTCGAGGTTGTAGTTCTCGAGCACGCCGTCGGAGTCGTTGATGAAGCCCTCCATCTCCGCCACGCTGGAGTTGATGGTGTTCGTGATGTGCTCGATGGCCATCTCCTCTTCGAGGCTTTGGGAGTCGCCGCGCATGATGCTGGAGATTGTCTTCAAGGCGCTGCGTTGCTCTTTTGCGGATTCGTAAGCGTCCTTGGTTCTCTTCAGTTCAAGAGAGGAGCGCTCCACCTTCGCCTCGGCGATGGTTTCGAGGCGTTCCATCACCTCTTGGTATTTCTTAGAGGTTTCGATGCGCTTCTTCTGGCTCTCGATGATGCTATCCAATTGGGCGATGTCGTTGCTCAGGTTGCTGATGCTCATCTGGATCTTCAGTTTCTCGTTGGAGGTCAGGTTGCTGGCGCCCGCCAACTGTTCTTTTCTCTTTTTCAGTTTGCGGATATTATCATCCTGTTGTGATTTGTAGGAGTCCAGTTTGCTGTTCATGCTGACGAGTATCGTGCGCAGTTTGGTGACGTTCTCGTGCACGGTGTTCAGTTTGTCCTTCATCTTTCGGATGGAGTTCTCCAAGATGGAGATAGGGTCTATCTTCACGAACATGCCGACGATCTTGCGGTTGATGTGGAGCCAGAAGAGGGATATCCACTTCCATGTGTTCTTGTTGAACAATACCGCCAATATGCCTACGATGGCTACGATCTCCAGAATCAGGACGAGCGTGTTGGCCGCTGCTGCCACAAGGAACGGCAACGCTTTCGTGAAGAGGTATCCCAAACCTAGTGCGGCGCCTACCGCTGTGATTTTGGCGAATGTTCCACCCGGGCGTTTGAACATCTCTTTGAGTGACACAGGAGCGCTGTTCTGATCACCTGTGTTGTTTGAACCGAATAAATTGCTATCCATTTCTTATTTAGTTTTTATTTTGTTTGTTGACTGTTGGTTACTGATCCACATTGATATTAGACATCTCTTCCTTGTCGGTCATGAGGTCGCAGATGACGCTGTTGGCGGAGTTGATGAAGACCTGCTCGTCGTGGGCGATCTCCTTCGTGCTGGCTGTGATTTCAGCTTTGAGCTTTTCTGTCTCGTTGGTCAGCTCTTTGTTCCTTTTCTGCAGTTCCTCGATCTGTTTTATGATTCGTTCGTTCTCCTTGACCATGTCGTCCAGCGACTTTTGCTTCGTGCCGATGGTTTGTTTGCGTTTGGCCGCATACTGGTTGCGTCCGCTTTCAATCTCCTCGTTGATGTAGCGGATGTAGGTGTCAATCGATTGCAGCAACTTTTCCTTCGTGAAGTCCGGATATTGCGCTTTCAGCATTTTGAAAGCCGCCTCGTACCTTTTCTCCTGTGTCAACCCCATGGATTCGAGGGATGCTGAATAACTTTTCAGCTCCAGCATGTCTGGACCGGGGAGGTTCCTTTTAATCAGGGTCTCCCACAACCTTTTCTTCTTCACGTTGTTCACCTCCGTGATGGATGAGTTCTCACCTTCCTGTTCCGGCTCCGGGTGCGAATGGATGATGTTGTCCATGTTTATCTGCTCTGTTGGAGCGGATGGCTCCGGCTCCGGCTCGGGCTGAGGGCGGTTGTTGTTGCTCTCCTCCTTGCGTGGATCCCTCGTGTTAGGGTTGTTGACATTCCGATTGCTCTCCTGCTTTTTAGGATTGTTCTCCGGCCTTATGAATAGGTCTTTCAGACTCATAATCGTATCGTTTTTATAATTTTTTATTTTCTCTAATTTAGTCTTTTTTGCTCAGATAATCAAGAGTGAAATGCTTAAAAAATCTTAATCATCGGGGTTGTATGGGCAAAGATAATCAATATTTATGTTTTATTAAGGGTTTGAAATGCAAAATATGTATGAATTTCACGGATTTTTTCAAAAGAAGAACTTGTCATGGATGATTCGATTGTGGAATTTATGGAAAAAATGAGTACCTTCGCATCCGCATCCACTCATGTGGCGTCGTTTATATGGAAAGAGATGGAAGGGTGTGTGCGAAATGTTCTACATATTGGGGATGCGTTTCTAATGCTTCGTCTTCGTCATTTTGATGATGGGGCTTCTTTCGAAAGACGTAAGACAAAAATGATCCGATGTACTTAAATCGGTGAAAAGGTAGAAGTTAGATACTTCCTTCCTCATGTAGTCATAAATATTGTAGCAGGTCCGGGTTAGAGTGATCTGCGGGAACCAAAAAAAAGCATGATGTTTCAATTTAAGGAACTAAAAAAGAATTTAAAACGTGACGTGACAGGATTCCCTACTGTCAAGGTTTCATTGGTTGGTGATACTGCCACCCAGTTCCTTGCCATTGCCATGAAGGGCATGGGTGTGGAGCGTGGTTATAACATCGACCTTTTCGAAGCGGAGTATAATCAGGTGGAACGTCAGTTCCTGGATCCGACCAGCACCCTGTATGAATTTGATGCGGATATCATTGTGGTGTTTCAAAGCACTCACAAGTTGGGCGAACATCATAGCTCCTTGACGCAGGAACAACAGTCAACCTTGGCTGATGACAGGATCGGTTTCTTGGCCTCCATATGCGAGAATCCCGCATTGTCAGATAAGAAGATTATTTATTTCAATTATCCTGAAATAGAGGATACCGTTTTTGGCAGTTATGCCAACAAGGTTTCTTCCTCGCTGTCGTATCAGGTCCGTAAACTCAACTTCGAGTTGATGAACCTTTCCCAGCAGTATCCTAATCTATTCATATGTGACGTGGCGGGTCTCCAGAATAAGTTGGGTAGGGATGTGATGTTCTCCCCCAATGTCTACGTTAGTACGGAAATGGTGCTGAGTGTGGAAGCTGTCCCTTACGTGGCCAGTCGTGTGATGGATATTGTCTGTGCCATCAAAGGTCAGTTCAAGAAGTGCCTGATCCTCGACCTTGACAATACGGTTTGGGGTGGCGTGATAGGTGACGACGGACTGGAGGGTATCCAACTGGGGCATGGCTTGGGCATCGGTAAGGCATTTACTGAGTTCCAGATGTGGGTGAAAAAACTGAAGCAGCGCGGCATTATTATCTGCGTGGCTTCCAAAAACAACGAGGAAACGGCTAAAGAGCCTTTCGAAAAACATCCGGACATGGTGCTGAAGCTGGAAGATATTGCTGTGTTCCAGGCTAATTGGGAGACCAAAGTGGATAATATACGCACCATCCAAAGCATTTTGAATATTGCTTTCGACTCGATGGTGTTCCTTGATGACAATCCTTTTGAACGCAATATGGTGCGGGAAAATATTCCTGGCATTACAGTGCCGGACTTGCCGGAAGATCCGGGAGAGTACTTGGAGTACCTCTATGGGCTGAACTTGTTCGAGACCGCCAGCTATAGCTCCGCGGATAAAGACCGTACCAAGCAGTATCAGGTCGAGGCTAAGCGTGTCTCGCTTTCCAAGACGTTCACGAATGAGGCTGACTTCTTGAAGTCGCTGGATATGGTCTCGACGGTTAGTGGCTTCACCAAGTTTAACATTCCTCGTGTGGCCCAACTTTCGCAGCGTAGCAATCAGTTCAATCTTAGGACCGTTCGTTACACGGAGGCGGATGTCGCCGCCATGGCGGAGGATCCGGAGGTGATCGATCTCAGCTTCACGTTGGAGGATAAGTTCGGTGATAATGGCTTAATCGCTGTTGTCATTATGAGGAAACAGGATGCTGATACACTTTTCGTCGACACATGGTTCATGAGCTGTCGTGTCCTGAAACGTGGAATGGAGAACTTTACCCTTAACACTATGGTGGAGCGGGCTAAGGCGGCTGGATATAAACGGATCATCGGTGAGTATTTGCCTACACCCAAAAATAAGATGGTGGAGCCTCATTATACAGGACTTGGCTTCACGAAGATGGAGGGCTCGGCGTCCGCTCGGTATGAGTTGGTCTTGGATTCATATCAGCAGAGAGAGTGTTATATAGATGCAAAAACAATTTAAATAGAATATGTCAATGGAAAGGAATGCGATTTTTGAGAAGTTGAACGAGATCTTCGAGGATGTGTTGGATTTGGATGAAAGCCCCAATCTGACGGAAGAGACTTCCGCTAATGATATTGAGGAGTGGGATTCTTTGAGCCATATCCAACTTATTGTGGCTATTGAGAAGGAATTCAAGCTGAAGTTCACTTCCCTCGAAATCATGAAGTGGAATAATGTGGGGGAAATGGTCGATTCCATAGAACAGAAACTAGGATAAGCGATGGTTGTAAATTCCATTAATTTCTGGTTGTTCTTCGCGGCTGCGATCATTCCGTATTTTATTCTTTTCAGGAATAATTCGAAGCTGCAAAATCTATGGTTGTTTCTGGCCAGCTATTTCTTTTATGGATGGGTTGACTGGAAAATGATTCCGTTGTTGCTGATTGTGACAGCTGTTTTCCTTGGACGATTCATTAAGGCAAACAATCAGGAAAATCCGAAGCGGGCTTCTCTCCTCACCACGGTAGGGGTAATCCTCGGTGTAGGCATGTTGGCCTATTTCAAGTATTTGGGCTTCTTCGTCCAGGAATTCGCTTCTTTGTTCGAGTCGATAGGTCTGAAGACTAATTTGAGCACTTTCAATATCATCATGCCGCTTGGTATCAGTTTCTTTACTTTTAAGCTGATGAGCTACGTGATTGAGGTGCACCGCGAGAATATCGAGCCGACTAAGGATTTTGTCCAGTTCGGTACGTATGTCGCATTCTTCCCTACTATCCTTTCCGGTCCGATCGATAGGCCCACAGGCTTTTTGCCTCAGTTGTCCGTGCCCCGAAAATTTGATGAGCATGAGACATCCGAAGGGCTGAAGATGGTGCTGTGGGGCATGTTCTTGAAGATGTGCATAGCCGATAGGATATCTCCATGGACGGATGCTGTGTTTGGCAACTATGAGCACCATAACGCGACGTCTATAATTGTGGCGGCCATCCTTTACCTGATCCAGATGTATGCCGACTTCTGTGGCTATTCGGACATGGCTATCGGAACGAGCAGAATAATGGGTTTGAAGGTTGTTCCCAACTTCAACAGGCCTTTCTTCGCCCAAAATGTCGCGGAATATTGGCGCAGATGGCACATGAGTTTGACCACATGGATCACCGACTACGTGTTTATGCCTCTCAATGTCGCTTGGCGTGATTGGGGGAAAACAGGACTCTATTTGGCGACTGTGGTGAACCTTGTCGTGATCGGCGTTTGGCATGGCGCCAATTGGACGTACGCCTTGTTCGGTTTGTATCACGGTCTTTTGCTTGTGATAACCATGATGGTTGAGAAGAAAAGGAAGAAACTGGAGAAACAGCATGATCTGAAAAAGAACGAGGTGTACAAATGGTCCCGTAGGGCGTTGACGTTCTGTCTGTTTGCCTTAGGTGCAGTCCTTTTCAGGGCCAATAGCGTGTCTGACTTCTTTGGAACATTAGCGCAGATTCCTAAGGGTTTCGGACCGATGTTCACAGGAGGTTTCTTCGCGATCCTGACGTATGCGGTACCTGCTATCTTTGTGATGTTCTTTAGGGAATGGGTGCAGGAGTATAACCGTGACATCCATTTCTTCCACTCGAAACATGTATGGATGCGTGTTATTAGCATTGCATTGATGATTAGTTATATTATCTATGCTGGTGAATTAGACGGTCATTCTTTCATTTATTTCCAATTCTGATGAGGCAATTTGTGTATAAAGGTTTAGCGGTTCTTGCGCTGGTCGTTCTGATAGATTTTGCTGTCGGGGTGATCTCGGATCGGGTGTTTACCTCTCTCCCTGACAAGAACTCCATGATAGCTACCATTCAGCAGTCTTTGTTCAATAAGAAGGCGGATTTGCTGGTTCTTGGACCTTCTACGGCCAACCATCATTATGATGCGCAGCTAATGTCGGACTCATTAGGGGTGGATGTCTATAATGCAGGTCTTGACGGAAGGGACATGATTTATTTCGATGTGGTGCTGCAGTCTTATTTTGACAGGTGCGGGTTGAAATCGGTTATCTTGGATGTGGGGCCTACGCAGTTGGATGGCTCCTGGCTGGAGATGATCAACGACACCAAACCCTATTATGGCATCAGCAAACCAGTTACTGAGTATTACGATAATGAGACAGACTGGCAACAACGTCTCAAATTATTTAGTTCTCTTTATCGGTATAATAAAACCTTGAGTTATTGGATTCGGGTGCAGATAGATCCTGTGAATGACACGAAGGGGTATGTCCCTCTTTCGCGGGAGCTGGATGCGCTGGAATTGTCGGAAGCCAATGAGTTTACGGTGGATTCGACAGAGTACCGTCACTTGGTGAATATCGTCGATATGTGTAAAGAGCGTAACGCATCACTCGTCGTGGTACAGTCTCCTACCGCAGACCGTAATCTGGCGTTTGAGCAATGGATCGCCTCTTTTTGCGAGAGGAATCATATCGTATGTATTCAGGAGATTGCCAACGGGGAATATTACCTGCATCCGGAATGGTTCCAGGATGGTGCGCACCTGAATTCTACGGGAGCTTGTGTGTTTTCTCGTAAGATAGTACAAGCGTTGAAGCAAAATGCTATGATTCCTGCGAATTAGTGCTTCTTCCCAGGAAAAAACGATGGCTTCTGCTGTGGCGGTTTGGACGTTTCCTGTCTATACGGGACTTTGTTGGTCGGAGAAAACCTGAAAATGGAGTCGTGTGATTGCGAAGGACTGCTAATGTTGAAAAAAATATGTAGGTGGATTCGTTTTTTTTGCTTTCATTTGCAATAAATTTGCGAAAGTGTTGTTATGTCATTGGATGCTTGTCATAAATGAGCACACTTTGGGAAAAATATAATGTTAGATATTTATATCAAATGGGAAAATTAAATGTACGTGCGGTTCTTGTTTCCGCTGCTTTGTGTTCGTCTCTTACTGTCAGCGCCGTTAATGTGACTGATGGGGATGTAACTTATAATCCTCTGCAGACGGCTGTCCCGTCTTTGTCCATTGCACCAGACGCTGTTGGCGGGGGTATGGGTGATGTGGGTGCTGCCACTAAGCCGGACAACATGTCACAGTATTGGAACCCTGCCAAGTATGTGCAGGCTGAAAGTAAGGGCGGATTCTCTATTTCGTACACTCCGTGGCTGCGTAAGATTGTCAACGATATCGATTTGGTCTATCTCTCAGGATATTATAAAACGACTGATAGAACGGCGGTCGGTGCTTCCTTCCGCTATTTCTCTATGGGTGAAATCACATTGACGGGCCAGCCGAATTATAGTGGAGAACCTACTAATTTGGGTACTGCGAAGCCTTACGAGTTCGCCGTGGATGGTAGTTTCTCCATGTTGCTTTCCGAATATTGGTCGGCGGGTGTCGCTCTTCGCTTCATCTTCTCCGACTTGTTCAATGGCGCATTTGATGAGGAGGAATATTCGTCCGCGAAAGCTATTGGCGCGGATATCTCCTTTTCTTACCGTCGCCCGTTGCAGATTGCCGCGAACACTTCATATGTGGGCTTGGGTATGTCCATCTCCAATATCGGTAACAAAGTTTCTTATGATAACGATCAGACGCAACAGTTTATCCCTACCAACTTCAGGTTGGGTGCCTCTTTCGATTATGCGTTCGATGAGTACAACAGGTTGCAGTTCGCTGTCGATATGAACAAGTTGTTGGTGCCTACTCCTTATGGTAATTCTGATCAATATGCAACCGAGGATGAATTTAACGAGGCGGTGAGGGATTACGAGGAGACGACGGCAATTGGCGGTATTTTCAAGTCCTTGGGTGATGCTCCTGATGGCTTCAGGGAGGAAT
>Ga0310695_10010910_pt1 | contig 13163 bp, 12 predicted proteins | sample RumenRJG_04DNA_FD_203882 | JGI IMG/M metagenome (GOLD analysis project Ga0310695, IMG submission 203882) | Bovine rumen microbial communities from Lethbridge, Alberta, Canada - RJG_04 (v2) (version 2) | ecosystem: Host-associated > Mammals > Digestive system > Stomach > Rumen | place: Canada...
CTAGTTATACATTGCCTCGATGTTGGGGCCAACCCCACCTTCGTTGCCCAGACTCCAGAGGATGATGCTGGGATGATTGAAATCGCGCTTCACCAGCGATTCGGCACGATCCACATGCGCCTGCTGCCAAGCCCGGTCCTCGCCCATCTCATGATTGGCATAGCCATAGCCATGCGTCTCGTGGTTGGCCTCGTCCATCACGTAGATGCCCCAACGGTCGCAAAGCTCATACAGGTATTCGCGGTCGGGATAGTGCGAAGTGCGCAGGAAGTTGATATTGGCCTGTTTCATCAGCCGGATGTCCTCCTCGTATGTTGCATCGTCAACGTATCTGCCCGTCTTGGGGTGATGGTCGTGACGGTTCACACCACGCAGCTTCACGTTTTTGCCGTTAATCTTGAAGACCTCGCCGATGACCTCCACCTTCTTCACGCCAAAATGGTAGTCGAAATGCTCGATGGTATTGCCTTTAGTATCTTTCAACTCGATGCTGAAGGGGTAGAGGTTAGGCTTTTCGGCCGACCATAGCCGTGGATTCTCCAGTGTATAATGGAAGGTGTAGTCTGCAGTGTCGCAGGCGTTTATTTGTAGTTTCCCCATATCGGCCGCTATTCCTTCAATGGTCATTACAGGGCGAACGGTAGCTGCCTTTTTGCTGGTGTTACAGATGGAAACAACAGCCTTTATTTCTGCTTGCGAGTAGTCTGCATTCGGTTCAGCCGTCACGTGATAGTCGCTGATGTGTACCAATGGTCTCACCCATAATTGCACGGGGCGATAGATGCCTGAAAGTCGCCACATGTCCTGGTCCTCCAGATAGCTGCCGTCACTCCAGCGATACACCTCAACGGCTAGTCTGTTCTTCCCTGCCCGTATGTACTTCGTTACATCAAATTCAGCAGGTGTCATCGAGTTCTGACTGTAGCCTACTTTCTGTCCGTTTATCCATACATAGAATGCCGAATGCACACCTCCGAAGTGCAGAATCAGGTTTTGCTTGAGCATTTCTTCTGAAACATCGATAAATGTGACGTACGAGCCCACCGGGTTGCGGTTCTCATAAGCAGTCCAGTCGCTTGGCGGCTCTGTGGTCACACTGGGTCGATTGCGCACAAAGGGGTATTCTATATTGGTATAGATGGGGGTACCGTAGCCTTGCGTCTGCCAGTTGCCAGGCACTGTAATCTTATTCCAGTTACTCACATCGTAGTCTTCGCGATAGAAATCAGCTGGACGTTCCTCCGGATTCCTGCTCCAATGGAACTGCCATTGCCCGTCAAGGCTCACTATCTCCTTACACTCCTTCCATTTCGACGGCAACTGCAGCGTAGCGTGATATGGTAGTTTGTTTATGCCAAGTACGGCAGGATTTTCCCAATCATGGGTCGTCTGAGCCGAGGCGCTTATAAAGGCCGCCAGCATCATGGTGCATAAATAGAGACGTTTCATATTGGAGATTAATGTTGTTAATGAATTTCTAAGTCGCTGTATCCCATACGTTTTCCTTCTGCCAGGCGGTCGGCTTCGAAGCGAAGAACACGCACTTTGGCTTCAGGAAACTTGATGGTTTGCCAAATGGGGTTGTTTACTATGTTTGAGAACTCGCCTGTGGCAAGCTTTTCCCATTTATTCCAATCTGTCGATCCCCATAATGTGTAATGGGTGATAATGCCATCCTTTCCGTCCTGCGGTGGCAGGTAACTGAAAGTTGATATGGTCTGCTCTGCATCCCAGTCGATGAACATCTGCATTGATGAACCAAAGAATATATGCAGGGCCGACGATTTCTTCTCGCCGCTATTAGGGATTTCGGCAGTAAGTTCGGGGGCGAGGTAAACGCCTATCTTTTTGATTATTGGTTCCTGTTTATAGCTATTGATGGTAAAACGCAGTTTTGTGGCTTTTACCGTAGGGAAACATATGATACGACGGTGACCGATGGTGGTAAGTCCGTCGCCATTCTCAACCAGTTCATCTTTCAGCGGCTGCCATTTGCCATCAACAAGGGCCTCAAGCGAGAACTTGCGCACTCGTTGGCCTTGTGCAATATCCTCTTCAGCAAGAAAACGATTGAATGCAGCACCTTTCTTAATATCAATGACATAGGTTACCACTCCCCTTTCCCTTTGGAGAGGGGCTGGGGGTGAGGCTACAAGGTTCTCCTTAAACACCTCATCTATCATCTGCTTGAAGGCTATGCCACGCAGGCTGTCGTTAGGATGTATGCGACCATTTGGCGCTATGGGGAAATTGAGTAGCAACGTAGAGTTGCGACCTACCGACTTATAATAGGTGTCCATAAGTTTCGACAGACTCTTTACATGCTCATTCTCTGCATCATGATAGAACCAACCCGGACGGATACTGGTATTTGTCTCGCCTGGGCACCACACATTACCATCCTCCACACCATAGTGCAACATCTGATAAGGTACGTCGCCATCGCGGTATAGCAGACTCCAGTTGGTCTCGCCCACATTACCTGCCTCGGTACCCACCCAGCGCAGGTCGCCACGGTCGCTACCATCGTTCCAGATAAGGCATTTGGGTTGCAACTGGCGAATCATCTTATACGTCTCAGGCCACTCATAATAGGTGGTACGGTCAATCTTGCGAGTCTCGTTGGCACCGCCATACCATCCGTCGCCACCATTGGCACCATCAAACCACACCTCGAAGATATCGCCATAGTTTGTGAGCAGCTCGCGCAGTTGGTTGCGGAAATACTCCACATAAGCATGACGTCCATACTCTGGATGATTACGATCCCAGGGCGACAGATACACAGCAAACTCCAGCCCTTCTTCACGACAAGCATCGGCAAGCTCACGCACCACATCGCCCTTGCCATCCTTCCATGGCGAGTTCTTCACGCTATACTCTGTATACTTAGATGGCCACATGCAGAAACCGCAGTGATGCTTAGCTGTAAAAATGATGCCACGCATGCCAGCCTGTTTGCAAACACGCGCCCACTGCCTACAGTCAAGTTGCGAAGGGTTGAAAAGCTTTGGATCCTCATTGCCAAAGCCCCATTCCTGGTCGGTATATGTATTAAGCGAGTAGTGAATAAATGCATACATCTCCATATCCTGCCAGCGCAACTGGTTCTCACTAGGTACAGGTCCGCAGGGCGATTGACTATTGGCTTGCCCATGCATCTGTAAGGTAAGCATAATCATCAGCATTATGGCTGATATTTTAGTTTTAATTACTATCATATTGGTAATATTTTATGCAAAGGAAATAAAAAAAACAATAACTTCCAAGTTTCTTGGTGTTTTTTTAACAATTAATGAATAATAGAGAGCGGCGATTATGGGATGGCCGCACCGCGAAGTGTAACCAGATGGCTCCATATCGGTTCTTTTCTATCAGCAATTCGTCAAAATCCTGATTCGATTCCTTAGAGTAGTTGATAAGAATGGCCGCGTAACAGATGGCCTGTTCCATCCCCGACGTTCGGATATCCACCGCACACCCAGTTAGATGGTTACTTTTTGCAGCCCCGCCAATCTTCCTATTCAACTGCGGACTGCGATAGCCTGAGTTAATTCGAATGGGGTTGCCTGCGCGCAAGCGCAGCACCTCCAGCCAGGTGCAAAGCCTCTTAAGGTTTGCAATCGCCTCGTGGCTTGGGACGTTATACACTTCGGGATGACTCCCGCTCTTGGTAAACTCTCCAAGAGAGAAGTGCTCAGAGAGTTTTGCATTTGCATTCAATTGTACTATTTCTTCCATAACAATCTATTTTCTACTCTATCGAAATATCAAATGACGCGCCGACGCGGTGACGCGCTGACGCGCCAAATGATGATTAAAGAATGATAGTTCCCGTCTTGCTGAACAAGGCTTTCGTTGCACCTTTTTCCTCACGAACTTTTACTATCAAGTGATCACGAAGCAGACGACTGGTCTTACTGCGGGCAGACGATTCGCTACTAAGGTTAAAGCAGCGCATCACGTCCTCGTTAGTAAACTCTTCAGGCAATCGAGCGAAGGCCTCGAAAGTCTTTTGGCGACGTTGCACATTTACACTGGCATCTTTCAACTTATTGTCGAAATAGGCCTCGGCCATTGCACCAAAGTAGTGCCGCTGACAAGCAAACTGCATATTGACTATCAACTCAGTGAGACGCCAGTCAATCTCGTCGGTTTCGAACTCGCCACACCAGTAATCACCATCCTGTTTTATCTTGTCCCAATGGCGCATCACGATAAACGGCGCAGCGTAGTTCAAGCCGTGATATGCACATCGTTTCAACAGCATCTCGTCAGCCCGTGAGTTATTCTCAGCAGCATCCATCATGCGGCGCGCTGTCCAGTCATAGAGTTCATCTACTATCTTTTGAACAGTCAACTCACCCTTCATGCGATCAAGTTTTTCAGCCCACGCCTTGATGCGAGCATCGCTCTCATAATCGACGGTCGACTCCCTGCTCATCATCTCAAAGTTGGTGGCTGGCAGAGGGATACAAGTCAGACGGGTAGCAAGACCTGAACCAAAATTCTGCTCGTTCACCTTCTTCTTCAGAGCGATAGGCGTACCCGTATAGACGTAGTTCCAATACACGTTGAAGTCTTGTAGAATAGAGTCCATATTACTATACGCCTGACCATCCTCCTCATTATGGAAAGCCTTGAGTTCCAGACTCATCTTATCTATCCACGAACCGCCCTTTTGCACGCTGAGCGTGTTGTCAAGTTCTGTATCGAAGGTAAGCATGTGCAGGTGCATCTCCTCACCATCCACCGTTTCCACTGCATTCACCATGTCCTGAATAAACTGTGCATTCGAGGTTCGAGCCGGATGCACACGCACCACCACCTTGGGTTTCTTTGGTTTCTCTTTGTTAGCTCCTTTGGTGCGCATCTGCTCACGATAAGCGTTGATAGCATCGCGCCCTACCTTGTCAGCCGCTACGATAGGAGCCGCCAAAAGTTTGAATAATCGCGTGGCGAACGATTTACCAGATGCCGGGTCGCCTATGATCAGAGCCGAACTATTTAGGCGTCGCAACTCTTCTGGGCGATGGTAAAAGCGATAGGTACAGCGAGTCATCAGCGTCATCTCGAACGCTCCAGCCACTATCAGCGCAGCAGGATACTGGTTTCGCTTCAAGCCCTTACAGATGTCCTTCAAGATGGGGAAATCATCAAACATTGCCTCAATCTGTGCGCCCCAGTCCCAAAGCATTTGCGACATCTCATCCTCTTTTAGCGTCACCGTCTTCTGCGTTTGCGCTTTCGTGATTTCCAGAAACGTTTTACCCGTGACCTTTTGGATTGCTTCTTGCATCGCCTTTGAAGGCAGACTGCAGGCATACTTCTTTTCCTTTTGTGCCACGCAGTCAGCAGCAGATGATACTGTCTGCGCCACGTTTTCGTTTCGCGACGCGATGATTTCCTGCACCCACGGCTGCGCTTCCACAATGTGCTGCACCAGTTGCTTGTCGCTGTCGAGCATAAGCAGCAAGTCGGTGGCAAGTTTAAGACTCTCTGAGTGTCGATTTGAGTCGGCCTCGCATGGCAGTTTGTCTGCATAGCGAGCATCAATAATACTCTGTACATCATAACCCCTCCACTTTAACGGTACTGACTCATCAACCACCTGGCTGTCATTCCCACCACCTTGTTCAGCATCCTTACTGGCCACAACAGCAGCCTTATCAGAATCAACACCAGCAGCGCCTCCGTTAGTAGGAAATTGATGAAATAGCGGCTGCGTTTTCTTGTCACGATACATGGGAGTGTACTCCCTGTCAAAACCTTCGTCATAATAGTCAAACAGTAATTCTTCGTTGATGTAAAGTATATCCTCCTCCTTAGGAGTGAAAGAGTTGCGAGTGGCATCTATCGTGCTCTGGTCACAGGTGTAGCCCAACTTTTGACTGAACACAATCTGCTGGTCGGCCAGATTGCCATCCTTCAAAACGGCTGTAAACACGATGCGAATGCCCTTCTTCGATGATGTAATATGGGCCAGAGCCGTGCGAGCCATTAGCTCCTCATTGGCTTTAAGGGCCTCGAAAACCATCAGCGGATTCTCCACATGGTCAATATCGAGCATCACCAGCCCATTCAGATGGCAGTCGGCTAAACGACGATGACGAAACAATTTACCCTTTGAAGTCTCAGTCTCATCAAACTCATAGCAGCTGAAAATAAAGGCCGTCAGGTTATCTTTCAACTCCTGAGCAAAGGCCAGCAGTCGTTCCTCGTCGCTCTTTTCAAAGAACCTCTGGCGGACACTCAGTTTCTTCAAACCGCGCTTCTTAGCCAAGAACTTCTGATAGTCAGTATTTTTCAGCCAACATTTGATGCCCTTTTCATCGTGTCGTTCCACCACATCGAGTATTTCTCGACGTGAATCTATCTTCCACTGGTTCGACGTATTCCTCACGCTTTCCCAGAACTCCTCTCGGCCACACTTTGTGGCCTGAGAGAAGTGAGTGTTTTGTTGATAACAAAATCCCATCGTTTACAGTGTTTGAAGGGTATCAATCTTTACTTTCATGCCGTTGGTCTCGCTGCCCAGCACCTCCAGCACATCTTCCGTACAGCGCAGTGTGTAGTTGCACTTCACCCCATGCTTCAAGAAGAACTCCACATACACCTTGGCACAGCTCAACGCCTCCTTAGCATCATCGAAGTTGTCAACGTCAAAAAGCATCATATCGCGGTCGATATCGCTGCAAAATACGCTGAACTTACCCTGTCGTTTAGTATTCTCGTTGTAAAACACGCGGAATTCCAAATTCAGATACTGAGCCGACGAAATGAATTTTACCCCCATCATATTCAGGTCTTTCAATCGGCAGGCCAATACCTCTTTTATATCACCTTCATGCAATTCCAGCGCACACCCCATCATGCCAGCCAAATCGCGCATCTGAATCAGTTCGCCCACCTCGCACAGATAGCGATAGTCGCTCTGGTCATAGGTGCCTCCGCTGTAAAGAGGCTCCAGCTTCTCGTCCTTCAATGTTATCCACCACTGGTTGCCCAGAAACGTTGCTATTGTAGCAAAACCACCACACTTACCGTAAACTACAATCTTATTTTCCATATAAATATCCTCCTTTTTTTAACAAAACTCCTCCAATTCGTATTCTATCAGGGCATTCTTCGCATCGCGATGGTGCTCTTCCATCAGTCCCATCACAGCAGCAGTACCCATCTCCTTAGGGAAACTGCCAAACACCTTTATGCGCTCCATGCTCTCTTTTACCCAGCCCCAAGGCAGCTTTTTTACAAGCCTGTCTTTATTTCGCACTTGCGGCTGACGGTTATAGGCTTTAAAGGTTAGTTTACCTGTGTTCTGATCCAAATACAGAACACCTTCTATTCGCTTGCCATCAAAGAGTTTACACAACAACTCAATGGCATTCAAAATAAAAACATACTTTTTCATAACTTTGTCGTTTTGTGAGCGAAGGTCGTGTTAGAATTTGGCCATTTTCACTACGTAGACTTCCTCCACTCGCCTCGACTCGGTTATCACTTAATGATTACTTCTGTGGTTCCTTTCAGGCGAACCTCTCCTCCCCCTTTACCGGCATTCTTCAAGCCGTCGCTCATCAACCACTGCTTGCACTTAAACCGTTGTTCCACCTTGATCATCATCTGAGCACAGACCCTTGTACCGTCCTTCTCGATGCACTTGTGTTCACAACTGGCGCAGCAGCGCTTTACTTTCACACCATGAGCGTTCTTGCAGATTTTCTTTACCATAATATTACTCGTCGATATTAAGTTCGTTTTTCAATTCCTTTATTACTCGTTTCTGCTCACGAATCTGCTTCTTCTGGTCGTCGATAGTGGCCTTCAGCCCGTTTACCTCAGCCTGCAGTTTCTTAATCGCACTACCATCCTTAAGGGCCTCGACCATCGTCTTGATTTCATCCTTGGTCATCGCCTCCAGGCGGTTCATGCCTACGTGAACGAAGAGACCTTCCAGCAGGCTCTGTACATCGTAGTACATGTAGCCCTCGCGTTCCAACTCTACCGAGTATCCGTTCACCATTGTTCTCACCAGCAAGGCAATGCGCTTCGATGCCTGCTCCTTTTGTTCTTTCTTCTGTGCCATACCTTATTTATTATTATTGTTCAACATACTTTGAAAAAACTCTTCACTCTCATGCTCCTCATCCGGCTCAAATATCAGAGCCAAATCTATGAGCGTTCCAACGTAAATAATTCTTTGTTTCATAACTTTTTATTTTGCTTTTGTTTCTGATTTCTGATGCAAAGGTAGGGCGTTTTTCAATGCAAAATATGGATTTTTTCGAGTTATCAAGGCCCACTATACGCCACTATACGTACAGCCCTTTTTCGCTATACGCACTATACGCATAGCCCACTTTTGGGCACAAAAAAAGCGAGCAGAAATCAATCTACTCGCTTAATATCCATTCTGTTTTAACTGCTAAATCGTCTTCAGCCGCTTATATACATCTATTATTATTTTGGCATTCGCAGCGTAACGGTTCTTGTCGCCACTGAACCTGTTCTTCCAAATGGTAATCTCGTTCAGAGGCGGCAGCTTCTTACCGTCCATATACCATGCACTGGCTTCCCTGCCCAGCAACTGCGTGTAGTTATGGTATCTGGCTTCACCCTCCTTTGTCGTATCAATCTTCGTCAGCATGTCAGGCACCAACGCCTCCATATCTGCAAAAAAGTCGGCATAGCCGCCCATCACAGCCAACTGCTGCTTGTAATAGCGGTAGCCAGCATAGATGCAGAACCACCCACGCCCGTTGGTCGTATCTATCTGCTGCGTCACCTCCCTCAACATCGCTATCAGTCTGGGCTGTTTCTCGTCAGAGCCAAACGCCACCATGTCGAAGAATTGCAATTGTCGAGGCACAAACACCTCTTCAGCATCAGCCTTCTGAGCCTTCTGCCCTTCAGCCGAAACTACCAGCGTCTGAAACGTAGGATTCTCCATTTCGCAGCCGATATTCGCTATACCCCATATGTTGATGGGTGCCTGCTGCTGTTTATTATCTTTATCGTCCATCGTCATTATTCTCCTTCTTTCTACATTCGATTTCGGCAATAGTACGATCTACAACTTCCTGCAACTGATATGTAGCCACACCAAGAGGTTTCTGAATGTCCTGCAACGACCACTCCACAATGGTCTTGTCTGTGGATTTACAAATAATCAAACCTACTGATGGGTTGTCGCCTTCTCCACGCAATAGTTTATCAGCAGCAGTCACATAGAAGTTCAACTTACCAGCAAACTCAGGAACATATTTAACTGCTTTCAGTTCTATAACCACATACCTGTGCTGAGGAATGTGATAAAATACCAAATCAGGGAAAAACGACTGTCCTCCTGGCATACGTAATTCCATTTGCCTACCAACATACGAGAAACCTCTACCAAGTTCTAACAAAAAATGAGTAATATTAGAAACAAGAGCCTCTTCCAGATCGTGCTCATCGTACTTTGGCTTCATCGCAAGAAAGTCAAAGTTATAGGGATCTTTCAATATCTCCTTTGCCAACTGACTCTGTGGCACAGGTAGTGCTGTATCGAAATTGGTAACAGCTGAACCTTGAACTTTGAACAGTTTCCCATCAATCTGCACATTTAATACAGGACGAGACCAACCACCATCAATATCGTTCTTTATATAGAACAAGGCTTCGTCTATTGTCTCACATCTTGAAACAATGTCTATATGATGCCCCCATGGTACTCTACCAAATAATTCTGGCATCTCTAATTGGCCAACGACTCGTTGGCTTTTTTCTTTCTCATCTATTAGGCCAATGAGTCGTTGGCCTTTTTCAACTCGCACAGAATAAAAAGAATACCATTGCTTCATATACTTCACATTCGTATATGAAAAGCCTGTTTCATTAGGAAAAGCCTGACGCATATCGAGAGCAAACTGTTTAACTACACCCGTCCCCCAGCGCTCTTCTGCACGCATACGTACCAAATCGCGTCCCACGCTCCAATAGAATTCAAGCATAGTAGTGTTAACTCTAACAGAAGCCCTTACTTGGCTCTGCCTGTAGCGATGTTTCACATCTGCCACCCACTCCACATACTCTTTGTCCGCCAACATCCCATCGCGATGCACGAACTGTGGCATGTCCTCTCTTTGCTCTATATCTTTATTCTTTTCTTCCATATCTTCCTTATTTATTAAACGTTCTCGTCACCCTCTTTATTCTTGCTCTGGCAAGCGTCTCCTTTCGTCGCCGAGCGGCTCTCCAATGCCGGCTGTTGTACCTTCGATAGTGGTATCACCTTAAACTCAGGACTCTGCATCTGGCAGCCCAAATTCGCCGTACTTCCAGCCTGAGGATAGACCTTGAATTCGTTTCTTGGTTTCTTCAACGACTCCTTTACAACATCAGTAAGTTTATGAATGGCATCCACAACATTGTCTTTATGAAGATCTTCCTGAACCGCAATTGGTGTCTTTGACGATTCTGCCATGTGTTCATACTCCACATTCAACCAATACTTAGCCGCATTCCCCTTCAATATATCTGTTATAATACAGATCTCGTCGAGTAAATAGAAGAAACGTTCTTCCTCCTCTTCACTGATTGTATTTCTGTGATTGATAAGGAATCTTCCAACTTTCTCCAAGCCGTTTTGTGACTTGACACACTCATACCAGTGTTTACCAAGTTTGTTCTTTTTGAACTCCTCTATTAGTTCGCTCCGTACATCCGTCAACTTAACTAAACAGATCTCAGCAGGATAGTCTTCTATAATGCTCTTTATTTCATCAAGCGAAGTCTGATACGACATAAACAGACGATATACGATGGCATGAATAACGCTACCATGTCTGGCAGTAACTAAGTGTTCATATTCGCTTTCAAAAGTACTGAGCGAGTAATTGTAACTATTGATAATTGTCTCAGCGAGTTGTTGAGTCAGGCTTCCAGCGGTCTCGTCCCATTCTATTTTCTCATCATTGTAATAATCTACTTGATGAACCATAGCTTTAGAAATATCTTGCTGCCAGCCATAGTCCCAATCACGTTCAAAATACAGTTTGTCCAATATGTTTTTTTCCAATTCACCCATATCTTTCACAACATGTTCATCCTCAGGGCTATTGGCAACAAAATCCACCTTGTATTTCTCACACGATATACTACAATTACGTGGATAGATATACTCCATCATCTGACGATCTTCCCGTAGTCTATTCCAGATAGACTGTTGAATTCGCAGCAGAACCGTAAGCATTGGGATGGTTGCATTGTCATCATTACTGAGATTTGTGAAGAACTCGTATGCCTCCTGAAAACGTTGCAGATCCTGCTCATGCACCTTGAACATCATTGCTTCGTTCCACTCAAACTGCTGCAACGCGAACACGTGACATTGTCTGAAGGTCTCATATTTCTGCTCGTATGTACGCTCACTATCCTCCTTACTCTCAAAACCAAAACGAGGGTAACAAACATCGCAGAAGTCTTTCCAATACTTCTGGTGTATGGCATCTAAAGTAAATATATCGTCATCTTCTGTCTTATATGGTTTGAACGGAATCTTCATTGAACTTTTCAAATAAATGAATAAATACTTATATCTTTAACCACTTTTGTACTTTGCTAGGCGACAATTTCTCATACAAATAAGGATCATCATAGATTTCTTTAATTTTGCCCTCTGTTGTTTCAACGATAAATTTCCTTTGTCCAAGTGAAGTCGCCTTTACTCGTATAATTTTTCCAACATCTTGTGAGGGAAACATCCTGATATATCTACCTATTATAGAGCTCGCATCTGAGTCTTTTGTGTCTTCTGTTTTTTGTTCTTCAATAATTGGGGCCGATTCTGCTAGTTCCTTAGGAGAAACGTCATTATTATTAAACTCTTGCTTAACCAAGTTCCCTTTATTGTTGTACCATTCGCCTGATACCTTTATATCATGTTGCCCATCGGCACTATTCAGCCTTATATCTTCAATTAGTGCGATATTCAATTTCGTTTCGAAGATAGCAAACAATGGGCTATTCCAATTGGCGTTTATTATACTATTAGAAAGAACAGCTTGTTTATTAGTCAGCAATTTAATTTCCCTGACAACGAAGCTTTCTTCACTTATAATAACTCTATAATATTTGTTATTGAACTTAATAATTTTACCAAGACAAGAATATACCTGGTCATATTGAGAGTTAAAAATGTAACTCTGTTTATTTGTGTTTAAATAATAAAATGAAGTTAGCTTGCCAGAAGATGTAGGTACTACTTCCAGATTCGCCGTTGTGGTATCATTATTTGTTTTTAGGAGAGTTACGAGATCGAAAATCTGCTTATTCTTCGTCTTTAAGTAAATAGCTAAACTGCGGTATGTGAAATCCAATAATAATGCATAATTGTCTTTCAAATATGCCTTCCAATTTTTGTCGAATATAATATATGTACCGTCAACATAATCGTTAAAAATCGAATATGGAGACTCAATACCTTGTTTCTGAGACTCTTTCTCTATTTCATAACTAAATAGCTTATCTATCCACGGTCTAAGGAAATCAGAAGGTATATTTGATGACATCTTCCATAAAGTCTTTTGCACAACATCATCATTAATTCTTTTATTTATAAAGTCAATAATATCATCTACCGTAAGATCCAAAGGTATCTGAAGCTTGTTATGCAAATCCTTAGTTAATTTACCAAGGGGGTCATTATAACCAAAAGTAAGACTTCGTCGTATAATCGGATACCATGCATTAGCTATCATTCTTACAAAAATCTGACGAACCCTAATTTTGTTAGATTTATTCTTTAGGCATATTTGAAGGATGGAAATAAACCAAAAGAATCTCTCAGCCGTTGAAACATCAAAGAATATAGTGCAAAGTCTACTTATAGATAATTCATCTATTTGAGACTTGGGGGATTCCATTTGTTTCTCTTTAATTACCTCATCCTGACCATCCTCATATTTTGCTGTCAAGCCAAGGCTGAAAGAATCCGATAAAGCTTTAAGAATTTCTATCTTGGTGTCATTAGACATATATGTATAGACATACCAGCCATCTACTTCTTTTTGCCATTTATAATCTCCACCTCTTTCTTCCTTGCCGACTAATGGATATCCACAAAAAAGCCTATCTTTAAATGTTGCGACTCGTTCTAATCCAATATACTGTAGAGTAGC
>Ga0310695_10010911_pt1 | contig 13162 bp, 12 predicted proteins | sample RumenRJG_04DNA_FD_203882 | JGI IMG/M metagenome (GOLD analysis project Ga0310695, IMG submission 203882) | Bovine rumen microbial communities from Lethbridge, Alberta, Canada - RJG_04 (v2) (version 2) | ecosystem: Host-associated > Mammals > Digestive system > Stomach > Rumen | place: Canada...
AGACAAGGTTATGCGCTTTGCAGACCGTGAGCGCCACCAGCTTTTTGTTGAACCGGAAGGAATAGAAACAGACGAGATTTACCTTAACGGATTAAGCTCCAGTTTGCCGGAAGAAGTTCAGGATGCATTCCTTCGCACAATGCCTGGCTTTGAAAACTGCGTGGTAAGCCGACCGGGATATGCGGTTGAATACGACTACGTAGAACCAACACAGCTTTTCCCTTCGCTTGAAACAAAACGCGTTGCAGGCCTTTTTAACGCCGGGCAGATAAACGGAACAAGCGGTTACGAAGAAGCTGCGGGGCAGGGGCTCGTTGCAGGAATCAATGCAGCCCTTTACGCCAAGTCCCACAGGGAATTCTGCGGCCCGCTTTGCAATGCAGATTCATCATTCGGTGCAAGCCCTTCAAGCGCAGAGGCAGGACACTTCCAGCCAAAGCCAGTATTCAATTCCGACGAGCTAAAAAACTTTGCGGAAATTTCTGCAAGGGAAACATCTGCCTTGTCCAGCAAACTTGAACAGGCACAAAAAGATGCCGGCTTTGAAAATTTTAGAAGCATACCCCAATACAAGCCGCTTGTACTCGGAAGAGACGAAGCCTACATCGGTGTCCTAATCGACGACCTTGTAACACTAGGCACAAAAGAGCCTTACCGCATGTTCACCGCCCGCGCCGAATACCGCCTTAAGCTGCGACACGACACAGCGGACAGAAGGCTTCGTGCAAAAGGATTTGAAGCTGGACTCGTAAGCCAAGCCCAGATGGATGCCCTAAACAAAAAATATGCGGCTGTAGAAGAAGCCCTTTTGCTCTTGGAAAAAAATCCCGATGCCCAAAACCCCGGAAACTTTACCGCAATAGAATGGACGGAAGCCCAGGAAGATTTTAAGTACCGCTACTACATTCAAAAGCAGGACGCCCGCGTTGCAAAAATGCACAAAATGGAAAAGGCAAAAATCCCCGCCGACTTTGACTACGGTGCCATCCCCGCCCTTAGTGCAGAAAGCCGTGCCAAGCTGGAAAAAGTCCGCCCGCTCACACTGGGCCAGGCAAGCCGTATCTCTGGCATCCGCAATAGCGACATCATGCTTCTTATGGTCTATCTAAAATAATTTTTTTCTCTTCTGGACGGCATGCCCTCTTTCACTGTGTCCGGCACTCCGTGACCGGCCAGACTCCATGGCATTCCCCGCTTTGCAGGGTTCCGGCTTTCGCCTCCATTGCTTTCGGCAACCCGCTTGCGCGGGCCCTTCCAATCGGGCGTAGGCTGGTGGGCAAGAACGCTTGTCTACATCCATCATGTGCTGTATACTTAAAATACAAAGGAGGTCGTGTATGCAAAAGAAGGACCAGTCATCTTGTGCAGAACATGAATCGCTTGAACTTGAGACGGCAGAAATTAGGCAAAAGCTAAAAGATTATTTTTCAAAGAAAGACCAAGTGGATACGGTGTTGCTTTTCGGTTCCTTTGCAAAGGGCTGCGCTACTTCACACAGTGACATAGATATTGCAATTCACGGTACAAAAGAGTTTGGCTATGAAGAGCTTTCAGAAATTCAGACGGACTTGTCCCTTTTGTGCCGGAGGGAAATAGATCTTGCCGACTTGTCAGTTGCGGAAGGACTTTTTCTCTATCAGATTATGACAAGCGGTGTAAAGATAAAAATAGAACCCACTGTCTTTGTAAGGTATTTGACCAAGGCACTTTGCTTTAAAGAAGATTTCATGCCTGTAATCGAACGCTTCCAGAAAGAAAAAATAAGGAGGTTTATAAATGGATGAAGAAGTTATACGCACAAAAATAGAAGCATTGATCAGGTGCGTGCTCCGGATAGAATCGCAGAAAGTTTCCTCACTGGAAGAACTTGAATCAAACCTCGACAAACAAGAAATAATTATTCTAAATCTACAGCGGGCTGTTCAAATTTGTGTTGATATTGGAAACCATATGCTCTTAGACTTTTGCACCCCGACACCAGTTACAATGTCAGAAACATTCAAGTACCTTGCCGAAAACAAAATAATAGAAAAGAAAAATGCAATTGATTTGAGTCATGCAGTTGGATTCAGAAACATTGCAGTCCATCAATATGAGAAGATAGACTGTAAAATCATATTTGCAATTATCCGTGACCATCTTGGAGATTTCAAAAAATTTGCAAATGCAATCGAAAATTTTTCAGGCACAACATTATGTTAAAAGTTGCCAGATCTTTTAAAGAAACCTGTTACAATCAGAATAGATGATGAAGCGTATGTTTCTGAGGCAAGGAAAATCCTAAGCCTGTAGGACTTTTTCTCCGCCTCTCCACCTACATCCTAAAAATCCGCGAGTTTGTCAGCACAAGGTTTTCGTCGTCGGTAACAAGCACATCGTTTTCTAGTCTGCAGCCACCAAGCTGTGGGTCGTAAAGGCCGGGTTCCAGCGTTATGATGTTTCCGCTCTTAAAAAGCGTGTCTTCTTTTGCCCTCATGCTAACAAAAGGTGCCTCGTGAATTTCAAGGCCTGTTCCGTGGCCAAGTCCGTGTGGCATAGAAAGGCCTTCCTTTGCAAAGATTTCGTCTGCTTTTTTTGCAGCTCCTAAAACAGGCAAGCCTTTTTTGTAGAGGAGACGGCATTCGTCTGCTGCGGTCTGAACAAGGTCAAGAATTTTTTCCTGGGCGGCATTAAGCTTTCCGCGTGCAATGGTAATGGTGCAGTCACTTGCATAACCTTCGTAGCAAACGCCGTAGTCCAAAATGCTAAGTCCGTCGCATCCCCATAAGCCCCCTGTGTAGCCGGGGAATGCATGTATTGCATAGCTTCGTGAAGGGCCTGCCGCAAGAGTGTCAAAGCTTGTGCGCTCGCATCCTTTTTCGCGGAGAGTTTTTTCTATAAAAAGGGCAACGTCGCTTTCTGTTTTTATTTTTCCTTCCGCAAGAAGAGGTATGATTGCATCCGTCATTCCGCTTGTAATTGCACATGCCTTTACTGTACAGGCAACCTCGTATTCATCTTTTACAGCCCTAAGATCCTTTGTAAACTTGTGAACTCCTTCTTCCGTGCACTCAACCTTCCAACCGTCACCGCCAAGTGCATCCTGAAACTTTTTAAAAGAAATGTAGGTCGTTTCCGTTTGCAGCGAAACAGTTAGCCCCTTTGGGTTTGCCAAAAATTTTTTAAGCTCGCCTTTTACGGCATCCGTGTTCACGCGCTTGTATTCCGTAAGCGGAGTTACAAAATCAGAATGTGCGCGGAGGGCTGCCAAGTTTTCATCCCAGGGAACAAGGTGGGCTTTTTTATCCGCCGTAAGAATCAGAATTGCGTCAGACGGATGGCCTGTAAGGTAGCGGACAGCAGGTGTCCTGTGCTCTTCATTGTCTTCGTAAACCGCCGCCGCAATATTGTGTTGCTCCATGTAGGCATAAACTTTTTCGCGCCTTTCCCTGTAGATTGAATCAAGGTTGGCATTAGCTATTATCTTTTCGTAATCCTGCAAAATATTTTCGTTCATAAAAAATTCTCCTTTTTTTCTGGACCAGCTTTTATATGTAAACCCGCTTTCCAGGGTTCCGCGCTAACCGCGCTCCATTGCCTAACGGCAACGGCTTTGCCGCCCTTACAATCGGGGGTAGGCTTTTTTTGCTTAACGCTTTAGTTTTTTTGCTACGGTTCCAACAAGCGAATCCTTAGTAATAAGAAGCAATGCTATTCCAATTCCGCCAAAGATGCAGCCTGTAATTGCAACAGGAATTCCTTGTGAAATAAGGCGGTTGTGCCCTGCAAAAAAATCCACGATTCTTTCCCTAAGAAGATAAACCGGAAGGGCCGCTATTGCAGAAAAAAGTGTGACCTTTAGCGCGTATAAAAGTGTGCTTCCAAGAACGCTTGCAATGTTTATGTTCTTCTTGAACTTTAAAAAGTAAAAGAGGAAGGCCGTGTTAACAAGACTTGCAACAGAAAGTGCCAGTGCAATTCCTGAGCCGCTCATCTGCCTTACCAAAACTAATGCCAGCGAAATGTTCACTGCAAAGTTTATGAGCCCTGCAATGGTTGGACTTTTTGTGTCGCCCTGTGCATAGAAAGCCGGAGAGACAATTCTGTTAACCGCAATAAAGGTAAGCCCCAGTATGTGGCAGCAGAAAACTTTTTGCGTCATAAGAATGGAATCTTCGTTGAACCTGCCTGTTGCAAAGACAAGCGTAATCAGGTTCTTTGCCATTATGAGCGAATAGAAAGTAATCGGAATTGAAATAAGGGTCATTATGTTAACAGACTGCTTTAATAGTTTTGAGAATGAATCCCATTCGCATTTTTTTGCAAAGCCAGTAAGGTCTGGAAGAATTACGGTTCCTATGGTAACTGCGCAAATGCCAAGAATCAATTCCTGTAGCCTTAGCGAGTACTGGAGGCTTGAGCAAACACCAGTTCCTGCGCGGGTTGCAAGAGAAGAAGAAACAATGTCGTTAATCTGATATGCTGCCATTCCGATTATTGTAGGTCCAATAAGGCGGATTACGGTTCTTGTGTATGGGTTTTTAAAGGCCTTCTTTAGCGAGGTAAAGCAAAGCTTCCAATTGTTGCGCAGTACAAAGGGCAGCTGAAAAATTGCCTGCACACAGCCACCGGTTATTACACCTATGGACATTGACCGGGCAGGATTTTTTGTAAGGCCAAAATATGTAAGAACGTATGTGAATGCAATCACTATTGCGTTAAAGAGGATGGGGGTAAAACCTGAAGGTGAAAAAATCTTTAGCGCATTGAGTATTCCCTGCAAAAGGGCTGCAATGGAAATTACCACAAGATATGGGAACATTATCCTTGTAAGGACTGTAGCTTCTGTAAGGGCATCAAGGGATTCTCTTCCAAAGAAAATCTTAAGAATGAGCGGGGTAAAAATCATGCCCAGGGTTACAAAGACAACCGTAAAAAAAGTTACAAGGGTAAAAGTTGCGTTTATGAATTCCTGGGTTTCCCTTTTGCCTTCTTCCGTAGATGAATCTTCAAGCCTTGACTTGAACGTTGGAATAAAGGCGACCGACACCGAATTTTCTGCAAAGAGCCTGCGGAAAAAATTTGGAACCTGAAAAGCTATTACGAATGCGTCACTAAGTGTTGACGTTCCTAGAAACTTTGCCTTTGTCATTTCCCTTACCAAGCCAAGCAGCCTTGATGCAAGCGTAAGGAATGAAAGTGAAAGGCCTTTTGCCACAAGCGACCTTCCCGATTTTTTTGCCGGGGAAGTGCCAGCCACACTTTCTTTTTGTTCTGTTGAATTTTCCATATTCAATAGAATACAACTGTTTGGCTAAGTTTTCAATACGTGGACAGTTTTATTATTTGGGCACAGTAGGCACAGGCGCTTTAGTTTGATTCCTGGAGATAATAGTCTTGGGCTGTTGTGGTGCAGGAAGCCACTTTTGCTAGTTCCGGGCTTTCTTCTTCTTTTGCCTTGTGGGCAGAAGATGTGCAGTTTATTAAAAGTGCGGCACAGGTAAGGATTGCAATCTGGAAAATCTTTTCAATAACAATTTTTATCATGGGAATCTCCTTTGCTAAAATATAAGACACGCGGACAATAGCAAAGTGTCACTTTTTTGTAAAAGAAATAGGCTATATTTATTTGTGATTTTTTGCTATATTGTTTCCAGGTTAAAAAATGATTTTGCAGTTTGGTAAAAATAAGATTGAAGTTGACGTGGAAAAGACACGCGCCTATTATGAAAAAGAGCTTTTGGTGAGCGAGACCTGTAGCTGTGAACTTTGCCGTAATTTTGTAATGGCGGCCGAAAGTTTTTCAGAAAACGTAAAGAATTTTTTTGATTCGCTTGGAATTGACCCTCGTAAAGTTCAGGAAGTATTTTCCGGTGATGAAGAGGGGCGCAAAACTATACACTATAGCGGCTTTACCCCATTTTGCGGAAGGGTCTTGGACGGCGGTTCAAGCGTTAGGGAAAGGGAGTTTAAAGATGGCAGCAAGGCTTATGAAAGGGATGAAGAAAACGAATTTGCAGTAGCCGAAAATTTTTCTGTAGATTTTGAGAATGAACTTATTATAAAAGATGATTCTTTTCCCCGCCCTGCATGTAGCCTGATATTTTCCTGCGAGCTTCCCTGGCTTCTTCCTGAACCAAAAGATGTGCGCTATGAAGATGTTTCTTTTGTAGACGAAAGGGGGCTTTCTTTTTCTGACGGAGAAAAACTTTTCTTTGCAGACTGTGCAGGCTTTCCTTCCTCTAAAGATAAGAAATATATTGCTTATAAAAATTTTTCTGCAAGGCAGCCTTGCATTGAATTTTGGACCCGCCCGAGGCAGACAAAAATAATATTCAGCAGGAATGGATTTTTTTCTGGAATAAGGGCACGGTTTTTGATGAGAAAGTTTTTGAAGCAACTTTTTAAATACGGATACGAGGCTTTGTGATGTCTAAAACAATGAAACATGAATATGCATTGGCCTTTCTTGCGTTCATCCTTTTGATTTATCCGATGTATAAACTTGCAAAGAATACTCTTCTTTTTGTAAGCCACGAAAGCGTTGGTGCAGAAATTGTGAGCGTTGAATACGTGCGTGGTACTACAAGGGGAGATAATGGTCACTGGATAATAGAATATAAGTATGAAGAAGACGGGAATGTAAAAAGGGGAGAGACAAAGCTTAGCCACACTATTGTAAGAATGATAAAAGGAACCCGCCGCAAAAAGTTGCAGGTTGGAACTAAGACGACTGTTTACATTGGTACTAACGGATACAGCTTTCTAAAAGATGAGCTTGCGGAAGAAATAATACGCTATGCCATTTATTCACTGGCTATAATTTTTATGATATGGGGCGTGCTGGGCTTTCCAAAAATAGCTTTTAAGCAAAAGAATAAGAATTATTTTTACTTTCAGCTAAGAATTACAAGATAAAAAAAATGTCTGCCAACAAAATTGGGAATGTCGGTGATTATATAGAAAAGCTTGAAAAGTCTGAGCTTGTTTCTTTTGGCTTTAGCATGGGCGACTCTTTTTATGAATACAGCTATGGTAACGGAATCTTTTACGAAAGGTTTGCAAACGGAAAGTCAGAAAAAGAAAACGAAATAAATGACAGGGATAAGGCCGAAGAGCGCATAAGGAAAATCTACAGGCTCTTAATAATGAAATCATAGGAGGAGAGATGGCATGAATGATAAGTTGTATAGAAAATTTGTTCTTCTTAATAGAATTGGCTGGGCTTTAGTAATACTTTCTGTGGTTGCCTTTTTTGGCCTTGCCTTGGTATGCAAATACAGGCAGGTTCACTATAATGAAAATACCGGTGGCTTGTTTGTGAAGGGCTTTTTTTCTTTGATTGCCCTTCTTGCTCTTGGCTTGCTGATAGGCTTTCCCAAAACTTTTTGCGATGTGATTGAGATGGTAAAAACTGCAAAGACAAAAAAGAGCCGTGCTTTTGCTGTTTATAGGCTTGTGAATGTTGGATTTGCTTTTCTAGGGGTGCTTCTTTTGCTTGCATGTTCTATTATTATGCTTATAAGATTATAAAGTACGGTTAGGGCAATGCCATTAACTTTACGTCTTACTTTATAATTTTGCCGTAGTGGACGCTAGACGGATCTTTAATAAGGTCTACCGGGTCGTTGTCTCCAAAAATTATGCTGGAAGATTCTGCGTCAATGGTGAATGTGTCCATAACCTCTGATGTCTTTGTCTTGTAGATTGTTATTACAAGGAGAAGCTTGTCTGGTTTTCCGCTCCATGTTGCAATGTTGTCTTCCCAGTAAGTAATCGTTGGTTCTACGATGTAGTCATATTTTTCCTTTGCCTCTGCGTTGACGGATTTGTAATCTGGAAAGCGGTTTAAAAGACTTGCGTTTACTCCGCATCCGGCCAGTACCTTTTGGAGCTCCAAGGATGTGGTTATGCCGGATTTTGATTCGTCGGGGTAGTCATTAGGAACGGTGATTGCGAAAGTCTCTGCCTTTGAAAGTGTTGTGGGCTCAGATTCATGAACTGTAAAGGAAGTTGTTGTGCAGGCAAGGAAAATCATTGAGTATGCTGCAAGAAGAAAAGCTAAAATCTTTTTCATAAAAACCTCGCGTTTTTTTATCTATACCTATTATATACTAAGACGCAGGCAAATGCAAAAACTGCCGTTGTTTTTTTTGCAAAATTTGAGCCGTTGACAGCAAGCGGATTCAAGGCTAAACTGAATCAGGCGGGAGCGATGTGTGTGTGGAGCAGTGTATGACCTTGCACGATGTTAAAGTGGGTGAGACGGTTCGGGTGGTTAAGCTTGGCGGTAACGGTGAGCTTAGGCAGCATTTTTTGGATATGGGGATTATTCCTGGGGCGGAGGTTACGTTTGTTAAGTATGCGCCGCTTGGTGACCCCATGGAATTTAGGCTGCATGGATATGAACTTACCCTTAGGGTTGCCGATGCTCAGAAGATAGAAGTGGAACCAGATTCCGCGTTAGGGATTGGAGCCGCGCCGCAAGGCGTTGCCGCAAGGCAATGGAGTGCCAACGGAACGGCGGAAAGCCCGACCCCGCAAAGCGGGGGAACGCCCAAGAAAGAAAACGGAGAAAATTCAGAACACCCAGGTCTTGGTGAGAGCGGAAAGTTCCACGACAAAAAAAGTGAGAGGCCACTCCCCGACGGAACGGTAATTTCTTTTGCCCTTGTTGGAAACCAAAATTGCGGAAAGACAACTTTGTTCAACAAGCTGACTGGTTCTAACCAGCACGTGGGTAATTTTCCGGGCGTAACTGTAGACAGGAAGTCCGGTGCCATAAAAGGCCGTGCGGCTACTGTTATAACTGACCTTCCGGGGATTTATTCAATGTCTCCCTATTCGAGCGAAGAGCTTGTTTCCCGCGATTTTGTTCTTAACGAAAAGCCCCATGCCATAATCAACATTGTGGATGCCACAAACATAGAGCGCAACCTCTACCTTACAATGCAGCTTTTGGAGCTGAACATTCCTCTTGTAATTGCGCTTAACATGATGGACGAGGTTACTGCCAACGGCGGTTCAATAGACGTTAACAAGATGGAAGTTCTTTTGGGGGTGCCTGTTGTTCCTATTTCTGCAAAGAAGGGGCAGGGTATTGAGGAGCTTGTTTCGCATGCGATTCATGTTGCCAAGTTCCAGGAGAAGCCCCTGCGCCAGGATTTTTGCGGTAAGGACGACAATGGAGGGGCTGTTCACCGTGCCCTTCACGGAACGGTTCACCTTATAGAAGACCATGCGGAAAAGGCAGGTGTTCCGGTGCGTTTTGCGGCTACAAAGCTTTTGGAGGACGACAAGCGCATTATGCACAAGCTGGACCTTGATGTTAACGAAAAGGAAATGCTTGAGCATATCATCATGCAGATGGAAAAGGAGCGTAAGCTTGACAGGAGTGCGGCTATTGCGGACATGCGCTTTTCTTTTATTTACAGGCTGTGTGATGTCTGCGTAAAGAAGCCGCTTGAAAGCAAGGAGCGTGCGCGTAGCCAAAGAATTGACCGTGTTCTTACCGGGCGGTGGACTGCGATTCCCTGCTTTATTGCGATTATGGCAGGTGTCTTTTACCTTACCTTTAATGTGATTGGGGCTTGGCTGCAGCAACTTTTGGAGAAGGGGATTGATTCCCTTACCGCTTTTGTTGATTCAGCCCTTTCTTCTTCCGGTGTGAATGAAGTTTTGCACGGTTTGATTATAGACGGCATTTTTACTGGTGTTGGCAGCGTGCTTAGTTTTCTTCCTATTATTGTAACCCTCTTTTTCTTTCTTTCTATTCTGGAGGATTCAGGCTACATTGCCAGGGTGGCATTTTTTATGGACAAGCTTTTGCGGAAGATTGGTCTGTCTGGAAGGAGCATTGTTCCGCTTTTGATTGGCTTTGGCTGTTCAGTTCCTGCTGTGATGGCAACGCGTACCCTTCCCAGTGAGCGCGACCGCAGGATGACGATTCTGTTGACTCCTTTTATGAGCTGTACTGCAAAGCTTCCGATTTATGCTTTTTTTGTGAGCGCTTTTTTTCCACGGCATGGTGCCCTTATTATGACGGGGCTTTATCTTTTGGGGATTCTTGTGGGGATTGGCGTGGCCTTTTTGTACAAGGGGACTCTTTTTAAGGGCGAGGCGGTTCCTTTTGTTATGGAGCTTCCAAACTACAGGCTGCCCGGTTTTAGGAACACTACCCAGCTTTTGTGGGAAAAGGCAAAGGACTTTTTGCAGCGGGCTTTTACGGTTATTTTTATTGCTACGATTGTAATCTGGTTTTTGCAGAGCTTTAACTGGAGGTTGCAGCTGGTGGGGAATGCGGAGCTTAGCATTCTTGCTTCTCTTGCGCATCTTATTGCTCCTTTGATGAGGCCTGTTGGGCTTGGGGACTGGCAGATTGTGGTTGCCCTTGTTAGCGGTTTTATTGCTAAGGAGAGCGTTGTTTCTACCATGGAGATTCTGTTTGCGGGCGGGGTGGAGACCCTTGTGTCTTCTTTGACTGCGGCTAGTCTTTTGGTCTTTAGCCTGCTGTATACGCCTTGTGTTGCGGCTATTGCTTCTGTAAAGAGGGAACTCGGTGTGCGGTGGGCTTTTGGAGTTGCCATTTGGCAGTGTGCGGTGGCTTGGGTTTGCGCTCTTGCGGTTAGGCTTTTGGGGCTTGCTTTGCTTTAGGTGTGTTTGTTTTTACGGTTTGCATGAGGTGCGCTGGTTTGCTTTAGAGGTGTTTGTTTGCATGAGAGGCGTTTGTTTGCAAGCGGGGGACTTGTTTGCATGAGAGGTGTTTGTTTGCAAACTGAGTGCCTGTTTGCAAGCAGGTGTGGCTGTTCAAGTTTGTAGCATATTCAAGCACGGCAGGGATTGGAGGGGCCCGCCGCAGGCGGGTTGCGGAACGAAGTGGAGCAATGAAGCGGGAAGGGACCCGCGGAACCCCGGAAAGCCCCTCAAAAATGGCCTCCTTGCCATTTTAGAGGACGGGTTTTCTGGCGAAAACCCGCGAGTCTTTATGCAAACAATTGACGCGCCCTCCATGGCGCTATTGTTATAAAGAAAATGGCAAGTGTTCTTTTGGGACGCAGGTGTTTTGCATACAAAAGCGCCGCAGAAAGAAATCATAAAAAAACTGCTGCAAGGCATACTGTTGCTTGATGTCTTGCATCGCTTGACACTTGCTAAATAAAGTTGTATATTAAGTTTATGAACAAAACACTACTTCTACTATGCTCAGTCTTCTCTGATTGCCGAAAATAGGCGCTGGTAAGGGTAGTTTTAACTTGTAACTTACAGACCTGTTGCTTCGGCAGCGGGTCTTTTTTCTTTTAAATTTTTTGCTTTAGAAGGAGATTTTTATGGCTTCAATGAACCCCGACGGAACTTTAACCGGCAAGTACGCTCCAATTGCGGACATTCCAATGACTAACCGCAAGTGGCCAGCCGCACGCATCACTAAGGCGCCAATTTGGTGCTCCGTAGACCTTCGCGACGGCAACCAGGCCCTCGTAAACCCCATGGGTATAGAAACCAAGCTTGCATTTTTTGACCTTATCGTAAAGACAGGCTTTAAGGAAGTGGAAATTGGCTTCCCCGCCGCAAGCGATACCGAATACGACTTTCTCCGCCGCCTTATAGACGAAAAGAGGATTCCCGACGACGTAACAATCCAGGTCTTGTGCCAGGCCCGCGAGCATTTGGTAAAAAAGACACTGGAAGCCATTAAGGGTGCCCCAAACGTAATCTTCCACATCTACAATTCAACTTCGCCTGCCCAGAGAAAATACACCTTTGGAAAGACAAAGGAAGAAATCAAGCAGATTGCAATAGACGGTGTGCGCTGCATAAAGTCCTGCCTTTCGCCCGAAGACTTAAAGAAAATCCGCCTTGAATATTCACCGGAAAGCTTTTCCATGACGGAAATTGACTACGCCGTAGAAATTTGTGAGGCTGTTAAAAAGGAGTGGGGCTGCTCACCGGACAATAAAATCATCATGAACCTGCCGACTACAGTTGAATGTGCCACGCCCAACGTCTACGCAGACCAGATAGAATACTTCTGCTCCCACATAAGTGACCGTGACAGCGTAATCGTAAGCACCCACTGCCACAATGACCGCGGAACAGGCGTTGCCTCTGCAGAACTGGGACTTTTGGCCGGAGCCGACCGTGTTGAAGGCTGCCTCTTTGGAAACGGAGAGCGCACAGGTAACCTTGACATTGTAAACGTAGCGCTCAACATGTTCAGCCAGGGGGTTGACCCAATGCTTGACCTCCGCGACTTGCCGGCAGTTGCCCAAAAGTACATGGAATACACGGGCATGGAAATTCCTCCGCGCACGCCTTATGCAGGAGAGCTTGTCTTTACAGCCTTTAGCGGAAGCCATCAAGACGCTATTCGCAAGGGAATGGCCGCCCGCGCAAACCAGAAGGAAAATGCCTTGTGGGATGTTCCATACCTCTTAATCGATCCCCACGACATTGGCCGCGAATACGAAGGAATTATCCGCATAAACAGCCAGTCAGGAAAGGGTGGCTCTGCATACATCCTTGAACAGGAGTACGGGCTTGTTCTTCCAAAGGCCATGCATCCGGCTCTTGGTGCAGTCATAAAAGATGCAGCGGACAAGGCACAGCGCGAGCTTAAGTCTTCCGAAATCTACGAGCTCTTTGAAAAGCATTGGATTAAGGCAGACAAGAACCTTGCAATCGTGGACCTTGCAGAAACCCATGTTGAAGGTTCCAAGGAAAAGGGTGCAGAAGAGCAGACTCTTTGCCGCGCAGTCGTTACATGGAAGGGCAAGCAGTATGCCATTGGAGACAAGGGAAACGGCCCTCTGGACGCATTCTGTTGCGCACTTTCAAAAACACCGGCACCAGCATTCAGCATAACGGCCTTCCACGAGCACAGCATTGGAAAAGGAAACAACACTTTTGCAATGGCCTATGTTCAGCTTACAACCCAGGACGGAAAGCAGTACTGGGGGGCTGGAAAGTCAACCAGCGTAGGACGTGCGGGTGTAGACGCGGTAGTCTCTGCCCTTAACCAGATAGCACTTTAGTTTGCAAAGGGGGAGTTTTATCTCCAAGGGGGGGAAGTCTCCCCCTCGCTCCAGCCACGAGTCGCTCCACAAATGCCGTAAGAGGCAAAAAATTCAAAGTAAACGCCTGTCCCTCTGAACTTGATTCAGGGGCTGTGCCGCAACAAAATACT
>Ga0310695_10010912_pt1 | contig 13159 bp, 7 predicted proteins | sample RumenRJG_04DNA_FD_203882 | JGI IMG/M metagenome (GOLD analysis project Ga0310695, IMG submission 203882) | Bovine rumen microbial communities from Lethbridge, Alberta, Canada - RJG_04 (v2) (version 2) | ecosystem: Host-associated > Mammals > Digestive system > Stomach > Rumen | place: Canada...
TATTGATTCTATTTATCCTTCTGAACCTCTTTCTTTTTCTGTGTTTAATTCTTTATCATCATATCTTATATTTTTGATTTTATTTTATGCTTTTTTTATTAAATATGAGTTAAAATAATATATGAATTTTATTATATATAAACATTTTTTAATATAATAAAATAAAAAAGATTGGGTGTTAATAATACTAGTTTTTTGTATTTTTATAAAATCAAATTTATAATATAAGAATTAAATTAATATAAAACATAAAATTACTGAAATTAAATAAAGAATAATTTTTATACTTAAAATTTATAAATTTAAGCATTAATTATTAAAGATAAATTAAAATATATAAAAATATATATAAATCGAACTATATAGATTTATCATTTATATTTTTTATTTTGGAATAAAAAACAACATTTACTTGAAAAACAACAAATTAATATTTTTATAAAAATCATTATAAAAAATAATGAAAAAATAATAATACCAGTTGCTCTAAATAAATACATCCAACAAAAATTTGTTAAAAAACATCTAAAACCAAATATATTATTACATAAATTACAATTATTAATATTAATATCATCATTAATAACAATAATATTATCTCCAGAATTACTTTCATCATTTCCTTGAACAATATTACTAATTTTTTCAGTAGAATTAAATTCAATAATAACAAAATCATCAATTTCAAAAATAGAATTTTTCAAAGTAACATTACACGAATTTTCCATTTCAAAATCATTAATTACAAAAACATCTTTTTTAATTTCAATTAAATCATTACTTTTAATAGAAATTTCATCACTTGATATATTAATAATATTATCATTACAAAAATAACTAATATAAAATTGAGAATCTTCTAATCCAATATTTTTAATTTTTAATAATAAAATACCATCTTTACTCATTGCTTCAAAATTTTTAATTTCATAAAATATAATTTTCCCTTTAGAAACATTTACCATAAATTTAATATCATCACTATCAATTTCTAAACTTAACATAGTATTAATATTCCCATTTAAAACAAAACCAAATTTTTTTCCTAAATCATCATTATAAAAAGAGTAATTTTTTTCTTTATCATAAAATAGCAAATATTTACTTTTTTTTCCATTTATAATATTATTAATATCTTCATTATAAAAATGATATATTTGATTATTTAAACAAGAACCTTTCTCAACATCACATTTATTTCCTTGAGTTTTAAAAGCATAATAACTAACTCCAATTTTATCACATTCTCTTCCATCAAGAGTAAATTTTTCCCTTTCAAGAATCATCCAATTTATTTTTCCTTCAATTACTTTAACATCATTTTTTGGATATGATGGAACTAATAAATAATATGAAGATAAGTCATTTGGTAAATTATTTGTAGGTAAAAAATCACCAATAATTTTAATTGATATTTTTCCATCATCACTAATGATATTTTGATTATTTGAACTTAAAATTAAAGAATATAATAATTGATTATTTGTTGTATTTTCAATATTTATTTTTATTTCATATTCAATTTGATAATTTTTAATCTCATAAGCTGAATAATATAAACTATCAAAAGTTAAACAATGAGCTGCAGAAATTCCATTTATAAAATTTAATTTATTACAATCTCCAAATCTTTTTGTTGAAGATGATAAAAAAGAAATTGGAGGACAAGAACAACAAAATCCTTCAGAATAAATAATTCTTTCTTTTCCATTATTTGTAACAAAAGGACAAGTTGTTTTATTTGTATTTATATTATCTTCACATGATAAATAATCTGTTTTTATTATTGTTTCTTTTGGGTAATAATTAAAGTCTTGAAAATAAATTGTTGGATATATTGCTTTTACTTTTGATTTTGATATTGTTATTTTTATTGGATTTTGTAATTTTTTTATTGTGGAATTTTCATTTTGGGAAATTTCAGTTAATGTAGTTGAAATAGAATCTGTTGATTCTAATTCAGCATTTTGGATTGTAAGTAAGAGTATTATTTTGTTTTTACATGTTGAGGATGAGGGACATTTTTCTATTTGGGATTTTGATAATATTGATATTTGAGTTGTTATGTTTAGAAGGGATATTAATGTTAGTAATATTTGATTTTTTGACATTTTTTTTGTAAATTTTTTAAATTTAAATTGTTAATATTTTAATTGAATTTTATATTTTTTTTAATGTTTTTTTAATCTATAATATTATAATTAATAAAAAATTTATTTTAAAAATGTATTTATTTAAAATATTCAAAAATTATAATTATTCATATTTTTATTAAATACAAATAGAAAAAAATTTTATTTTTCAATTATATATATTTATAAAATTGATTTTTAAAATTAAAAAACAAATTGTAAAATACACATACTATATTTTAAATTAAATAAAAAGAATTTATATTTATTGAAAACTTCTTTTGGATTGATGTAAAGTATAATTAAAATTTCCTCTTTGAATAAAAATATTTGGGCTTTTTGTTCTTTTATTTTCATTTTTATCAATTTTTTTTAATTTTAATAAAGAAGAATTCCTAATTGTATTAATTAAACATATATTTTTATCATTTTTATTTTTATTAAAATTATTTTCTTTATTCATAATTATTTTATTTGAAGAATTTTTATTAACTTTAACAATAAATCTTTTATTAGAATGACTTATTTCATTTTTTTCAATTAAATTATTTGAATTATTATCTAATTGATTAACATAAAAAAATTTTGGTGAATTAAAATTTTTGTAAAAACCAACTTGACTAATAACTCGATTAGTTTGGTTTAAACTAATTATATTAAAATTTTTAGTTCTAATATCTTTTTTAGGAATAGAACTTTCAGTATCAATATTAAAATATGTTGAACTTTTTGTTGTTCCTGTTGAAGGTCTTTCCATATTTTTAATTAGATTATTTTCTTTTCCAGGTGAAGAAAAAATTCTATCATAATTATTTAAATCTTTATTTTTATTTTCATTTTCTTTTTTATTTTCTTTATTAATGTTATAATTTATTATATTTGATCTTATAAATTTTTTATATGTAATATTATTTTTTTCTTTTGATATTTCCTTTTTTTGAGGACTATTATTATTACTTTTGTTTTTATGTATATTTTTATTATTTAATTGCTTTTTTGTTATGAATTTTTTATGACAAATTTTCCCATTTTTACTATTTTTTAAATATTTTTGTGTTTTATTTCTTTTTTGGAAAATTTGATATATACTATTATTCATTTTATTAATATTATTATTATTATTATTATTTCCATTCTTATTTGAATAAAAATCATTATTAAATGCATTTTTTAATACTTCTTTATAATCATTTTCATTTAAAGACATTTTTTTTAAATTTCTTTTTACATCATTTATATTTTCAAAATCCTTTTTTCCTTGTATTTGATAAGAATTATGTTCATAAATTAAATCATTATTAATATTCTCATCATTCAAATCAGTTTGAATATATTCATAATCTTTACTTAAACCATCAATATATTGTTTAATATTAATTACATTTTGATTATGGGATTTATTCATTCTATATGAAAGTTGATTTGAATAATTATTAGAATATGAATCTTGATTAGAATTTTCAATATTTTTTTGAAAAGTTTTATTTCTATATTCAAGACGCATTCTTTCAAATTGACTTAAAATAGGTTTTTCTAATTGTTCACAAAAATTTCTTTTTTTTATTGAGATTTCTCCTGAAAAAATAGTTGAATTTTTAATTATTTTTTTATCATCATATTCTTTTTCATTTAATAAATTATTTATATTTTTATTATCATTTTGATAATAATTATTACAATCTTCGTATTTAATTATAATTTTTTTTAAATCACTTAATTCTGCAATTTCATTTCCTGATTTTGTAACAGGAGGATTTAAAATAATTATAGATTCAAAATTATTAATTCCTGGTTCATTTATTATTATAAAATTATCTTTATTATTTTTATTTATTTTAACTTTTTCTATTATCCTAAATTTATAATTTTTTTCAATATTAAAATTTAAAATTGGTTCATTAAACATTGCAAATAAAATTAAATTTTTTATACATTTTATCATTGTTTTAAAAGATTTATCATTTATTAAATCGTTAAATTCCCTTTCTTTATTATTAATAATATCAATTGAAATATTTTTAAACTCTTTTTTTAATTGTTCTAAAAATATCATACTTTCTTTTTCATTAAAAATAATATCAGACATATTATCTAAAATAAAAGGTTTTAATCTTAATTGTATTGATTCTAAACTTTTTGAATTAGAAGGAACATTAAAACAATTTAATAATTGATTATATTTTTCCATCAATAAATTATTTAATAATTCTTTACAAATACAAAATAAATTTGAAATTAAATGAAATACTTCAATTGGAGAAAAATCAACAAAATTTTCTGTAATATCATTTAATGCAAATTTTTCCCATTTTTCTATTACTTCTCTTTTTTCTAAAAAATTTTTTTTTCTTTGAAATTGATGGTCAATTTTTTCTTTTTCAAAATTATTTTTTAAATTCATTAATTTAAGTTCTATTTGATATCTTTCTTCATGTTCTTTTTCATATTTTTCTTGAAGTTCTTTTAATTTTTTATCTTTTTCTTCAGTTAATTTATCAATATCTAAATTTTCATTTATAATATTATTTTTTTTAGTATAAAATTTAGTTTTTTCTTTCATTAAAATATTTTTATTATTTTCATATTTAGAATTTTGGTTTTTATTCTTTAAATTAACATCCATATATTTATTTAAAAATTTTTATTGTAATTTTTAATTTATTATTTTCTTTTGTTAAATTCAAATTTCATAAAATCATAAAAATAATATTTATTTAAAAAATAAAATTATATTTACAATATAAAAATAAATAAAATTTATTTATTTTTTTTTTGAATAACATTCCATAAAGCTAAATTTTCTTCCCCAGGATTTTCTAAATATTTAGAATAAACATCAATATTTTCAATTAAAGGAAAAATTCTTTTAAAATCTCCACAAGGTCTTTCAAATTCATGTAAAGTTTCATTAATCATTTCTTCAATATTATCTTTAAATTTAATTTCCTTATCATAAATTTTATATTTTCCATCATGAGAATAAGGAATTAACCCAATAATATTTAAAGTATCTGTTATTAATTTAGATTTAATTTTATGTTCAATAAATGAAGGACAATTTAAATTAGGATTTAAATTAATTTCTAATAACCAAGGATGTAATTTATTATCTAATAAAATATCAACTCCAAATAATTCAAATAAATTTCCTGAAGAAATATTTATTTCTTTTAATTGTTGAATTCCTTTATCTGCAATTGATATAAAAGACTTTATTATAATATCTTTAATTTTTCTTTTAATTTTACTAAAATGTAAATTTCTTTCTTTAAACCATTTTTTTAATTCAGAAAGACAAATAACTCTACCTAAATCATTATATTGGCTTTGAGAACTTTTTGATTCAGAACTTGATGAATCTGATGAAGAATCTGATTCATTTTCTTCTTCATTTTTATTTATATTCTCTAAATGTTTCGTTATATGAATTTTTTTATTATTTAAACCTTCTTCATTTAAATCAAAATCATATTTTTGAGAAGCAAAATTTGCAAAGCCTTCTTTATAAAAATATATTTTTAAAGGGCAAAATCCAGTTACAAGAACATAAAATCTTAGATTATATTTTGTATCATTTATTAAATGTGGATTACTTATATAATGAGTAATTATAGAAGTTTTTGGTAAATTTTCAATATTTGTAAAAAATCCAACTTTTTTTCCTTTGGAAGAACCAAAAGGTCTAATTAAATATAATTTATCAATATCAAATTGATAATCTTTAAATAATAAACTAACTAATTCTTTATCTCTTGGTAAAATAAAACTTTGAGGAATATAATTAAAATCTTTTGGAAATTTAGTTTGCATAATTCTATAATGAGTATATAAATAATCTTTTCTACTTAATTCCCAAGTAAAAGGAAAATGATTGTATCTTTGATATTTATTTAAAGTTTTAATTAAAGGAATCATTTCTTCAGTAACTACAATTTTCCATATTAAATTTGTATCTTCAAATAATTTTGTTCTTATTAAATTATTATATCTCATTACTTCTTTTATACAAAATGATGTATCTCTAAAAGTTTTATATACCATCATATATTTTTTTGATATTATTTCATATGGAATTATTTTTCCTTTTGTTCTTATTTGATTATTGTCATTTAATTTTGGGTCATATATAAAAAATAATGTTCTTGGATGTGATGGTAAATTTTCAGGAGGACAAAATAAATTTATTTTTTGGGATTTTATTTTTTCTAATTCTGGTCTGTCTGGTATTAATTCTTCTTCTTTTTTTGGGTTTTGTTTTTTATCTTCTTTTGTTTTATTTTCTTTTTTTTCTTCTTTTTTTGGGTTTTGTTTTTTATCTTGTTGGTTTGGATTATTATTTTTTACTTCATTTTCATTTTTTTTTGAGTTTTTTTTTTTTTTATCATCTTTTTTCATTTATTTTTTTTTCTTTTTTTTAAGTTTTTTATTTTTTTATAAAAAAATATTTATTGTTATTTTTATTCTAATATTTTTATTTAATATTTAATTTATATTTTTGAACTATTAACTTCATTATTAAGGAAGTTTGATCTTAAATTCATTTTTTAATTATTTTTGAAAAAATATGAGTTTTTTTTTATAAAAAATTATCATTATATTATTAATAAGATTATTAATAATATAATAAATAATAATATAATTAAAAAATAATTTTAAAATATTTTAAAAAATATATTATACTCTTAAATATATCTTGATTTCTTAAAAAAGAAGAAAAATTTTTAAACTTAAAACTCTTTAAAATATAAAACCATTCCTTTAAAAATTAAAATTTTTTTTGAGAATATAAAAAATTACCTATAAAATGGTTCCTTAAACAAAATAAAAGTAATTATAAAATTAAAAACGGCTATTTAAGTAAAAAGATATTTAAACATATATAAATCTTTCATTAAAAACAGTTCCAATCACAAATAACACAAAACAATAATTTAAAACTTAAATAATATTATTTTTCCTAATTATAAATGTTAAAAATTAAATTTTTAACATCTTTTAGAAAAAGAGAATTCAAAATATTTCATAATAGGAATTAATAAATTAACATTTTTAATGGAAATCGATTCATCATTCTTTTTGGATGAAAAAATTCGAAAATTTTCTTCTTTTCAAAATCCTAATAATTTTGATGATTATTATACAAAAGTATTACCACAAAGTAAAAATATTTTTTTTTAAAAATATAAATTTTCATATAGTTGATTACAATTTTATTTATGCATGTAAAGAACCAATTACTTCAAAAAATTTGTTAATAAAAAAAAATTCATCAAAAAAAAATCCAATTTTAAAAAAAAAAAAATCTTTTATCAAATATCCAGAAGAAACAAAATGTAATAAAGTTAATAATTTCATAATGAAAAAAAGAAAAAGTAGTTTTCATATAGTAACTTATTCAACACAAATTGAAAATAAAAATTATGATGAAAAAAATGAATTTCTTCAAAAAATTGAAGAAGAAAATGAAATAGAAAAAAATAAAAAAATGTTAAATTGTCCTAAATGTGGATGGAATTTTCCAAAAAATATGAATTTAAAAAGAATTGATATTCATATTAATAAATGTTTAGATGGATTAGGAGAAGAAGATAAAATAAGATATGAAATTTATAGAAAATATAATAAATTGACTCTAAGGGAAACTGATATTTATATGTGTTGTCCTATTTGTAATAAAAATTTTTCTAAAATTAAGAATCCTAAAATTAAATATTGTCATGTTCAAGGATGTTTGAAGAGATTAAATAAAAAAGATCTTATTGAAAGGGAATTGGAAAAAGAAAAATATAATAAAGAAACAAATGATGTTAAAATAGATGAATTTAGTTATTAACATAGTTTTTTGTAAATGTTTGATTCTATTATTTGTTTTTATTTTTTATTTTTTATTGATTATTTGTTATTTGTTCCACTAATAAATAAATATGATAATATATTAATTTATAAATCTGAATGAATAAATTTATGTAATAATTATTTAACAAAAAATAAAATATCATTAATTTATAAATAAAATATTAAAAAAATAAAAAAATAATACCATAAAGATTTTTTAAAAGAAATAATAATCTAAAAAACTAAAATTTAAAGAGTCAAAAAATATATAAAAAAATAACTATTTTAATGTTTTTTAAAAGTAGGAAATTTCTCATCAATACAGCATTTAATAAAGCCAATTTTTTGTTCAGGATTATAAATTTTAATAAAAGGATGTTGATGTTCATTTTTAAATTTTTCTTCACATTTTTCACAATAATCAAAATCATTACAAACTGAGCATTTATATCTAATTCCAATTAAAGGATGCATTCCACAACCATCACAAATAATATTTTTATGAATTATTTTATTATCTTCTTTTTTTTCATTAATATTGAAATTCTTTTTTTCATTTAAATTCATTGGTTTTTGATTTTGGATTTTACAATATTTAAAAGGCATTCTTTTGCATAAAAATTTATTATGAAAATGATGATAATTATGAAAAATTGGTTTTTGTTCTTTTTTTTCTAATGGTTGTAAATTTAATTTTATTCTTAAATCATTTATTTTTTTATCTTCTTCTTCAACTTTTTTTAAATTTTCAAAATATTTTTTTCTCAATTCCATTCTTTGACTATAAATTTTTTTATGAATTTCCATTAATTGTTTTTGCATTTGAGAAATTTTTTCTTTTGATTCTTTTATTTCTTTTTCATTTTCTTCAATTAATTTTTTCCTATTATTTTCTAAAGTCTCTAATTCTTTTTTATTTTTTTCATTTTCATTTTCAATTTCAATAACATTTTCTTGGTAAATTCTACTATTTTCATTTATATCTAAATCAATTTGGGAAATTTTATCTTTTAAAAAATTTTGAAAATCTTTTTCTGTTTCAATTATTTTTTTTCCTAAATTTTTCATGTATCCTATTATTAATTCTGCTGCATCTGATGGAGAAAATAAAAATTGATCTGATATTGATTGTTTTAATGATTGGAGACTTGTTGGCATATTAATTTCTACTTTTTCACCAAAGAAGTTTAAATTAACTTTTTTCATTTTTTTTTATTTATAATTTTTGATTACGTTTTTTTATATTGATAAGATTGGGGAAGATTATTAATTTTGATTTATATTTTTTTTTTAATTTTTATTTTTTAATGTTTTTTTATATTTTTTTATTATAAAAAAAAATAAAATAAATATAAAAATTTAAATAAAAAAACATTTTCAGTATTAATTTTATTTTATTTTATTAATTATTTCCTATTATAAAATAATATTAATTTACAGAAATAAAAAACAGTTTTATCCTTTTTTATAAAATGAATTTATATAAAAGATAGAAATTATAAAATTTAATCATCAATAATATTTAAAAAGAATAATTACAATTTTATTATTAAAATTAAGATTTAAAAAATTTTAATTAATAATATATGGGTGTAATATGTAATTGTAATATTGGTTTAATTCCAAATCATAAAAAAGAGGTATCAATAGATATAAATATAAATAAACCAATAGAAGATGAAACAAATGAATTCACTAAATTAAAATTATATTTCCAATCAAATGAAGATAATAAATTATCAACTCAAAGATCAAAAAAAGAAACTTTATATGATTTAATAATAAGAAGATTATTAGAACAAAATGAACCAAAAAAAAATCATCCAAAAAGGAAAATAACAATAAGAAATCCTAAAAAAATAATTGATATGGTTAAAGAAATTGTAGAAGAATATGAAGAATTTGTATCTTTTCCAGAAAAAAATGATAATATTGAAGAATCTGTGAAAGATAATTTAACTATTTCATCAACGAAAATAACTGCAAGATTAGATTTTCCAAATATGAGTAAAAAAATAACTGATAAAGAATATGAATATATCATTAATAAATTATATGAAAATAAAATAATAAATGAAAAAGAAAATTATTTAAAGAATAATGAGTTAAAAAATTTATTTTTAAAACATTTTTTTGATTCAAATAAATATTTATATAGAAAAGGAGAAGAAAAACAATTTTTAATTTTAATTGAAAGTGGAACAGTAAAATATATGATTGATGATATTGAAGATAATTTTTCTCAAGGTGATTGTTTTTCAACTGAAATTTTAGAAAAAAATAGTAAAATTGATTGTTTTGCAAAAACAATTTCAAAAACTAAATTATTTTCTATTATTATCAATGAAGAAATTCAACATCATTTTAATAGTTTTGATTTTATATCAAAGAATAAAGATGAAAAAATAAAAATTTTACTTCAAATTCCTTTATTTTCAAATTTAGAAATTTCAAAATTAGATAAAATTGCAAATAAAATGATTAAATTGAGTTTAGGAAAATATTCAAAATTTGAATTTAAATTAGATGAATATTGTTATTTTTTAGTAAAAGGATGTGTTAATTGTTTAAGAGAAAATAAAATAGTAAAAAAAATAAATCCATTAACAACAATAGGTGAAATAGGATTATTTTTAAATAAAAAATTAAATTTATATTCATATGATATTATAAGTAAATCAATTTTATATCAATTATCATTTAAAGATGTTAAAAAAATAATTGGAGATAAATATATGATTGAATTAATAAATAAATTATATATTTCAACAATTAAAAGAAGTGAAATGTTTAATCGCCTTTTATCAATTCAAAATTTTTCAAAATTATTTGATTTATTTAAATTAATGTATTATAATAATAATACAGTTGTACCAGATAAAGAAAAAAAAGTAATTTTAGTACTTTCAGGAAGATTAATATTAAAAGAAACAAAAAGTGTAGTTGCAAATTCAGGAGATTTATTTATTTCTCTTTTAATTAAAAATAAATATGAACAATCAACAGAAATATTAAGTGAATATGAATCATTAATTTTTGAATGTAATTGGAAAATTATTATTAATACTCTTCAAATAAGTTTTGGTGAAAATAAAGAAAAAATAAATTTTTATAATATGATGAAAATATTAAGAACATGTAAATTATTTGAAAATTTAAATGAATGGAAAATTTTTCAATTAGCAGATTCAGTTAATTTAAAAACATTTAATGATAATAAAAAAATAATAAAAAATGGACCAAAATCAGATAAATTATATATAATTAAAGAAGGAAAAGTTAAATCAATAATGGGGGATTTTGTTCAAGATTTAAAAAAAGGAGATTGGTTTGGTGATATAACATCAAATGAAGAATTAATTGCTCCAAATAAAATACAAGTTTTTGTCTCAAATGGGAAAAGTGAATGTTATTATATTGAAAAAGAAATTTATGACCAAATTATTCATTATAAAGATAAAACTTTAATTGATAAAGCATTTGAAGTTATAAAAGGAATTAATTCTTCATTTAATTTAGATGATTTATTTTTTGTTAGAGAATTAGATAATAGTAAAGTTTGTTTAGTCCATGATAAAAAAAATATATATGCAGCAAAGACAATAATTATAAAAAATGCCCGTCAACAAAAATTATTAAAATATTATATAGAAGAAAAAAACATTTTATTATCATTAAATCATCCCTTTATATCAAAATTAATAAACACATTTAAAACAAATTATCATTTATATTTTATATTAGAATTCATAAATGGATTAACAATATCATCATATTGTAGATTACGACCAAAAGATTATATAAGAAATATAAAAGAAATGGTATTTATAGGATCATGTTTATTTTCAATAGTAAATTACTTACATAGTATGAGAGTAATACATAGAAATATAAAACCATCAAATTGTATAATTAATTTAGAAGGTTATATAATATTGATTGATTTTGGTATTGCAAAAGATATAACAGGAAAAGATTTTACAAAAACAATTTTAGGAACAAATCATTATATTAGTCCTGAAATGATTGAAGGAAAAGGTTATTCTTTTTCTACTGATTATTGGTCTATTGGAGTATTATTATATAAATTTTTTTTTGGTTATCTTCCTTTTGGTAAAGGCTCAAATGAACAAATTAAAATTTATGAAGAGATTAAAAATTCTAAATTAATGCTTCCTAGTGATGTTAAACATAGTAATATTGATATTTTTTTTCATGGAATTTTATGTAAAAATCCTGATAAAAGAGTTCATTCTTTGAATGATGTCAAAAAATTTGATTTGTTTAAAAATATTAATTTTGATGATTTGGTTAAAAAAAGATTGTCCTCTCCTTTTAAATTAGATATTAAAAATGTTGAAGTTGATTTTAATAATGTTTCTTTACCTTTGAAAACTTATTTAGAAAATGAATTACTTATGCATGGAGAAAGTAATTTATTTTCTAGTTCAAAGTCAAATGAGTTGATGAAAGATTTTTAAAAAAATTATATTTTTTTGGATATATAATGTTTTTATATAAATTATTATTATTGTTCTTATTAATAAAAGTATATTTTTGTAAAAAAATTGGATACTTTAGGGTATTTAATAATTATTAAAATATATATAATAGTTTTAAAATAAAAGAATCTATTGTTTTTTGATTTAAAAAAATTTTATAATTCAAATAAATAATTAGATTTTTTAAAAATGTTTTTAAATAAAAATAAATAAAATTAAATATAAAAAAAGTATGCAAGACAATAATATTTCAACTCCATTAGAATCATATAATCCAGATGATGAATTAAAAATGAATTTTACAAAAAATAAGTTTCCAATTAAAGATGAAGGTGATTTAACAGATTCTGATATTGATGATCCAAAATATGTTCCTACTTCTTTTTCAAATAATAATCAAAAAGTCAATCCAAATCCAATTATAAATTCAGAAAATATAAATCAAATAAATACAAATTTAATAAATGAAAATTTTCAAAATGTTAATTTTGTAAATAATGATAAAAACATTAATCAAAATAAAAATTATGTAGATCCTAAATGTCAACTTAAAATAACAGAATTAATGCAATTATGTAAAAATTTAGAAAATGAAAATTCAATGTTAAAAAATACATTAGATAAATTTCAAGAAGATTTAGAAGTTAAAAATAATATAATTTGTGAGTTTCAAAGTTTAGTTAAAATGAG
>Ga0310695_10010915_pt1 | contig 13157 bp, 13 predicted proteins | sample RumenRJG_04DNA_FD_203882 | JGI IMG/M metagenome (GOLD analysis project Ga0310695, IMG submission 203882) | Bovine rumen microbial communities from Lethbridge, Alberta, Canada - RJG_04 (v2) (version 2) | ecosystem: Host-associated > Mammals > Digestive system > Stomach > Rumen | place: Canada...
TTCAGGAGCTGCGGAATGGCGGCTTGAAGAGCAGTGAAATTGCGATTCTTTCAAAGCATACTGAAAAAAGTCCTTATAATTGCATGTACGGACGCAGGTTCGCGTTCGAGACAGGTGTTCTTAGAATAGGTGGAAGAATATGGGAAATGAAGAAAAATGACGTATTCTTCTCTACAATATCAGCATTTAAGGGGTTAGAAGCCAAAGCTGTGATTATTACCGACATGGAACATTTTTCTGATCAGGAGTCCAGACTGCTGAATTATGTGGGCATGTCCAGAGCATGCGTTCTTTTGTATCTTTTCTATAGCAAAGAAGCAGATGAAGACCGGAGAAAAGTACTGAATGAAGTAGCGCTCCAAGGGTGAAAATCTGATATAGAGTGAGGAAAATATGGATTTCAGAGATGAGTTTGCACAATGGTTGTCAAAGCATGCTGTATCAGATGAATGTATATATCCGTTTGATATAAGGAAAGAATACATCTGGCCAATGGATAAACTTACAGGCAGACTGATCGGAAACGAGAAGCATGCTGATATATTTAAATGCGAAAATTACGAGAACTTTCTGCTGCTCGAGATGAAGATTCGAAACAACCCAGGATATTTACAACAGGAGGGCTCTGAAGAAGCTGAAACAGTGACGAAAGTTTTCGAGCTGTATTCGGACTTTATATATGAAAAGGAGTATGGAATACTCGCTGAACCTGATATGGCAGCTAAAGAGGTTAACAGTGAAACAGAGGTCTCTGTAACTGCCGGAGAAAAGAAAAGCGATATAGAAAAACATTCTAATGACGCCGAAAAAGATTCCGGGAAAACAACAGAGCAACATTACGTAGTTCTTACACAAAATGCAGTATCAGAATATGATGATAAACCATACGCATCATATCACTTCCCTCATATCTATCGAACTCAGATCAGCGAAGGAGATAAGTTCATTTATTATGGTTTCCTGGATACTGAGGGTGAAAAAGTCTACTATGGAAGCGGCACGATTCAAAGAATAAGGAAACAGGATGAATTCAATTATGTTGCGGATCTTAGCAACACACGCCCCTTTTTACAAATTGTACCAAGGGTAATGGATGGTCAAAGACTGGAAAGTATTGGACGCACTGCAAATCCTGCATATATTCGAGCGATACGAGAGTTGAGCAGGGAAGCATATGAAAGAATTCTGGAATTATCAGGCGGATATGCCGATAAGAATACGATTCCGGAAGTCAAAAAACAGGAGGATACGTACTCTGGTAAGACTGCAGAAGAAGAAAAGATCCTTACAGAAGGTCTGTCTTCATCTGAAAATAGTGGTGAATCTGACCATATAGATACGGCAGCCGAAAAAGGTATAAACGCTGAATCTGAGGTGCCAGAGAACAACACATCAGAACAAGACACTCTGGGACAGGATATCTCTGAAGAAATACTTGGAATTACAGGAGAAAAAATACGTGAAGAAATCAATGAAATACGATATATGTCTGAAAACAGAGCTGACTGTCGGACAGCCTTTGCGTCTGTGATTCTCAAATATGTGTATGACTTACAGGAAATTCGTGACCGTCTTGAGCTTATCAGCAGTGGAAAAAATGACAGCGATGTGGATTTTGCCTGGTTTGACGATGACGAACAAAAAGTCATTTTAAGTCATGTTATCTATAATCCGAATGAGCCGGACGATTCTCAGAAACTTGCTGTTATTCTGACAAATATGTATCGAATGACTGTGCGTGCGAGAAGAAGGAAAGCAGCGCAGAGTGCAGAGAGATCTGACTGGAAAGATACACTTAAGAATCTTTTTGACAGATTACCGGATTCTTCAGAAGATAATTATGAGTATCATATTTATGCTTTGAATAATATTGATGCACATGCTGCAAAGCACGAATTTGAATCGTCCGAGAGACTGTTTCCAATTGAAGCCGTCAGTATTTATACGGCAGATGATATTGATAAAGAAATCAGGCAGGATATTAATCCCGTTAATCTGGTGAGGTTTGATAAAGTTGTATTGGACAAGGCAGGAAACTATCTGGAGTATGAATCTGATGATTCCAGAGGAATAATGTGCAATATTCTGTCTACATCCTTGTCTAAGCTTTATGACCAATATGCGGGCGCAGGTTTATTTGACCTTAATATACGAAAATATATTCGAAGTACGCTGGTGGATACCGGAATCAATAAGACACTCGACAGTAACAGAGAAAATTTCTGGTTCCTTAATAATGGTATTACTATAGCCTGCAGAGATTTTTATGTTGATGGAAACACTGTAAAAATTGAAGACTTTTCTATTGTAAACGGGGGACAGACAACTACTCTTATAAGCACGTATAAAGGGAACAACCACAAAGAGTTCTATATTCCCTGTAAAATCGTTGCTGCAAAAAATGAAAAACGGGCGGATGTCTTTTTCAATGATATTGCAGAAGCTACAAATTCACAGAAACCCATCTATGCAAGAGATTTAAAGTCTAATTCCCCGGAAATGCTGCGACTTTCAAGACGTCTTGCTAAAGAAGGTATTAATCTTGAAATCAAAAGAGGGATTAAGCAAGATAAGAAATACGAGATCAGTATTAAGAATGACGAATTTGGCCAGTTAATACTGTCTTTTGTAGGACAACGCCCAGGTACAGCACGATCAGGGAAAAAATCTATATTTGAGAACCGTCAGATATATGATCAGATATTTAAGGTAAATTATTTTGAAAATGAAAACAGAAAACATTTTTTGTTAGATATCCTTCACTTCTATAACAGATATTGCATTATAGAAAAAGAACTTAGAAAAAGAGGATTGAGCAAGGATCAATTAGAAATTGTAAAGAATGGAAAACTGGCTATTGTTGCAGGGCTTGGAGTTCTGTATAGAGTCATCAATAAAGATGTAAGCACTTTTACTATTATTCGACAGCCACGAATGCTTGCTGATGATGAGTTTGTATACGGTAGGTTTATCTCTGAATATCACGGCGATGATATCGATCTGAAAATAGAAAATCTTATAACCAAGCTCATAAATATTATCAGAACCAGATACGATAAAGTATACGAATACGGAATGGTAACAAGTGTGAGTAACTTTCTCAAGACGGATAACATGTATTATGTGGAAATAGCTGCCGGGCTGGCAGATTGCCTGAATGATAAAGAAGGTGCAAAAAAGATTTATGAAAATGCATCTTTCCTGAAACGCAAATAACTGAATATAGCGAAGTGAAAGCCGCAGGAGCTAAAATTGAACCTATTCGATTTGAACATTGAGAAAGTATTAGATCACTGGGGTGTGGAACATGCACTGAGGGAGATAATAGCAAATGCCCTTGACGAGCAGAAACTATCGAATACCAGAGAGATTTCGATAGTTTATAAAGATGGGACGTGTAAAATTCGTGATTATGGCAGAGGAATTCAATATAGACATTTCACACAGAACGAGGATCCTGAAAAAAACGAATCACAAGTAGTTATTGGCAAATTTGGAGTTGGATTAAAAGATGCTCTTGGGGTGTTCCACAGGCATGGGATCCAAGTGATTATTAATTCAAGGTATGCCACTATTCATATAATAATGGCTGAAAAAGCGGGATTTGACGTCTCGACATTACATGCCGCTTTTGAAGAACCTCAAAATCCAGAGATGGATGGAACAGAGTTTTGCCTGATCGGTATTGAAAAATCCGACCTTGAAAAAGCTGAAGCTATGTTTCTGGACTTTAATAAAAATGTGAAGCTTCTGGAAACAAATAAGTTTGGAGAAGTATATGAAATCGTTGGCGCGGATGAAGCTGTAATATATGCGAATGGGGTTCAAATAGCCAAAGAAGAAAACTTCATGTTTTCTTATAACATAACGGGCATGAACTCTCAAATGAAAAAGGCATTAAACAGGGAAAGGAGTAATGTAGGTCGAACAGCATATACGCCTTCAATCAGAAACATTCTGAGAAATTGCACGTCAGATGAAGTCATGACCATGTTGGTCAAAGATATTAAAAATGTAATGCAGGGTACTAATAAAGACGAAAGTGGATGGGCCGACATTTCAGCATATGCAGTCGAAACGTTGAATGAATCTGGCAAAGTTGTTTTTATGACCCCTACTCAAAGAGATAGACTTAGCGCTGGTAAAGTAGAAATTTTACAGGAAAGTGGCAAAGAGTTAATCCTTATTACGGACAAAGTATTTAAAAGAGTATCTGACAATGTAACAACATATGATGATGTAGAAATATCTTATTATCAAAGATTCAGATATGAATTTGTGGATGAGGATGATTTTACAGAATATGAAAAAAAAGTATACCGCTTAAGCGGACATATTTTAAGTGTACTTCTTTCTAAATATAAAAGAAATCGTCCTGATTTAAGGATATCTGAAACCATACGTCTGGAAGAAGACGGGACTGTTGCAAAAGGCGTTTGGGACAGTGCCGAGAATTCAATAATAATTAAGAGAGAAGTTCTTTCAGATGTAGAGGAATATGCGGGAGTGTTGTTTCATGAATTTGCGCACTATGCTACAAGAACAAAGGATATCACACGAGAATTTGAGAATGTATTAACAGATATGCTTGGATATATCTATATTCAATATCTTGAAGAGGGCAGATTAAGACAAAAAACTCAAAGGGATTTAAGCATAACACATCAGGCCATTGATGAAAATAATAAGCTTAAAGCTGATTTAAGATCATTACAAAACAATATGAAATCAGAGAGCTCTCGTTTTGAGAACTCTTTGCAAAATCTTCAAGCTCAAATAGAGGTACTTCAAAACGATTCAAAACAAATGCATCGTTTTGAAGAAGAAAATAAAAAATTAAAGAAAAAGCTATCAGACATTCAACACAGATCAAATTTGGAACATAATCGTTACGACAGTTATATTCAAGGTCTTCATAATGAAATCAAAGAACTTAAAGTCGAAAACAGTAGACTTTCTGAACAGATAATCAAAGATAGAAAAAACTGCTCCTTTGATGCGAGTGACATTAATTCAACAGAAGGCGGAACAAACGAGGAAGCAGAAGAATTCGTTGACGAAGAAAATATTCAAGAACAGAAGAATATTATTAAGCGATTGTTGGATTTTTTCAGAGAGGACAAAGATTAAACGGAGAAAGATCTGTCAACAGCCTCAACAGAGAAAAGCCTCTGGTTGACCAGACCGGAGGCTTAAAGGGGAGGAATGTATTTATTTTGAGTTTATATTGATGTAATTCTTACCAGCTGAGATTTATGCAGCTGTGGGGCAGGTGAGCTCGGTATGAGCACAGATCATAACCGGAATGCCAACAAGGCCGATGGTAAGCAGAATCGCGTTGATAATCATTGTATATGTCCCTCTCTTTATTTATAAAAAGTATTTGTTGTTTTTCTTTATGTCTGAAGTATAACGCATGGTATCGCACAGATTTGTCACAGGGATCAGAGGTGTGATACCTGAAGAAGACACCAGGAGGCCGACAGATGCCGTTACTTGATTTAGCCAGCGGGAATTCCGTCTGGCGCGGGCTGGATTACTACGAAGAGAAAAGGTAAAAGACTGGAAACAGATTGGTCAGGATGTTTATTCCGGCACCGTACAGGGCACAGACCTTTATCATATCCATCTTGATATCGGACATCCCCGCCGCTCCACCTGTGACTGTCCCTTCGCTGCTGGGCGCCACGTGATCTGTAAGCATATGGTTGCTCTTTATTTTACTGTAGTTCTTGGATCCGCCAAAAACTTCAGAAAACAGGTTGAACAGTGGAAAAAGGAAGCAGAAGAGGAGGAGAGGCAGCACCTGACGAAACTGGAAAAGTATGTAAAGAGCCTTACAAAGACGGAACTTCAAGAACAGCTACTTTCCCTTCTTATCGAGCAGGAAGAGAAGAGATACTGGTGACAGGAACTGACATTCGGTTTTGCGCGGTGATTTCAGGACACCATTTTCAGTAGACTGATACTGGAAGAGGTAAAATCAGCTTTCTAAAGGAGGCCAGCTATGAGCAAGAACTACGACCCGTTTGACCTGAACATGGACGGCAAGGTCGACTTACAGGACCATATGCTCTATGACGTATTCTTTGGGGATGACGACGAAAAGAACACTCCCCGCCGGGAAGTCCGCTGGACAAGTGAAGACAGTGAGACTCTGGCCGGGATCATCGGTGGCATAATTGGCATCATTCTCTTTTGTTGGATCGTGGTTACATTTCTATAATTAACAGACGAAAAATGAAGATTTATTATGATATGGACGGTGTCCTGTCAGATTTTGAACGTGGCGTCGCGGAACTCTGCGGACTGGAACCCCAACCACAGGGAAAGAACTCTCCGGAGGAAGACGACCGGATGTTTGAGGCAATCAGGAATGTGGAGCATTTCTATGACCGGCTGAAGTCATTGCCTGGGGCAGTAGAACTGTTTCAGGAGGCCTGGAAACAGTATGGGGACGACTGTCAGATTTTGACCGGCATCCCGAAACCGCATCGCGGCATTTCTACTGCGGAAGAGGACAAGCGGGAATGGGTACGGCGCTTTATCTCCCCGGGCGTTATAGTGAATGTGGTGCTTCGAAAGGAAAAGCCACAATTCTGTACCGGCCCTGACTGTATCCTTGTTGACGACTTTATCGCGAACATAAGAGCATGGGAAAAAGCCGGTGGGAAAGGGATACTGCATAGAAGCGTAGAGGAGACGCGGGCTGAACTATTTAAAGTCGTCAAAAGTATATAATTGGTTTGTCATGACAGAAGGAGAAGAACCATGAGCGACATCAAATACGAGATCATAAAAGAACTCGGTGTCCTCTCCAAGAACGCCAAAGGCTGGCGGAAGGAACTGAATCTTGTCTCCTGGAACGGTGCTGTGCCCAAATACGATATCCGTGACTGGGCGCCGGGGCACGAAAAGATGGGGAAGGGAACAACCCTGACGGAAGAAGAGGCAAAGATGCTCTTGGAAATCCTTCAGCAAAGCCTGTAAAAAAGCTGGTATCTCATGTCAGATGTCCGGCATGCAGAGGTATGCCATGGAGAAAAGACCGGTGAAGCTTAAATTAAGATATTTCATACTTGCCGGAGTGATCATTTATATTCTGGCCCAGATCCATCTTAACTCCGATGCCCACTACAATACGGTAGCGGCGCCAAAAATTAAAGCTTACATGGAACAGGTCCGGAGCCTGAAGGATTTTCATGAGGATGAGGGATATATCCATAATATTGCCGTCCAGGTTACGGATGAGCACCCCAACAGCAGAAGCGGCTTCAAATACCGGGCGATAGGCGTATTCGTGAGTGTGAAGCTGGAGGACTCTTTTGAAAACCTGAGAGCCGTTGAACAGTGCCGTAGGCTCTATGCTTATGACAAGGCCCTGACCGGGATGGAGCGGGAGATCCGGGAAAGCACGGGTTACGGGGAAGCAGTCGAAGCCGGGCTCGATGCTCACGGTGAATATATTTCTGACGGCTTCCGCATTAATTTCCGGACCTCGGCTCACGCTTTCTATTTTGACAGCGGTTGGGGCAGCATGAGCGTTGTGGTCCCCGGGGCCTACGGGGCGGGAGCGAAGGGTTATTCTTTTCATATAAAAGACGGTGAGATACAGGACTTCCGAGCGGAGAAGAGTTCCTACAGCAGTTCCGGGAGCTCGGGTACTTCCACAAAGAAGAGCAGCACTTCCGGAAACAGCAGCTATTCCGGTTCAGGAAAATCGTCTTCGGGAGGAAAGCGCCGCTCCGCATATTCAGATCCCTATGACGTAAATGACTATGACGATCCGGATGACTTCGCGGAGGAATGGGCGGAAGAATTTGCCGACTTTGTCGACGGAGACTACGACGATGGTTATGACGAAGCCTATGATTACTGGGAAGAAAACCGGTAAAGCACTGCGCGGCCAGGGTAAACGCCGTATAGGAGCTTATTGCTGAAAGCGGATGGATCCTGCGGAGCTGGGGAAAAAGGTCCGTACGCTAGAAATGCCTCCAAAACTGGATAATATGATGATTCTGGACGGGGAGAAGAAGTTTTGAACGAACCTTTCGTAAAAATTGACCTGCACGGGATGACGCAGGACCAGGCGGTCAAGGCGATCGACAAGGCCATCGCCTCCGCCGGTCCCGCCACCTATCAGCTGCAGCTGATCCACGGATATAACCGCGGCACCAGCCTTCGGTCTATGATCCAGGACTGGTACCGCTACGATCCCAAAGTAAAGCGCATCATGCCCGGGGATAATCCGGGAATCACAATTCTTGTGCTGAAAGAACTGTTCTGAGAAGGAGCCATGATGATGTTGGATATTTCAAAAGCTGACTGGAAGCTGTTCAGGGAACGCCTTCCGGAATGGCAGGAAGCTTATATGGAGCGTCTCACCCGTGAGTATATCGAGCTGTTAAACGGCGAAGAACCTGCCTCAAGGAAGTTCTGGGCTCTGGAGGAACGTGTCAGGGAGGACAAGCGAAGGCCGGGCATTCAGCTGCAATTAGAAAAATCGGAAGTCGGCTGGGATCTTATCAGGCTTCTGGGGGACGGCGTGATCACTGAATCGGACCTGGCGGGTTTCAGCGAGGATCTGAAAGATACGGTGCTCCATCTGGTGAAGATACACCATGTATAAAACAGGTAGCCGGAGAAATAACATGACATTCAGATATAGAGAGATGATCTATCGGCCGGATTTTTATGAGTTCGATATAAAAGACCGGACAGAGTGGTTCCCGAACGGGATTTTCAATTACAATATCAGCCGCATGATAAAAGACCTGCAGAATCATGAGCTTTCGAACGATAACAAGTCTTTTCTGAATTCTGTGTTCAAAGCTCCTGTGTCTGTCAGCGAGGCGATTAAACGAAGCTACGGGGGCAGAGAGCTTCAGGAAAAGCACATTGATCAGGCGGATCTTACCAGACCTCTTATTTATGTGGAGATAGCTCCGGACGGTTATAATCTGATTGATGGGAATCATCGCCTGGCAAAGGCAAAGAGGGATGGCATTGATACGCTGGAAGCATATTTTATGCCTGCCCATACAGCGATCCATTATCTTGGAAGCGAGAAAGAATACAGCAAGTATGTCGAATACTGGAATTCCAAGATAGAGGATATCCTAGACGAAGAAAACTATGTTGGATTATATGTGCCGGAACCTGCACCGATTCTGGAGCGTGATCTGGATCCGCGGCATATCTGGAATCGTATTTCCATGTGCCTGAATGAATGCCGAAGGATTGAGCTTTACAGCGAAGGAGAATGGTTTACTCTGTTCCGGCTGAACGGCAGGCTGTTCTGCGGAGAAGCAGAAGCACATCAGCCGTCTGTAAAATGTGCTTCACCGTTTGCCGTTTCTCAGGAAGCAATCACTGATGCGGTTCCGGCGTTTGAAGCGTGGCAGGGGTTGAAAGTTGCTGTTAAAGCAAAAACAGAGGTGCGCAAAAGCATCAGGAAATCCATTCGTCATGCAGGGGTTCTGATGGCCTGTATCCGAATTTTCAGTGAGTACTGATGGTTTAAAAGACCGCATGCAATGGATACCTTGTATCAGATGTCGCTGTGAAGGTGACCATTGGTATTACTGATTCTGCTATCCTTACCTCAGAAGAAAGAGTACATACAAACCGTGAGTGCGGACGCTTCACTTAACGCGCAGGCGAATGATTTCGAAAACACCATAGGGAATTGTCAGATACAAATAGAAGAAAAAGTAGAGTCAGAATTTTCTTCTGCTCCCGTCAGTTTAGGTATATCAATAGCCCAATGATTGCATAATGTTAGTATAATGTTGTGCAAAGCCTATGTATAAAGACGATGGAACACGATTTATGAAGCCATGAAAATAGCTGGTCGAAATGGTTTACAAGGACTTGCAATGTCCAAGTAATGTTGTTGTAATGTTCAGTAATGTTTGGTATAGTACCTCCAGACACAGATTATATCAGGAGGAACATCATGAAGATATCAGAGTTGTACCCAGATGTGATTACTGAAGATCTGAATTATGAGTATAAAGCCGTTTTAAATCAGGAGAATCCAGTCAAATGGGCAAAAACCATAATTGGGTACGCTAATGATAAAGGTGGAATTATGTTTATTGGTGTATCTAATGATGGAGAGGCGTTTGGCCTTAACCTCGAAGATATTGATAAAACGAAGAATCTGATTGCACGAATAAATGACAGGCACATTTTTCCACATGTCAAAGTGAGTTATATGATGCGAAGCGTTGATGAGGAGGCCGAGCATTTCGTTCTTGCTGCTAAAATCATGCCGGCCGAATCCGTAGTCAGATACAGAGAAGGCGATTTTAACGAAACGGTCTATATTAAAGGAGACGGAAACGCAACACCAGCAACACCGGAAGAAATCATTTCATTATCAAAAAGAAAGATGGGGGTAGATAATGAGACAAGCGAGATTCAATATGATGAAAAAGATTGGACAGAATATATAGACCTTTGCAAAGAATACAGACGAGATAATTCGGTTCCGTCTTTAAAAGAATTGCAGAATGAAGAAATCGTTTCTAAAGATGGTTTTGCAAAGTCTGGATTTATTATGTTTAGCGATGGCTATGACAGAGATGATACGATGATTTGCTGCAGACTATGGAAAGATCATAACAAAACAGGCATTGTACTTGATAATGGCAGATTTAAAGGATCTTTGGCAAAGGTATTTGTAAATGCATTAAACTTTATAGAGCGGAATACTAAGAGTGGTTGGCGAAAGACAGAAAACGGAGGACGAGAAGAAATAAGATCCTACCCAAAAGAAGCAATCAGAGAAGCATTAGTAAATGCAATAGCGCATAGGGACTATTCAATTGCTGGCACACAGATTGATGTAGATATATATAACGATAGGATTGAGATCGTTTCACCAGGTTCTTGGCTTTTGCCTAAGGGATACGAAGCTTATCCAACCGGATCGATACCATCTATTCGCAGAAATTCAATCATTGCGGCTTGTCTGGATGTCGCCAACTTGATGGAGCGTGGCGGGACAGGATTTCAAACTATGATTGAAGCATATAAAGACTGTCCGGAAAATGTTCAGCCTGTGGTTTCAATATATCCTGGCTTTCTTAATTTGAAACTGTTTGATAAACTGTACATTGGCGATTCTATGGAACTGGATTTCGAAGGTCTTACTGATGCTGAAAAGATCATTGCTGTTCTTAGGGCAAAAGGACCAAAATCAGTTAAAGAACTTCAGCATACATTGGCCTACAAGAGCAGAAGTCAATTCTTGAAAGATGTGATTAATCCATTACTTGAATCAGGCGTCATTTATCGAGATGGAAAGCCAAAATCACCAACAGCTTTAATCAAGATCAGATAAACCATTAATTCCAGTGAAAGGTCGATGCAACGATCCTCTAATCAGAAGACCACGGTAAAACAGCTCAGAATTTGCTGAACAGAAGGGGGGGATGCTGCTGTGAAGTATATGGACTTCCCTGTGATCGATCCGGTCGCGACAGGGCACAACATTAAAACTCTCCGTGAGGAAAAGGGACTGACAGTAAGGAACCTGCAGGAATTCTTCGGCTTTGAGGAACCCCAGGCAATCTACAGATGGCAGTACGGAAAAACACTTCCATCAGTGGATAATCTCTATGCCCTGAGCGTTATCCTCGAAGTGCCGATGGAAAGGATTCTGATCCCGGTTACATATGAAAGAGTGAATCAATTGGAAAAGCAGCAGGAGGCCCCTGCTGCTTCAGCTTTTTTATATCAGTTCAAGAAGAAGTTGGCATCGATAAGGCTGACTTCTTTTTCTTTTTCCGCTTTTCTCATGACGAGGACATCGTCAACAAAAAATGTCATTAAACATGCAGTTCAATGACAGCAGCCAGACTATCGCTTACAGTGAGACGTGGAATACTCCGGGTAGCAGCCCATATAACACCGGATATCAGGAAAGGCAGGACAAAATGAAGATAAGCCGGGCATTTCATCTTGACCACATGCTGATGTTGCAGTGATTTCTTCCCTCTGATGGTCACTGCAGCGTCAGTGAATACATTATCAGAGGTGGCCAGGATGGAAAGGACAAGAGCTTATACGCGTTACCAGAGAAGGAGAAATATCCGCAGGAAGAAGGCGTTATCCCGCAGAATCTATGGAATGTGCATACGGCGAGACCCAGTGGCCGCTTTTGCGGCCGTGAGTGGCCACGGAGCGGAGCGAGTGGCCGGGTTTATTGAGTTTTGAATACCGCTATCTCCTATAATGAGAACGCCCATCTATAACGGTGGAGATTCTTATTAGGAGGTAGCCTATGCTAGACTACAGAGACATTCTCAACAAGTACTACGTGATCAAGTTGTCGGTGAGAGAAATCAGCCGGCAAACGGGTATGAGCAAGTCCGGGGTACAGAAGTTTATCCACGCATTCGAAAAGTGCGAAGATCTGGATTTCCCACTCCCGCCCGGGATCACAAACGCCGGGATCGCCATGAAGGTGTATGGCAAGGTGCCGGGTGAAGGTGGCCGGGACGAAAGCTATGAGTATCCCGATTACCAACAGGTTCTCAAGCTCATGAACGAGAGAAAGAACATGACGCTTCAGGTGTGCTGGGACCGGTACGCCAGGCGCTGCAAGGCCGAAGAGAACAAGCCGTATCAGTATCGACAGTTTTGCGAACTCTTCGGCAAGTGGTGCGAAGAGAACTACGAGACCGCCCACTTTACAGCAGTGATTGCCCAGACAATGGAGGTTGACTTTGCGGGCAAGACCTTTGACCTGATAAACCGTCTTACCGGCGAAGTCACGCCGATCGTCGTGTTTGTTGCGATCCTTCCGTACTCTCAGTACATCTACGCTGAGGGCATGGAGTCCACAAAGGAAATGCAGTGGATTGAGGTCAATAACAACGCACTGAAAGCCTTTGGCGGCGTTCCAGCCATCGTTGTGTGCGATAACTGCAAACAGGCCGTAATCGCGAACAAGGACTGGATTCAGCCGGAGTTGAACCAGGACTACGCTGAATGGGCGGAGCACAACCACACGGTGATACTTCCCGCCAAGGTCCGGAAACCCCGTTTCAAATCTTCTGTAGAAAACGCAGTTGGCATTCTCGAGAAGGGTTTCTTCCACGACTTGGAGGAACGCAGGTATTTTTCGCTTGAGCAGTTTAACGAAG
>Ga0310695_10010917_pt1 | contig 13156 bp, 11 predicted proteins | sample RumenRJG_04DNA_FD_203882 | JGI IMG/M metagenome (GOLD analysis project Ga0310695, IMG submission 203882) | Bovine rumen microbial communities from Lethbridge, Alberta, Canada - RJG_04 (v2) (version 2) | ecosystem: Host-associated > Mammals > Digestive system > Stomach > Rumen | place: Canada...
TGCTAAAAGTTGTCTTCTGCACAGGCACACTGACGATGACCAGACGTGAGTTGTCAAGTTTCTCCCGCCCGCCAATCATATCCATGTATCCCCATGCCATTTGCCCGATTCCCAGACCTGCGCAGATACCTGCGACGACTCCCGACTTGGATACACCGCCGACAACTCCACCGACTACCGGCCATGCCAAGCCAGTCCAGAAAAGGATACGTCCTCGCTTCATCTGTTTGTTTCCTGCTCTCTCAAGATAATCCTTTAGCTCACGTGCCTGTTCTGTTGACAGTGCATCCATATCTTTCTCGTCAATCTTCTGCCACTCTTTCATGCGTTTTTTCAACGGGTTTCCCATCTCGATGTCGTTGACAGGTTGTGACTCAGAAAGAACTTCAATACATGTCGACATTTCCTCATTTTCATTATTACTCCATGTGGGCAGGGCAAATCCCATGGCCATACAAAAAACAATGGATATTTTTTTTATTTTCATCATATTATTATGTTCTATTGTTTTACGACTCCTTTTCCGTTGCAGGAAATGCATTTCTCAGTACCTTTTCCATAGCATCCATTGCATTTTATTGTTGTCTTTCCATTACAAATAGTGCATATGCGGTTCTTGAATCCGATTCTTCTGAGATCGCCTTCTCCGTTGCATCCTGGGCAGGTCACTCTGGTCTTACCTTTACACCAATGGCATGCCTCTTGGCCAGATCCACCGCAATTGCGGCATTTTACTTCTTTGCGTTCGGTAGACGAACTCCATAATCCCGACTGTCTGTTCTTTCTTGTGCTTGTTTCGGATCTTTGTGAGTTATAAGAACTGCTGCCAGACGAGGTGCTGTTGTATGAGGTCACTTTCCTCTGTGCAGTACCCTGTTGAGTTTGGTAAGATGTAGCAGAACTATGATTTAAATTTTGTAGCGATGCTGCTAGGTTTGATGCTGCATTAGCCAATTGCTGCCATTGCATACTGTTTATCTCGCGTTGTATTTGTTCTTCTCTCAGTTGCTGCCGTACATTTTCCCTTTCGCTTCTCATATTGTTGCGTAGTCGTTCCACATTTTCCTTTGCTGCCATGTTTTTCTCTGGCGCTAGTTCATAGGCTAGAGCATAGTACCAAATGGCTTCGCGTCGGTAGCCAATCTTCTCGTAGTCGTTTGCTATTTTTAGGTAGAAGTCAGCATCGGCTGGAGAAGCATCAATATCAAGTGCGATGTCTCGCATCGGAATTGTCGACGTGCTGGTGGAAGTGCTTTTGCTCAAAACCTCTATCTGTTCAGTCGCTTTAGCATAGCCCATTTGGCTCGACAATCTCAGTAATGAGTCGCGTCGTTCCACGTTGTAGGAAAAGATTTCTGCTAAATGATAATATGCCTCGCCCGTTTTCTGGCTTCCATAAATCTCTGCTGCTTGCAGACCATAGCTGCTATATTTATCTCGGTTGCTTAAGAATAACAATCGGCAAGCATCGGCATCTCCATTGCCTGCTTTTTGCTTCATTTCCTTCTCCCACTTTTTCAGTTGGTTTACCGTGATGGGCAGATTGTCGCTGTCCTGTGCTTGTGCTCCTGTTGATATGGTCAACAGCAGAAGTATCATGCCAAATAATCTGTATCTCATAACCTTCAGCTCTTAATTGTTAACTTTAAAAACCTTTCTCACGGACGTACAGGTCGGATGCTGCGTCCTATCTGGTAGTTGTTAATTCCAATGTCGTATGACATATAGCTTCCTGTCAGGTAGTAGCACCATACTTGGTACAAACCATAGTGGGGGTTCCCGTATTGGTCTTCTACATATCTGTAGTTGTTGGGTGCAGTGCCGCTATATATCTGTGCTATCACCCCTCGATTGGCTGACGCCACACGTTCGTAGTTTGCACGTGTACCAGCGGCAGGAATGAATATGGAGTTACCGTTGACTGTACTTACAAGACGATATCCTGCTACACCTTTCATCGTTGTCGGTTCAACGGTGCAGTGAGACTCAAGTTCTTGTAACTCAGCAAATGTTGGCATGCGCCATGTGCCACCCCATGCTATGTGGGCGATGTCGCGATAGGTTCCGCTGATGCTGTACTGATCGGTGTACATTGACGGTGCATTGGCATTGCCGTTGGTGTCACCATAGTAGTAAAGTCCTCCATACTCCTCTGGTGAACGTGCCCCTACGTTCCATGAGGCCCACTTGACACTTAGTCCCATGTCAATGGCTTCTGCTGCGTGGTGGCTGTCGAGTGTGAAGGCGACCTGTTCACCTTGGGTGTAGGTGCTACCGTTGACATATGCTACAGCTTTGACTGTATACGATGTGTTGTTTGGCAGTATGGCGATGTCGCAGATGTAGTTATTCTGACTGCCTGTCTCAAGTTCAGCTTGCTGGCTGATGATATAACTGCCGTTGGCATAGACCTCGAAACGCACAGTGGGATATAATCCTGTGACATCTCCATCGATGGTTGCTTTCAGACGTGCTGTGGCCGATGTTACCTCGGGTTGTTGTGTGACGATACTGAAAGCTCTTGTAGTAAACGGGTACACTGGACTGCGGTAGACGGTGCCGAAAAGGTCGGTTGCCTCGGTCTGCACATAGTAAGTTGTTGAAGACTTCAATCCGCTGATGAGTGTACGCTGTCGTGATGTGCCCTCGGTAAGGATATTACTCATGTCAGAACGGTCGCTCAACAACAGGCGTGTGTAGAATACGTCTGCAGCGTTAAAGATGGCACTGTTCTTACTGATCGTCTCGATATACATGTTATAGTCGCGAGTGGTGAACTGTTTGGCTGGACTGCGATATGTGTGTCCAAAAAGGTCGGTTGCCTCAGTAGCCCAATAATATGTAGTTGCTGGTTGCAGGTACCATATTTCGTTATCATCTCGCAGTTCTGCTTTCACAGCCCCGTACATGTCACTGGTTTTCGAAAATAGCAATTTTTCGTATTCTACGCTCCCCATAGAGAAGGTGACCTGCGTAGGTCCTGTCTTTGATATTGTACTGTTGTAGTCGGCAGTGGTATAATTCTGTACGCTCCCCGTAAATTTGCCGCCGTAGTCGTCGGTTTTTACGTAAGCGAAATAATATGTTGTTGCAGGTCTTAGGTGACGAAACTCAACGCGACCTCCTGTTGGCATGACCTTTCCATCCTTCATATCACGGTTCTCGGCAATCATTAGATCACCGTAGTAATTGTTGGTATTGGTAAACGTGATACTGTTCGTGTATACGTTGCCGTAAGTAGTGGTGTGGGGACTCTCTATATACTGATAGGTGTAGAGGTTGTCTCCCTCTTCAACGCATCCTGCTACGAGGATAGTAACTATCGTCATCAATAAAAGTTTATCGAGATGTTTCATAGTCGTAAAGCCTTATAATGTTGTGTGAGAATCCATTTAGAATTTCATTCCGCCGCCTAGTGATAGCATCACGTCTTTGTCTCCGATTATTGCACCGGCATTGACGTAGAAACTGTTAACATTGAGCATAAGACCTACTTCAGGCATTATGCCATCATGGATGTAATCATGCTCGTAATGCGCTTTCAAAAAATCGCCCGTTGCTTCAATCCAACCATCCTGTTTACCGTTGGGGTAGTTGTCAAGGTGCTCAACAAAGAACCTATCGTTGCGTAGTGTTGCTCCGGCATAAAAATGAATAGGACAGCCTAGCCGCACCATTGCGCCACCACCAAAGAGCATGGTGCTCTTCTTGTAGTGGTTGCCTATAGATACATAATCTGTTGAAGATTGTTTACCCATACTCTTGGGAATACTTGTCATGGCAAAATGGGCATAGAAACCAAATTGTTTAACAGCCGCTATACGTATCCCTATAGGCCTCAAACCATCGCTGTTGCTTGCCATCTCGACACCAGCGTAGAAATGCCATCGCTGAGGTTTTTCAGTCCACCAAGTCAGTGGTCTTAGTTTAATGTTTATGTCAGGAGTATAGCAACGAGTTACAGGTGCCTTTCCTATGGCGGAAACTCTCAACTTGTAGCTCTTTTTGCTGTTGTTGTTAAGGCTGGATGTAGAGAGGAATTTTCCATCAAGATTGGTCTCAGTTACAATGCTGGTGCCCAGTATCTCAACTTTAGCACCGGGAAGTCCTATGCCGTGTTGGTCGGTCACACTGCCACAAATCGGTTGTTGGGCGTTAGCCGTGATGATGGCTGTTATAATGACTACTGCTAACAGTAATATTCTTTTCTTGCTCATCGCAGGTGAGGTTATAGAGTTAAAGATTTATATTTGAACTAAGGAGTTAACTCCTGCTGATTGAGTTTTTGTTGTTCCGTCTTGTGAAGAACTTGTGAAAGTTAGTCTATAAATACTTTGCAAATATAAGAAAAAAAGTAAAACAATTTTAGTATGCAAGAAAAAGTTAACATATTTTAATATGTATAGGGCGGCATGGGCGCTTGTAGGCAACTGACGGATAATCCATAGGGATATATTTTTCGTTAATCCAATACATTGGATAATTGTAAGTGGATAGATGGTATTTATTTCCACCTTATCTTTTGTCTATTTCCTATAATTACTTGTGAAACATTGCAAAATATTTTGGTGAAATGGGAAAATATCCGTAATTTTGCAGCTTGATTTGTGAATTCTTTAAATCTCAATGGATAAGATGAATAAAAAACAGACACCGATAGGTGTGATTTTGGCAGCAGGTATGGCAAAACGCTTGCGCCCCCTGACTGATGAACGCCCCAAGTGTCTTCTGACTGTAGGTCAGCGCACGCTGTTGCAGCGTACGGTTGATGGCATGCTGGCTGCTGGTATTGATGAGCTGGTCGTTGTGACAGGCTATCGTGGCCAGATGATTCGTGATTTCCTGACACAGCACTATCCACAGCTGCAAATCCATTTCCTGGATAATGTGGACTATGCTAACAATAACAATATCTTCTCGCTTTGGATGACACGCCCCTTCACCGAGGGACGCGATTTCCTGTTGCTTGACAGTGATATCCTGTTTGATCCGCAGATTATCCCTACCGTGTTGAAGGAAGAGGGCAGTGCCTTGGCTCTGAACCGTCATGATCTTGGTGAGGAAGAGATGAAAATTGTGGTTGACGAGCATAACAATATCGTAGAAATCAGTAAGACATGCTCTATTGAGAAGGCCATCGGTGAGAGCGTTGGTATCGAGAAGATGACTGCAGATTACAGTGCTGCCCTGTTTAAGGAGCTGGAGCAGATGATTGAGCGTGAAGGTCTTATCGATATCTTCTATGAGCGTGCCTTCGAGCGTCTGATTCCTCAGGGACATACCTTCCGCGTGGTGGATACCACCGACCTCTTCTCTATCGAACTGGATACCGTGGAGGACTTTGAGAATGCTAAGCAGTTGATTCCTGCAGCACTTTATGATTAAGAAAGAATAACTTAAAATTACGAATAAAATGAATTTTCTTGATAGAAATGAATTTAACTTTGAGCCCAGCCAGAAAGTGGTAGAGGCCATTAAGAACTTCGATCCTAAGGATCTGTGCTTCTATACCCGTATCTATGACCAGGGTAAGAAGAGTGTTATCAGCGTGCGCGTCGGTGAGATTTATGGCGTACCCGAGGAGCAGGTGCTGCTGACCTATGGTGGTGAGGACATGCTGAAGAATGCTATCCACTATTTCCTGTCAATCAATAGTCAGGAGGTGAACGGCACTCCCAATACGAAGATCCTGATTCCTGAGTTCTCCTGGTGGTATTATAATAAGGTGGCTCAGGAGTGTGGCGGTACCTTCGAGATGTACCCCTTGCACGAGAAGGAGGATACCTTCGCCTACGATATCGACGAGGTTATCGAGTACACCAACCGTGTACATCCCCGCATGCTGTTGCTGGCATCACCCAACAACCCCACAGGTAACGGTCTGACTCCTGAGGAGACTGCCCGTATCCTGGAGAATATCCCTTCAGACACTATCGTCCTGATTGACGAGGCTTATGCAAGCTTCATTTCAAAGGACACCGCTTATATTGCTCCGCTGGTCAACAAGTACAGCAACCTGATTATCTCACGCACCCTGTCTAAGTTCTATGGACTGCCCGGTCTGCGTTGTGGCTTCGGTTTCATTGGCAAGGGTCACGATCAGTTCCTGAGCTATGTGAACAAGTACTTGGGTTACAACCGCTTCTCTGAGGCTGTGGCATTGGCTGCCCTGGATAGTGATGACCACTATCGCCATGTAGCTGATGACATGGAATGGGGACGCCAGTTGTACAAGAAGGAACTGGGTGACCTGCCCGGCTTCAAGGTGTACAAGAGCGTGGCCAACTTCATCCTCATCAAGTATCCTGTTGAGATCAAGGATAAGTTGATGGAAGAGTTGAAGGCTCAGGACTACAAGATTAAGTTCATGACCGACAAGGGCCTGGAGTCTTGCCTGCGTATCACACTGGGACGTAAGGAACAGACACAGGTTGTTTGCGACACCATCAAGCGTGTTTTTAATAACAAATAAGGTGTTATGAACGAGAAATTCAGGGCAACACTGAAATCATCTGAGACGGAGGACTGGCTAGATTTGCACGTCATCCGTCCCTTTTGCTATTATTGTGCGGTATTCTTCGCTAAGTTTGACGTCAACCCCAATACCATCACCATCTGGTCGATGATTATCGGTGCCGCCAGTGCCTGGTTCTTTGCACAGGGCAGCTTCTATTATGGTGGCACACTGGGACTGGTTTATAATCTCATCGGTATCTTCCTGCTGATGTGGGGTGATATCTTTGACTGTACTGATGGTCAGCTGGCCCGTATGACGGGTAAGAAGAGCCGTCTGGGACGTATCCTCGACGGACTGGCAGGTTTTGCCTGGTTCTTCCCCATCTATTTCGCACTGGTGTACCGTTTCTATATGCATCATGACCTGGAGTTCCAATGGCTGGGTATCGAGAACAACGAGCAGAACACACTCATTGCTACGGGCGTGGTCTTTGTGCTGGCTGCCATCTCTGGTCTCTGGGGACTGCAGGGACAGCAGCGTCTGGCCGACTATTACATCCAGGTGCACCTGTTCTTCCAGAAAGGTGAGAAGGGTGCCGAGCTGGATAACTCTGAACGCCAGAAGGAAATCTACGAGCAGATGCCCAAGGAGACACCATTCTATGAGCGCTGGTTCCAGAAGTCGTATATAGAATATACCAAGAAACAGGAGAACGTGACGCCTGAGTTTCAGAAGCTGATGGCTGTACTCCGTGAGAAATATGGCAGTACGGACAATATCCCCCAGGAGGTGCGTGACGAGGTGCGTCGCCACTCATTGCCCCTGATGAAGTGGAACGGTCTGCTCACCTTCAATTTCCGTGAGTCGTGGTTGTTCCTGTTCTGCCTCCTGGATTTCCCCGTAGGCAATTTCCTGTGGGAAATCATCGGCATGGGTATCCTTTACTGGTATGTGAACCATCGTCACGAGACATTCTGTAAGCGCATTGCAGCGAAGCTATAGTCTTCGCCAATGCCTTGCATGCAAAAAACTCCCTGACTCCTTAACTCATTAATTCCTGAAAGTAAGTCATGAAGTGGACTAAGCAGCAACTGAATAACCTCTTTTTTATCGTTGGTGTTGTGGCCGTTGTGGTCATGATACTGACGTTTGATGTAAGCTTCAACGAACTGTGGCATCATCTGGCCCATGCCGGTTACTGGCTGATACCTATTCTGGGTATCTGGCTATTGGTTTACGGACTCAATGCCTTGGCCTGGAAGAGCATCATCAAAAGCTGTTCGGTCCCTGGAGTAGGGGATGGTGAGCAGGTGGGGAAGGTGAGTCCCTGGCGTATCTATCGCCTCACTATTACAGGCTATGCCCTGAACTATGCCACGCCTGTTGGCGGACTGGGTGGCGAGCCATACCGTATCATGGAACTGTCGAAGAATATCGGTAACCAGCGAGCCACCTCGTCGGTTATCCTCTATGCGATGATGCATTTCTTCGCTCATTTCTGGTTGTGGTTCACGTCCATCTTCCTTTATCTGGCATTGGCCGTTATTGACTATGTGCCGATGACGCCTTTCATTGGTGGCCTGATGGGAGCAGCTATCGTGTTCTGTCTGGTGGCCTTCTACGTATTCTCAAAAGGCTATAAGCATGGACTTGTAGTGAAACTCATCCGCTGGATAGGCAAGATTCCCGGTCTGAAAGGCTGGAGCACCCGTTTCCAGGAACGCCATGCTGAGGCGCTGCAGAATATCGACAAGCAGATTGCTGCCCTGCATAAGCAGGATAAGCGTTCGTTCTACTATAGTCTGTTTATGGAGTATGCCTCCCGCATTGTGCAGAGCTTGGAGATCCTGTTTATGCTCCTGCTCTTCGGCATCGATTGCGGAGGTGGCTTCGAAGGTCTGTTCTTCACGTTCCTTTATTCCGTATTGATACTGTCGTTCACCACGTTACTGGCCAACCTGATTGGTTTCCTGCCTATGCAGTTGGGCGTTCAGGAAGGCGGTTTCATGCTCTCCATCGCCCTCATTGGCATGTCCACTAAACTGGGTAGCGATGTTGACTCAGCCGCACTGGGTATCTTCGTGAGCATTATCTGTCGTGTACGTGAGATTCTCTGGATAGCTATCGGTATGCTGCTGATGAAGGTGGATGAACTGCACCTGGGACGTAAGGCTGTGACGGTTATGCTGGCTATCGTTGCTATGACCGGTTTCTCTTCCTGCTGCGGCGATGACGACGAACCGTTGCCTTGGACCTTGGGAAAGGCTGAGCGAACGGTGATGGTCTATATGGCAGCCGAAAACAACCTGTCGTCGCTGGGCTATCTGCAAAGTGATTTGCTGGAGCTGATAGAAGGGTCGCGCCAGTTGACAGATAAGCAACGCTTGCTCGTGTTCATAGACAGCTTGGGGAATAATAAGCAGATGGGATTCCCTAGAGTCGTGGAACTGCATGGCGGTAAGAGTTATACGGTGAAACAATATGGGGAGGACTTCTATTCCAGTGATCCAGCCCGTTTTCGTGAGATACTACAGACCATGACTCATGCAGCAGAAGCAGACAGTTATGGTCTTGTTCTTTGGGGCCATGCCAGTGGCTGGCTCGTCGATAAAGATTCTGTTGTGGAAGAGGCCTCGCTAGCACGTCGCTCCTATGGGCAGGACTGGGGCTCGGATGGTAACCTGGGTGGTGAGAAATACATGAATATCACCCAGATGGCTCGTGCCTTGGAGGCGCTGCCTCACCTTGATTATATCTTTGCCGACTGCTGTAATATGCAGTGTATAGAGGTGGCCTACGAGTTGCGCCATGCCACGGACTATCTTATTGGTTCTCCTGCCGAGATACCTGGTAGGGGAGCACCCTATCATAAGATGGTGCCGCGTTTCTTCCAGAATGATACAACATTTTATAAAGGTATCATCGATACTTACTACGATTATTATAAAGAGTACTATGCCGGCGATGCTTATCTGAGTGGCTATAGTCTGCCGCTCTCAGTGGTAGATACCCGACAGTTGGACTCCCTGCTTAGTGCCACGCGTGATATCCTGCCTCTGTTCGTGCCTTCCTATCCTCAGTCTCTGGGGTTGATGCAGAGTCATATAGCCTTCTATCTTTATATGAACACGCCGTTGATGTACGACATGCGCGCCATGATGCGCTATTATACCACAGGAGATGTGCTATCCAAATGGGATGATGCCTTTAATAAGGCCGTACCCTACCGCCGGATGTCGAAAAAATGGTATTCCATGCCGAGTGGTCAGAAGGAAGCCTTCGGTTCGTTTATCATGGATGATGATGCTTATGGCTGTGTCAGCATGTTTGTGCCTTTGAACACGCAGTATTATTCAAATGGTACTTACCGTATGAATCATACATATAAGAACTATGCCTGGCATCAGAAACTCTACTGGGACCGTTTCGGCTGGGTTGAAGATTAGATGATTGTCAGGCCTTCTTCAACTCGATACGGAACGTGGTGCCCCGGCCCTGTTCAGAGGATTTGACGTAGATATGTCCCTTGTGGTATTCCTCCACGATACGCTTGGCCAGTGAGAGACCCAGGCCCCATCCGCGTTTCTTTGTCGTGAAACCAGGTCGGAACACGTTCTTGATGTCTTTCTTCTTGATACCTTTACCCGTGTCAACTACCTCCACGGCAACGATATCATCCTCCTCCAACAGCCATAGGTCAATCTTGCCGGCACCTCCTTCCATCGCATCTACTGCGTTCTTGCACAGGTTCTCGATGACCCACTCAAAGAGGGAGGCGTTGATTCTTACCATGACGGCATGATCGGGGTAATGCCCCTTGATGCTAATCTTCTGCGAAGTGCGCTTATCCATATACTCTATCACGCGGTCGAGCACCTCGTTCATTGAGGTTTCTACTGGCTCGGGTAGTGAACCAATCTTTGAGAAACGCTCGGCTATGCGCTCCAGTCGCTTCACGTCTTTAGCCATTTCGGGTATCAAGGCGTCGTTGGGGTAGCTCTCTTTGAGTACCTCCACCCATGCCATCAGACTAGATATCGGTGTGCCCAACTGGTGGGCTGTCTCCTTGGAAAGGCCTACCCATACCTTGTTTTGCTCGGCACGCTTGGCCGCCAGGATGGCAAATACCGCGACGAGGGCAAACACCATCACGATAGCCAGGGCCCAATAGGGGTAATATGTCAGGCGTTTCAGCATGATAGACTCGTCGTAGCACACCTGCTGGTAGTCGCCATCCAGTTCTATCCTGATGACATTGCCCGACTGCTTCATCCTCATGGCATATTCCCTGACGCTGGTCGTATCGTCGATATTACGGTAGTCCATCACCTGGTCTTTCGAGTCGAGCACAATCACGGGAATCGTGTTGTTGCTCTCCATCACCTGTGTCACCAGCATCAGGTAGGTCATCTCGTCTTCCTGGTTCAGGGCTTCCATCGCCTTGGCCCATACCTCCATCTTTCCTTGTTCCTCGCGCTGCAGGTCGCGCACCAGGTATCTAGAGGCTAAAAGGGCGGCCACCGCTATTAAGATAGCGACCACCACCAGCCAGTTTTTTATCCGCCTAGTTTTTTCCGTCCACTGCATTTTTACGTTCTTTTTTGGAGAATGTCGTTCAGAATTCTCGGCAAAAATACGTAATTTTAATGAAAAAATACAAGAAAATGAAGAAAAAATGAGCGTATTCGAAAAAAAAGTGGTAACTTTGCACCCGCTAAAAAAGTGTATATGTGTTACTTAGAGCGATTTGATATTGATTTAAAGGCACTTACGGACGAGGTAACCCCTCTCTCGTGGGAGTTGGACGACCAATTCTTTGCGTCGCTCGAAGGTGCTCAGCTGCAAGGTGGCTCGTTGCATGTGTCGGGGTCTATACGCAAGGCAACCGGCTTTTATGAGCTTCAACTGCATACTGACGGCACAGTTCGCATCCCCTGCGATCGCTGCCTGGATATGATGGACCAGCCCATCGAGGCCGACCTCCGTCTGGTGGTGAAGCTCGGAAGCGAATACAACGAGGAAGATGATATCATCACCGTTGATGAGAACGAGGGTGTTTTCAAGGCGGCTTGGTTCATCTACGAGTCTATAGCACTGGCGGTACCCATCCAGCACGTTCATCAACCTGGCGATTGTAACGATGCTATGATGCGAGTGCTTGAAGAGCATTCGGCTGCCCGAAGCAGTGATGCGGACGCAAAGGAGATAGACCCCCGATGGAGTGCACTTTTGAAGTTAAAAGAGAAAAGTGAAGAGTGAATAATTTGCTCCCGCACATGAAATTATAAATTGTAAATTTTAAAATAGTAATACATTATGGCACATCCTAAAAGAAGACAATCAAACACTCGTACTGCCAAGCGTCGTACTCACGATAAGGCAGTAGCACCTACGCTGGCTGTATGCCCCAACTGTGGCGCTTACTATGTGTATCACACTGTATGCCCCACCTGCGGTTACTATCGCGGCAAGGTTGCTATCAAGATGAACGAAGAGGTTGCTGAGTAATGGGAAAGATTAACGCGATCATCACCGGCGTCGGAGGCTACGTGCCTGACTATGTCCTCACCAACGAGGAATTGTCACGCATGGTCGACACCAACGATGAATGGATTATGACGCGTGTCGGAATCAAGGAGCGCCGAATCCTCACAGAAGAGGGTCTCGGCACTTCCTATATGGCGCGCAAGGCTGCCAAGCAGTTGATGCAGAAGACGGGAGCTGATCCCGATTCTATCGATGCGGTTATCGTTGCTACATCAACAGCCGACTATCACTTCCCTTCTACCGCAAGTATTGTTATTGGTAAGCTGGGCCTGAAGAATGCCATGGCATTCGATTTCTGGGCAGCTTGCTGTGGCTTCCTGTATTCTCTCGATGTAGCGTCAACGATGATTCAGAGTGGTCGCTACAAGAAGATTATCCTGATTGGTGCCGACAAGATGTCGTCGGCTACCGACTACAAGGATCGCAACACCTGTCCACTTTTTGGTGATGGTGCAGCTGCCGTGATGCTTGAGGCCACAGAAGAGGAGAACGTCGGACTGATGGATTCCTATCTGCGTACCGATGGACAGGGCTTGCCCTTCCTCCATATGAAGGCAGGTGGTTCAGTGAGTCCCGCAAGTCACTTCACCGTTGACCACCGTATGCACTACACCTATCAGGAGGGTCGTACCGTGTTCCGCTATGCAGTGACCAATATGAGCGACGACTGTGCTCTTATTGCCGAGCGCAATGGTCTGAACAAGGACAACATCAACTGGGTTGTTCCTCACCAGGCTAACATGCGTATCATCGAGGCAGTAGCAAGGCGCTTGGAGATGCCTATGGAGCAGGTGATGGTGAATATCGAGCATTACGGTAACACCTCAGCAGCTACTATTCCCCTCGCACTTTGGGAGTATGAACCTCGACTGAAGAAGGGCGATAACATCATTATGACAGCGTTTGGTGCTGGTTTCGTTCACGGAGCCAACTACCTGCGTTGGGCATACGATGGCAAGTAAAAAGACTTTTATCAGATAAAAAAAGCGAAGTATCCTGTGGTGCTTCGCTTTTTTTTGTGTTTAGTAACTATTCAGCTGGGTGGAGCATAGTCTTTCTGCGCCCTCCCGTCATCTGTTAAATTGGTTAACAGTCTGGAATCAGCTTTTTATCTGATTTCCCCGTACCCCCATACGACGTTTCTATTTTAAG
>Ga0310695_10010918_pt1 | contig 13156 bp, 7 predicted proteins | sample RumenRJG_04DNA_FD_203882 | JGI IMG/M metagenome (GOLD analysis project Ga0310695, IMG submission 203882) | Bovine rumen microbial communities from Lethbridge, Alberta, Canada - RJG_04 (v2) (version 2) | ecosystem: Host-associated > Mammals > Digestive system > Stomach > Rumen | place: Canada...
ACTATGAAGGACTTTCTCTGTTCCACACCGTTAATGGGGCTTATGTGGGTAACATCTTGGCGACGGAACGTGCCAAGCAAAAAATGTTAAGTCGTTATATCCCAGACGATTTTGTTGCGTGCATTCGAGAAAAGATTATATCATGTCTTGACTTGGGCGATTATGCAGGTCCCTTCGGCATTGACATGATGATTGTCAAGTCTGCCGATGGCTTCCTGTTGCATCCCTGTGTGGAAATCAATTTGCGAAGAACGATGGGACATGTTGCCCTCTCGCTGACACCTGAGGATGACGAAATGATGAAGGTAATGCGCATAGAACTGACTGATCATTACAAACTCAAAATAAACAAACTATGAGAAAAACTATTTTTACAATTCTTGCACTCTCTACGCTCACGGTGAGTGCTCAGTACAAGTCGCAGGTATGGTCGCCCGACAACGGGGACGGCACCTATACCAATCCAGTGATTAATGCCGACTATTCCGACCCCGATGTCTGCGTAGGTGCCTCGGGTGAAGACTATTACATGACGGCTTCTTCTTTCCAGTGTACTCCTGGCCTGCCCATCCTTCATTCCAAGGACCTGGTGAACTGGGAGATTGTCGGTTATGCCCTGAAGAATTTGTATGAGGGTGACGAACAGTTGCTCAGTCATTTCAGCACGCCCCAGCATGGTGCTGGCGTGTGGGCTCCCAGCATCCGCTTCCATCAGGGCTGGTACTACATCTATTGGGGCGACCCTGACTATGGTGTATATATGGTGAAAACGCAGCATCCAGAAGGTGAGTGGGAAAAGCCTGTCTGCGTCATCAAGGGTAAGGGATATATTGACACCACACCTCTTTGGGACGAGGATGGACGTTGCTATCTGGTGAACGGATGGGCTAATTCTCGCTCTAAGTTTGCCTCAGTACTTACCGTTCGCGAGATGTCTGCTGATGGTACAAAGGCTATTGGTCAGCCTGTCATCGTGTTTGACGGCAATGGCACGGAGAACCGCACTTGCGAGGGTCCTAAGTTCTATAAGCGCGATGGCTGGTATTGGATTATGTGTCCTGCAGGCGGTGTTCCTGACGGTTTCCAGTTGGCCATGCGCTCCAAGTCGCCTTATGGTCCCTACGAGCATAAGATAGTATTGGCACAGGGAAAGTCTAACATCAACGGCCCTCACCAGGGTGGTTGGGTGCATACCAAATACGGAGAAGACTGGTTTGTACACTTCCAGGACAAGGAGGCTTACGGTCGTGTGGTTCACCTGAATCCTGTCGATTGGTCAACAGGGTGGCCTGTCATGGGTAAGAAGGGGGAACCCGTCACTACCTACAAGAAGCCCCAATCGTCGTCTAACGTCATTGTGAATCCCGTGGAGAACGACGAGTTTAATGCGCCTGTCATTGGCAAGCAATGGGAATGGCACGCCAATTACGATGAGAAGTTTGGTGTACCTACTGCTTTTGGCACCATGCGTATCTATACCTATAAGATGTCTGATGTAAGAAGTCAGAAGGAAGATGTACACTCAGCCGTCAGCCCTCCGCTCGACTCTCAGGTCGCTTTGCACCTTCAGGTCAAAGAACCCTCAAACTTGTGGCTCGTCCCCAACCTGTTCCTGCAAAAGACACCTGCTGACGAGTTCACCGTTACCGCCAAGCTTCGTTTCACTTCAAAGGCCGACGGCCAGATGGGTGGCCTCATCATGATGGGACATAACTATCAGGCATTGGTGGTGAAGAGGGTAGGGAAGGAGTTCCAACTGCTGGTGCTCTCCTGCGAGGATGCCGATCGTGGCAAGGCTCAGAAGGAAGAACTCGTTGCCACGTTGAAGCCCACTGCCGAGGATAAGATAGACTACAAGCCAGGCATTCACGAAGACATCTACCTGCGTCTCAAGGTCAGCAACGCCGAAGCTGGAGTTGCTCATGGTGGCAGTCCAAAGGTCAGCTTCGCCTGGAGTCAGAACGGCAAGAAGTTCAAGGACTGCGGTGGCTCCTATACCATGAAACAAGGCAAGTGGATAGGTGCCAAGTTCGGTTTCGTCTCCGTCGATACCAATCCCAAGACCGATCGCGGTTGGTTGGATGCCGACTGGATTCGCGTCACCAAATAAAAACTATCTTTGTAACCAAATGATTCTTAAATAGAATAGCTGTGAAAATTATCAATACCTAAAAATCGAAAGATGATGAAGACTAAAATCCGAAAATACCTGTATTCCGCCGTCCTGATAATCGGGGCAGCGTTGATGATGGCCGCTTGTGCGGTTGAGCGTGACAATGCTTCGGGTGGCAGCCCGACGGTAAATCCTGGCGACGACCCGGCAACAGACCAGCTGCTGGTGAAGGTGACTGCCGATGTGCCTACCGCCGTGTTGAGCCAGTTTGACGCAACCTCCATGGGTGGTGCTTTGGTGCGCCGTCTTGGACAGACAACCAGTGAGATTACCCCTGATACGAAGATGGTGCTCATCAAGGGCGAGGACATCCTGGGCCGTCCGCTAAAGGAGTGGCTTGAGGCCGCCAAGATATACCTGCGCGGAGGCTATCTCGCCATAGAGAAGCCTCACAATGCCCATCTGGTGAATTTCATGGAGCAGTTGGCCGATAAGATGGCAAAGGCGGAGGACGAGCTGATGCTGAACAACGGCATTAGCATTGTGCGCCCTGTCGTCGGCAATACGGCAACGAAGTCGGACGTGGCCGCCCGCTTTAAGGCCCGCATCGCCAACATCGAGGCAAGGGCTAACCGGCGTGCTGCCGGCGAGAAGGAGGCTGTTGCCGAACTGGTTATCTTTGCCAACAACGGATATTACAGCTGTGCACCCGCGGCAACGAATAACATCCTCGTCCGAACGACGGATAAGAATGGCAATGTGACGACCAAGGAGGAGCGCGTCAAGGTGGAACCTACAATGCGCGAATCGGGACTGCAGGCCGACGGAGCCGCCCAGTGGCTCAACACGCGCGACGAGGCACAGCAGATGCGTCGTGCCAGTCGCAGAGCCAGCGGCAGCGATGCTATCAACGACCTGATGAGCGCCGACGAGGAACACAACTATCAGGCCCCCCTGTGTGGCTATGTACCTCCCTTTTCCTATCCCCATCGTATCAATGGTTTTAATGAGATTTTCCGTACCTGGGGTGTCCACAACATGGAGACCAAGAAGGACTATTATTTCATAGAGCAGAAAATAGTGGCATCTGTCGGCGGCAAACAGGAAGGCGATGACTGTTTTAACCCTGCCAAGACCCTCTATTACGGTCCTTACGAGAAGGATAAATTCTATGATGATGTGTCCTATGGTTCCTGGTTCAGCGGTGGCCAGTACAGCATGGACCTTTCGGGTAAGGGAAATGTTCAGCTGGAGGACGCCAAGCCGTCCACTGACAACAACGAGGGCAGCACGACCGTCAGCGTGGGCACCTTTGAGGCAACCACTAAAACCATCGGTGGTACTATCACGCCCGGTTACACTCAAAAAACGGGAGCCAGCATTACAGGTTCAGGCACTTTCTCTACAGGCTATACGCAAGGCAATGCTTTCTTCATGGGCAGCACCGTCAACTATAAGGAGCTGGCCTGCAAGAAGAATACCGACGGCACGAAGGTCAGTTGGACCTACAGCTGCGGTTCCGACATGATGGAAGGCGACTGGGACGAACACCCCTTGGCTCCCGATGTGCTTACCGGCGATGTGGACCTCGACAACCAGATATGCTGGTCAGTGAGCAATCCTGAGGGGAACTACATTCTGACCATCGAACAGAATATACCGATGAACACCCTTCAGTCCGATGAGGATTCAGAAGAAAAACAAATCATTGAAACCATTGTAGATGCTTTGGAAAACGCCGATCCACTCTCGTTCACATTGCCTGTTCCCAACCGTTCGAAACAGATATGGAACATGGACGTGACCTTCCCCGAAATTACTCAGGACGGGTATAATGAGGTGAAACCCAAGCTGACCGCTGCCCTGCAAAACCAGTTCCCCAGCGTCTATCAGCCAGAACTCTTATTGGCAGACCAGACTCCCGAGAGCGAGAACACCATCAAGCAGGTTGTCAATATATCGAAGAACCTGTTGACGGACGCAAACGCCCTGCAGACGCTGCGCGAGTATGCACTGACCTACAAGATTAGCCAGTTCACCATCAAGTGGTACTGCTCGGGTACGACTCATAACACCTTCCAGCTGACCGTCAAGGCAGAGGGCGACCCCATCGTCCCAGGCGCGGAAATTACGCGCGACCCTGTTGACCTTTCCAAGCTTACCGCAGACTATGTGGCGCAGGACGGCGACGTGCTGACCGGAACGCTCGGCGGCAACTATCAGATATCCCTTGCCCCAGGAGCCGTCGTTACGCTGAACGGCGTGACCATCAACGGCACGAACGATGGCAACTACAACTGGGCAGGTATTACGTTAACGGGCAATGCTATCCTCGTGTTGGCAGACGGGTCTAAGAATGTTGTCAAAGGATTTTTCGAGGACGCCCCGGGAATCCTTATTCCTCCAGCATGTACGCTCATCATCCAAGGCAATACGGGAACCCTCGATGCCAGCAGCAACGGAGGAGGCTGCGGTATCGGTTGCCATCACTATCTTAATGGTGGCAACATCGAGATTCAGGGTGGCGTCATAACAGCTACAGGAGGAGTTGGTTGTGCAGGAATCGGTGCATCATCGGGCCATCTTTGTGGTCATATCAATATCAGCGGAGGCACGGTAACCGCCCAGGGTGGCCTTTATGCTTCCGGTATTGGCAGTGGACGCTTAGCTAATGAGAATGATAAATCCGTATGCGGTACGATTACGATTTCTGGTGGTACGGTGACAGCTACCGGCGGCTCAGATAATGACTCTGCAAATGAAGGATCTGCTGGTATTGGTTCCGGATTCTACGGAAAGGCAGGAGACATCATTTTGAGCGGTGGCACCATCACGGCCACAGCAGGTGGAGATGGTTATGGAATTGGCGCCGGACATGGCGGTTCTTGTGATAATATCACGATCACGAAAGGGGTCACCAGCGTAACCGTAACAGGTGATATCGGTGGTGCTAGAGGTTCCGTCACCATCGAGGAAGGCGCCAATGTAATCAAGAAATGAAACTAAAGAGGATATGTTCACCAGAACACATCCTCTTTTCTTTTCACTTAACACTTCACTCTAAAGAGCGATGGGTCCATACCCCATGCAACTGGTTGTGCCCAGTGCTGTCAGGAAGGCTGTGAGAGCGGCTACTATCACCTTCACCGCTACCTCAATCAATCGATTCTTCTTCATAATTCTCAATTCTCAACTCTCAATTCTCAATTAGCGAATGCGTTAATCTCCGTCTCCCAGGTCATCGTTGTTGTTGTCACCGCCCTGGCTTTGGTTTTCGTTCCCGTTCCCGTTCCCGTTCTCATCGTCCTCGATGTCCCCGTCGTCCGCACTGGTCACACGCTTCACCTCTTCGCCGTTGCGGTCGTAGCAGGTGATGACGATAGCGGTGTTCTTCAGCTCGTCCTTCAGGTCCACATCGGGGGTGAAGATGATGCGACGGCTGGTAATCAGACCGGTCTTCACCTTGTTCACGTCCTCTACCGACTTCGAGCGCAGTCCGAATCGCATGGTACCCAGTCCGGGCAGTGCCACGCTGTGGCCTTCGGTTGCCCACGCCTTGATCACCTCACCGGCTGCATCCCAGCATGCCTGCATCACACCCTGGCTTACGCCGCTGCGCAGGGCAGCCTCCTTGATCACCTTCTTCTGGTTCAGACTCGAATACTGTTCGGGCGACATCACATAGCGATAAACGCCGGGGTCGTTCGGGTCCTTCGTGAACTTCAGTTTCTTCTCTACTGCTTTTACTTTCATTGTCATAGTTTTAATCTCCTCTTAGTTTTTAAATAGTTGATAATAATGAGCCCTTTTGGCTTACGCCGCTTTCCCGTTTAACGGGAATGACTCAAATGTTAAATTTTTTGTTAATGGTTATTGTTTATTGGTTATTGTTTTTCGTCTCCATTCGCGACTTCCTTTTTTACGCTCTGGGCAGGCAGAAAATTTTGTCAGGCCTGAAAACAAATTTTTGGTGCCCTGCGCTCAAATTCCATCGTTCCTATTGACAATGCAAAGGTACGAATATTTCAAGGCTTCTGCAAATAAAAGTGCCAAAATCCGACTTTTTTGAGCCCCTATTTTTGCCCTAATTTTGCAAGAAATTCGTTTTGGATAGAAAACAGCAAAAAATGGTACTTTGGTACTTGGTACTTGGTACTTTTTGCTGTTTTCAAAAATGCAAAGAGAGGCTCTAAGAATTTATATATATTATAATATATATAAATTTAATAATATATATACTTATAGAATAATATATCATCTTCTTCCTCCCTCTCCCTTTTCATTGGAACAAAAAAATTCGGGAAAAAGTACCAAAGTACCAAGTACCAAAGTCACAAACTCGATAAATGACCAATTACGAAATTGCCGATTTCGTAATTGAATAAATACTTAAAAAAGACGGATAAATATCCAATTACGCAATCACCAATTGCGCAATTACTCCCCATCTTGGGGAGCAACATTGTACTGCAAAGGTTAGGTAAAATCAGTAAAACATGCAAAAGATAAAAACTACTATCGATATTTTTGCTTCAACATTTGCACTTCTTGAAAAATATCACTACCTTTGCAAGAACATTACTAATAACCCACGCTTATGACAGCAATTACGAAATATAGTTATAAGGCAGTGGGGGGGGGCATTTTTGTTTAAAGCCCTCCGCACATTACCCCTTATTTTCTCTATCCTGTTCCTTACCGCATCGTGTCAGAAGGAGCAGACCCGCTATCCTGAAATCCAGGCATACCACGCCGAGTCGCAGAACCTCCGTGTGGCTACTGCCGACAGTGTCGCCCTTTTCAGTCAGAAGGTAAAGACCTTTGTGGTGCATCATCCCGATGCCACGCAAGACCCCCTCTATCCTGAGATACAGAAAAACATCAAAGCAAACCTGCTCCGCCTCCATATCACCATCAACGACGAGTGGGACGGCGAGACCACCATTGAATTTTAGAGACAAGATATATGGCAACAATGCAAGAACGTGCTGAACTGCACAAGACAATATGGAAGATAGCCAACGATCTGCGTGGCAGTATAGATGGTTGGGAGTTCAAGGCTTATGTGCTGGGCTCCATCTTCTACCGTTTTATCTCGGAGAATATCTGCGACTATATTCACGGGCTCATGAAGGAAGCAGGACAGCCCGACTTCGACTATGCCACCATCAGCGACGAGATGGCAGAGAACATCCGTAAGAAGATGGTCGAGGAGAAAGGCTATTTTATCCTGCCTTCGCAATTGTTCCAAAATGTGGTACAATCTGCCGATAAGGACGAGAATCTGAATGAGCGCCTGACCAGCATCTTCCGCAGCATTGAGGCATCCGCAGTAGGCACAGCCTCAGAAGACGATCTGAGAGGTCTGTTCTCTGACTTCACGGTGGATAGTGCCTCGCTGGGTTCTACGGTTATCAAGCGTAACCAGTTGCTGGCAAAAGTGCTACAGACCGTTGCACAAATGGATTTGGGTTCCAAATACAACAACACGGAGAATGATACCTTTGGCGACACCTACGAGTTCCTGATGCAGATGTATGCAGCCAATGCAGGCAAGAGTGGTGGTGAGTTCTTTACCCCTCAGCAGGTCAGTGAGCTGTTGGCACGCCTGGCCTCATGGAACAATCCCAATATCCAGAAGGTCTATGACCCTGCTTGTGGCTCAGGCTCGTTGCTGTTGAAGTTTGCCAAGACCATAGGCAAGCAGAACCCTAACCTGCAATACTTCGGACAAGAGGTGAATCCAACGACCTACAACCTCTGTCGTATCAATATGTTCCTGCACAATGTGAACTATGACAACTTCGACATTCGTCTGGAGGACACGTTGCTGAAGCCCCAGCACATGCAGGATGCTCCCTTTGATGCCATTGTCAGCAATCCCCCATATTCCCTGAAATGGGAAGGCAAGGACAATGCCATTTTGATTAATGACGAGCGTTATGCCCCAGCTGGAGTCCTTGCGCCCAAGAGTGCTGCCGACCTTGCCTTCACGATGCACATGCTTTGGCACCTCAGCGAACGAGGCACAGCTGCTATCGTAGAGTTTCCAGGTGTGCTCTATCGTGGTGGTGATGAGAAGAAGATTCGCCAGTATCTCATCAAGAACAACTATGTTGATACCGTTATCCAGTTGCCTTCCAATCTCTTCTTTGGCGTAGGCATTGCCACCTGTATCATCGTCCTGAAAAAGAGTGCAAAAGCAGACTCTTCCGTGCTCTTCATCGATGCCAGCAAGTTGTTCCAAAAAGATGGCAACAAGAATGTCCTCCTGCCTGAGCATCAGGACAAGATAATGGAACTCTTTGCATCACGCAAAGATGAGCAATATCTTGCAAAGCTCGTGAAGAATGACGACATCATAGAGAATGATTGCAATCTCAGCGTCAGCAGCTATGTAGAACAGGAAGATACTCGCGAGGTCATCAACATCACGGAGGTCAACGCCAAGCTCAATTCCCTTTTTGCCGAGGGAATAGAGTTGAATAAAAAGATACGTTCCATCATTAATGAATTAGGAGAGTAGAGTATGGTGGAGTGGAAGAAATTAGGAGAGGTTGAGGATAATGATATCCTGACATTAGGCCGTGGGCAAGTTATTAGTAAAAATGATATGAATGATTGTCCAGGTGATTATCCTGTATATTCAAGTTCTTCTCAAAATAATGGGGAGATAGGGAGATATGGAAAATATATGTTTGATGATGAAAGAATAACATGGAGTATAGATGGAGGTGGAAAACTATTCTATCGTAATGGTATAAAATATTCTGTAACTAACGTCTGTGGGTGGCTTAAAGTAAACGATGAAAATAAACTAAATACAAAATTCTTATATTATTTACTTTTCGAAGAATGGACAAATATAAATTTTGATTATAACCATAAGGCCCATCCTTCAGTTATAAGAAATGAATATATAATACCCGTCATTCCACTCTCCGAGCAGACTCGGATAGTGGGAATCCTTGATACCTTCACTTCTGCTATAGACAACCTAAAGGAGCAGATAGCCCAGCGAAGAAAACAATACGAATATTATCGTGACCAACTCCTTGACCTCGAAGGAAAACCTGGGTTGGAAATGAAGACGTTGGGAGAGGTGTGTAAACTTGAACGAGGAGTTAGAGTCGTGAAGAAAGACCTTCAAGAACAAGGCGTAATCCCCGTATTTCAGAATAGCTTGACGCCACTTGGGTTTTATGAGAAAAGCAACTATCCAGGATATACAACATTTGTAATATGTGCAGGTGCTGCTGGTGAGGTAGGTTATAGTGAAATCGCTTTTTGGGCCGCGGATGATTGCACTTGTATTATTTGTCCATCTTCTATCTGTAGCAAATTTGTATATAATTTTTTGATGGTAAAGCAACATCTATTGAAGGCACAAGTAAGAAAAGCGAGTGTACCGAGATTGTCCAAAGATGTAATTGGTAAACTTCAGTTACCCATCCCTTCCCTCCACGAGCAGCAGCGCATTATCTCTATCCTCGATACTTTCGAGGCTTCGATACAGAATCTTGAGGCTCAACTCTCTCAGCGCGAAAAGCAATATGAATATTATCGGAATAAACTATTAACGTTTGAATGATGATGAGTAAGATATATGTTTTGGAATACTTTGTTTCGTACTTTGTTTGGCCATTAACTGTTTTCTGTTTGCTTATTTTGGGCATCAGTACACTTATTAGCTATATTGTATTTAAATTGCAAAATGATAAGAATAACAATTCTTTTAAGAGATTATTTAAGAAATGGTCAAAATTTGCATCATTTATATATCTCGGCATAATAATTATTAACGTACTATTTATACTTCTTGCCAGTCCTAATGATTCATATCATTTTTTAGATCATATTTATTGGCAGGTTGATTCGTTAATGAGAAATGTTGAATCATGGATTATGCATAATTCTACCTTTATGACATTTATAATGGGGGGGCTAATGTCACTTGTTTTCCTTGCTTTTTTGTTCCAAAAATACGATGTAAAAATGGGAATAAAAGCGTTTGTCATCTATTTAATAGTATCAATTCCACTAATATCTGGTCTATTATACTTAACAACCCAAATAAGTCTCATTACTATAATCATACTAATAGGTCTACCTGGGGCATTAATATCATATTTAAAAAAATAGTTATATGGCAGACTATAGTGCATATCCTTACGGCCGAATGCTTTCTTATATAGAACGCAGATGTACGGAACTTGGTGATGACAAGAACTACATAGAGTATATTCTTTCCATGGAGCATGCAGAATCTATTGAGAGACTCATCAAAATGTATGGTAGTTGTTATAAGGTGTTAGCCTATTTATTCCTTGGAACGAAAAAACTGCCATATGCATGGTATAATACAGAAACATGGGGATATAAAAATGGTTGGCAGATAGATGAACTTAACTATTGCCTCAATGAGAATATATTAAAGTGGTATAAAAGACAAAAGAACGTTACTGACGAACAAGCATTAAAGTGTATTGCAAATCTGCGTAATGCTAAAAATGCCGATACCGTACAAAGTAGCATATTAGTAAATTCAACTCCACAAGTAGATAATGGAATAAGACACTTTACTCATGTGAGGAACAACTTTTATAAGTTACGTTATAAGATGCTCAAAGGTATATCTGCTTCTTGGGAAAAGGGTTATTATATATCATATTTACGATATCTTGCATTTCATGGCCATATTTTGGATGTTTCAGAAATGGCTTTTTGTAGGGACGGAAGGATAAAATATGATAATCTAATAGAAGAATATAAAATAGAAGTGGTAGAGGCTAAGAAAAGAGCTGAAGAGAGAAGAAAAAAAATAAAAGAAGAGCAAAGGCGTCATGAAACATCAAATAGCTTTAATGTTTTTAATGGTTTCATGAACTCTGCTGGAGATTTAGCATTGTCTTTCTTGTTTAGTCTCCCCTTCGCATTCTTGGGAGGTATAATAGGTAATATGGGAAGGAGAAGATGATGGCAGACGACTATAAAATAATAGTAGAACAGGAGCACCAGACGGTGATGGCACACTACGACGTGGAGCCTAAGCCTGCTGAGGGATACCAGAGCGAGGCTGCTCTGGAGGCGTCGCTGATACAGCAGCTTAAAGGGCAGGGCTATGAGTATGCTCACATCAAGGATGAAGCCGGGCTGCTGAAGAACCTGCGCCATCAGCTGGAGGCTTTGAACGAGGTGGTGCTGAGCGACTCGGAATGGAACCGGCTGCTACCTATGATTTCGAATGAGCAGATGACCATTGTCGATAAGACGGAGATGATACAGGGCAAAGGCTATGTGCTGAACCTGACACTGGACAATGGACTGACGAAGAACATCAAGCTCATTGACAAGACGAACGTCTATAACAATCGTCTGCAAGTCATCAATCAATATGAGGTGGAGGATGGTGCACACAAAAACCGGTACGACGTAACGATACTGGTGAATGGTCTGCCCCTGGTGCACATCGAACTGAAACGCAGAGGGGTAGCCATCAAGGAGGCTTTCAACCAGATAAACCGTTATCTGAGGGATTCCTTCTGGGCAGGCAAGGCAATGTTCGACTATGTACAGATATTCGTCATCAGCAACGGAACGGAAACGAAATACTACTCGAACACCACGCGCTATGCCAAGGAGAAAGAGGCAGACGGCGGACCTCGTAAGCACAAGACGGATGGAAACACCTTTGAGTTCACTTCTTACTGGACGGATCAGGAGAATACGCTGCTGACGGACTTGCGCGACTTTACCACCACCTTCTTTGCCAAGCATACCATTCTGAACATCCTGACAAAGTATTGTGTGTTCAATGTGGATAAGCAGCTGTTGGTGATGCGTCCCTATCAGATAGCAGCAACGGAAAAGATTCTGCAACGCATACAGACGGCTATCTATAACCGTTGGCAGGGAACCATCAAGGCTGGTGGCTACATCTGGCACACCACAGGTTCAGGTAAGACCTTGACGTCTTTTAAGACTGCCCAACTGGCTTCAAAGATGGAAGGCATTAACAAGGTGCTGTTTGTGGTAGATAGAAAAGACCTGGACTACCAGACTATGAAGGAGTATGACAACTTTGAAAAGGATTGTGCCAACTCCAACTCATCGGCAAGGGTGCTGCTGAGTCAGCTGAAGCGTGACGACTGCCACATCATCATCACGACGATACAGAAGCTGTCGAACCTGATGAAGCCTAAGTTCTACGACAACGACGAGCGTCTGCGCGAAATATTGCAGAAAGAGAACATCGTGCTGATATTCGACGAGTGTCACAGAAGCCAGTTCGGCGATATGCGCCAGGACATTGCCAAGCGATTCAAGAAGTACCTGATGTTCGGGTTTACGGGTACTCCCATCTTTGCCGTCAATGCGCACAAAGGAAGCAAATACTCAACGACAGCACAACTGTTTGGTGGTGAGCCTGACGATAAAGGCAAGCCCACAAGACCCCTGCATACCTATACCATCATCAATGCCATCAGAGACAAGAACGTGTTGCGATTCCATGTGGACTACGAAAGTACCATGAAGATGAAGAGCGACGTAGAGCGCAAGCAGGTGTGGGGCATCGACAAAGACGAGGCTTTGCATCATCCGCAACGCATCAGCATCATCACCCGATACATCATAGAACACTTTGCAGAAAAGACCAAGCAGGGTGCAGAGGCTTACGGTATGAACAAACTCCTGAATGTGGAGGATGTCATCAAGAAAGGCAGAAAGGCCGAGGAGCAAAAGGCTAAAGTGAAAACGAGAGGATTCAATAGTATTCTTGCCGTTGATGCTGTACCTACTGCCATACAATACTACAATGAGTTCAAGAAGCAGTTGGCAGAGCCAGGAGCTCCCGACTTGAAAATAGCCACCATCTTTACCTATTCTGCCAATGAGCCAGAAGAGGACGAATGGGGAACACAAGAGGACGAGAATCCAGAAGATGCTGGTAAGATGGATAAACAGAGCCGCGACGCGCTGGATGCTGCCATCAAGGACTATAACCAGACATGGGGCACCAGCTATTCGACGGATGGTGACTCG
>Ga0310695_10010920_pt1 | contig 13155 bp, 11 predicted proteins | sample RumenRJG_04DNA_FD_203882 | JGI IMG/M metagenome (GOLD analysis project Ga0310695, IMG submission 203882) | Bovine rumen microbial communities from Lethbridge, Alberta, Canada - RJG_04 (v2) (version 2) | ecosystem: Host-associated > Mammals > Digestive system > Stomach > Rumen | place: Canada...
GTCAATAACCAGAATTTCGTCAACCTTCCTTATGGGCAATTCCGTGACAAACTGACTTATCTTTGCGAGCTTCATGGAATTGCTTACACAGAGCAGGAGGAAAGTTACACTTCCAAAGCGAGCTTCTGGGACAATGACGAAATCCCCATTTATAATGCCGACAATCCGCAGACCTACGAGTTCAGCGGAAAACGTGTGAAGCGTGGTTTGTATCAAACCGCAACAGGTAAGACTTTGAACGCCGATGTCAACGGGGCGTTGAATATTCTCAAGAAAAGTAGCGTTGTAGCCTTAGACGGCTTATACAGTAGGGGCGAAGTGAACACGCCCATAAGAATAAGGGTTGCCTAGTTTGCTAGGTGGAAACTCAAATACCAAACTTCTTAAACGGGAATGCGTCAGCATTCCCTAGAAGCCCCCGCCTCTTAGGTGGGGGAGGTTCACCAAGTTGCGTCCATTAAGCATTTTAGCCAATTCTCCGTATTTCATTATATAGACAATGGAACTTTCCATAGTCTTTGTCCTGATGCCAATGTCCAAAATACCAATCCTTGATATTATTGTATCCTATATATTCCAATACATCTTGAAGCATATCGGTGGTCGGATCTGGATCTTCTTTCGGACTGATATTGAACATTGGATAAATGAGTTCTGTCGGACATGTATGGCTCAAAACATAGTCCACATTTGCCTTGTGCTCCCTCATTTTTCCCAATACATGAAACATATAAGCCTGTTGTGTATAGTTCCATAATTCTTCCGGCCACCAGCTGACATAAGGCTTGCGAAAACCCCTGTCATAAGACTGGGCTCCTCCCGCCGCGAGAAATACCGATCCGTTGATATCATAAAGCTGTCCACGCATCAGATGAATAATGTTTTCTGATGTTTGATGCACGTTGCCGCCGTGCCACTGTGATACTGGAAGACTGTTAATCCATTCGTGGTTCTCATGGTTTCCGTCAAGCCAAAGCAAAGTGAATAGTTTCTCCTCCAGCCACTTCTTCCAATATCCATATGTCTTATCATTTTTCCAAAAAAGGCCGAAGTCCCCAAGCACGACGACATAATCATCGTGATTCATTTCTTTTTGCTTCGGAAACTTCTTGATATTAAGTTTTCCGATGTCAAGAGGAATATGAGTATCCCCTGTTACATAAATCATACATGTTTCCTCAAGATGCCTTGAAATTATACGTGGGTATGAGATGTTCCCGAATTTCAGCTGTATCCTTAAGAAGTTCTTCAATCTCTTCCGCTGGCTTGTAAGCCATTGGGGCTTCGTCCAGCGTCGCCTCGGATACCGACGTCGTATAAATATCTTTCATAGTATCACGGAATTCTTCAATGGAAAGTTCTTTTTTAGCCGCCGATCTGGACATAACGCGTCCGGCACCATGCGGCGCGGACCAGTTCCAGCCTGGATTCCCGAGCCCCGTGCAAAGCAAACTTCCGTCCCTCATATTCAGCGGGACAAGAATTTCCTCCCCGGCCTCGGCAGACACTGCCCCCTTGCGGACAATTCTTCGATTGAGATCAATATAGTTGTGACAGGTCGTCCTTATTTCCATCTTGTGATGCAAAATTCCCATTTTGCCCAATATGATCTCCAGCATAGTCCTTCGGTTCAGGTCGGCATACTTAGCTACGATTCCGGCATCATGCAGATAGCCCTCCATATCCTCCCCGTCAAGATAGGCAAGGTCTTTCGGGATATAGAATTGCTTCTTCAGTTGCTTAACCGTTTGTTCAATCTCCGCTGCTCTGCCTTGTTCTTTCAATTCCCTGATAGCTTCGGAAATACTTTCACTGATTTTCTTCGGCATGGAATCCAACGCTTTCCGTTGCCAGTAATTGCAGACTTGAAGCCCAAGATTTCTGGACCCTGAATGGACAATCAAATACCATTCTCCAGTTTCTTTTGATCTGGCGGCCTCGATAAAATGATTTCCTCCGCCGAGCGTGCCGATGGAATTGACGGCATGCATAGCCTTTTCGTCAGTTACAGAGGCATAAAGAGAGGAAATCAAAGACTCAGCTTTCTTGATGGTTTGCTTTGGCAATGCGCCTGGCTTATGGATACTCATTCCCGATGGCACATACGTCCTGATAACTTTGTCCAGCTTCCTGAAATCAAGCTCCGATGCTTTTATCTTTACGTAGGACATCCCGCACGAGATATCTACTCCCACCAGATTCGGGACAATTTTGTCCTCGATGGTCTGGGTATAGCCGACAACACATCCTTTGCCTGCGTGGCAGTCAGGCATAATACGGATTTTGGCACCCTCAAAAGCGGCGCAATCCAATATACCCTTAATTTGATCGATGCAGGCATACTCGACATTATCCGTAAAAATCTTCGCCGTATTGTATTTTCCAGTAAGTTCCATCAAAAATCGCGGTGCGGGGACTCCATCCTCTATAGGGTGGAGGTGAGCACCGCATCCCTCCTTTCAACCAAATAAGAGTTGTTGTGCCACAAGAAATGTATCTTCGACGGGACGATTTCGAGTTTTTCGCCGTCAAAACGATTTAACACAAAAGAACCTTTCGTCCTCATGCCACGGATGAACCAACGCTTCCCCTGCGCTAAGACCGTATCATTGAGGCAGAATCCACGGACGACATGATCAGCCTGCGATCTTCGACGAACACCGCCTTTGGTAGGAACTTCCCGATGTAACTTGCGGTTGTGCCGTCTGACCTGCTTGCGGAGGAACTCATAGCCAAGACGCTTTGCCTGCATGTTCCTTGCGATACAGAAAGCGTCGTTTGTATGTGTCTTCTGCAACCCATTCTCAATGCGAGTGTTTTTCGTAATGTAGCCATAAGTCAATCTGACGTTGCCGTACAACGCTTTCAGCCTGTTGTAGAACGCCCACCGCATGATGCCCATGAAGGTTGCGTCCCTGAAACTCATGCCACGCTTGATGGTCTTTGGCAGTTCAATCTTCCCTTGGTGATATCTATGGTGGCAGGTCTCGCAAAGGGTAATCAAGTTGCTCGGTGCATCCCCGCCTGTCTTTCTGGATTCGATATGGTGGACGTTGAGGATTTTGTCGCCCGACTTCCCCTTGCAACACTGGCAAACATGTTCGTCACGATGCAGGATGTACTCCCGCACATTCCAGAATCCTAATTGCTCGCCCTGCTGATATTCCACGCCAGAGATGTCTGGGTTCTTGATTTTCTGGATGTCGAAGCTTGCCACTTCCACCACAAGCTGGGAAATCGGGAGGATTTTTCTGATATCCTCCACCAGCTTAAGGTGAGCATGGATTTTATTTTCCACGCTTGGGGCAAGCCAGCCCTTCTTCCTCCGATGAACACGGTTCTGGAACCGAGTTTTGCGGTAACGAGTTTTTCGGTTTCTGCGACCACGACGAAGTTCCCTTCGTTTCGAAAGAAGGCTGACGATATTTGCTTTTCCGTCAGCGGATCTCAAAATAGTTTCCGAAGCATAAAGTTCCTGTTTTTCAGTGGATGCGGAAGCACCGATATGCTTGGAGCCTGCATCAATTCCAAGGGTGATGGGTTGCTTATATCCGCTGGAACCGAATTTCAGCCTGATAGTGAACGGCTCATGCTTCACGACTGTCGCCTTGCCAGCCCGCAAAAGTTTTCTCGCCTTCTGTGGCTTGCAAGGCATCAAAGGCTTCCCATTTTTGTTAAGTACATACACGAACATAACGTGCATCTCCTTTCCGAGCTTTCGCCCAAATCAGAGTTGTTCTACCCTTCGCCAAAGTTATCACGGCTTGTCTGGAATGCCAGACCGTCCTCAGGTTGACTGCCCCTACCCCTCAGGGCTGTTTACAGAGCCTGCACAGTGCCGTAGGCTAGGATATACACCCACGGGTGTGTTTACCAAGATAACGTAGTTCTCGAATTACTGAGAACTTAGGCTAGTCAATCAGAGCTTTTTCAAGCTCCCGCCTCAAACGCCAAGGGCGTTAGGCGGGGGTAATTGACCCAAAATCCCCCTTATATGTGAGGGGGGTACCGTTTTGGTACCCCCTTTAGCCAATAATCTCCAGATCAACACCTTTGATAATTGACATATCGAACTTTTCTTTTTTCTCGATTGATTTCATCATAATCTCATCCCAGGAATTCGAAGCTATTAACTGTGTTACGAATACGGTGTCATGTACACTATCAGCTCTCTCTAATCTCCCATGTCTTTGTGTCTGTATGGCATAAGAAACCGCTGGTTCAAGCTCGATCAAATACTTACATAACGAGAGGTTGAGACCCTCAGCGCCAGCATCTGAGCAGACTAATACCTTATAATCATCGTTATCACGGAATTTGGTATATACTTCTTCATCGCGCCGCTCGGAGGAAAGTTCCCCGCGCACATAAGCAATACCAATATTCTTGAGCTCCGGCACCGAATGTATCGCCTCAGCGATGATAGGCTGCATCTTGGCGAAACGCGAGAAGATGCATACCTTTTCCCCGGAATCCACGATTTCGGATACCATATCTTTCAGCACTTGCAGCTTGGAGCTCTTGTCTCCCGTGACAAGCTTCTTGGCGATATCGGAGGAAGACTGTTCCAAGAGCTTTTCAGAAAGTGTTAGTTCCTGAAGGAATGTCTGTCTGGCCGCGATAGCCGCTTCCAATTTCATGACTTCCTCGCTGGACTTGATTTCCTTCTCGCTCATGCCCTTGGTTATGGCTTTCTCTTTCTCGCTGAGTTCCTCAAGTTCCTCCATAAGAGTATCGTTTGCAGCTTGTTGTTTTTCACTGAGATCGCAGTACCTCTGAGACACGACGAGTTTCGGCAGGTGCTTGGAAACCTCTTCCTTGGTGAGGATATACATATAGGGACTGATTTTCTCGTTGAGTTTCTTCTCATTCTTCGCGCCGATAACACGATAGCCATAACCATACTTAACGTAAAGCGCATTGAAGTCCTTGCTTGTTTTAAAAAGCTCGGGGTGTATTAGTTTGAAAATCCCGTAGATATCTCGCGGATCCCTTTGAACCGGAGTAGCCGTCGCCCCTATCTTGACCTTCGCTCCATTGAATTTGCACAAAGACTTAGAACGTACATTGCCGGCTCCCTTGATATATTGAATTTCGTCGGCACCTACGAACTGCGGAGCCAGCTTGAGCATTGCCTTTCTAACATTTTCGTCGTTCAATGTCTCGTAATTCAGAATATAGAGATCGGCGCCATCGAATTGTTCCTTGAATTTTCTCTTGGCTATATCCTTAAGCTCCTTGATCTCCTCTTTGAGCGCCGCCAGTTCCTCGCCTTCGGCGTTTTTCGCTTTTTGCTCGCGAAAGTTTATCATATTCTCCTCGCGCCCGACGCAGTCACTGTATGTCTTGATAATGCGAGGGGTAAGCCCGGTGAACTTCATCGTCTCTCGAAACCACTGAAGCTTAAGTGATGCCTTTACGACAATCATCCCCGGGCCATCAATGATGCCTTGGTTGTGGCACTGAATATAAGCCCCCAACAACATCGGAGTTTTCCCGCTTCCGCAGGGCGAAACGATCAAGGTATCGTGAGATCCGTCGTTATCGTGGGAGTCAGTGATAAATTTGATAACCTTCTTTTGATACTCATATGGAGAAAGTTTCATGCCGACGCCCATATTCTCCCAATCAGTTACATCCTTCGTTTCAATCGAGATCATGCCGGCGAGCTTTTCTTTCATCGTCTTTTTCGGCGGATATAACTCAAGATCAAGCTTTTCCAGATCTTCGTATCCGTCAGCGGTGACAAGCCATGCTTTATCCGACACGGAGAATTTCGTCTCGTCAAGTCCACCGATAAACTCCGTGAATCGGTTGAAGAACCTCGCGTTTTTCGCGCCGCTTCGGAATTTTACGGCATATCTGAATGGCGGACTTCCATCCACCTCTTTTACGTCAGCTAGTTGCATGTGTCAACCCTTTCTTTTCCTTGCTTGTTACGAGTTCGTTTGGAACTCCCTCTATCCTGAAATTCTGTATCTCTTGAGAGACATTGTTAACAATATTCATAGATTCCTTGCGGATGGAGGCAATAAATGCCTTGTCTCTTATCTGGTAGGGGTTCGCCGAGGTCATCCTGATACTAAGCTCCATCATTTCCGAAGAAAGAATTTGAAGCTGTTCGTTAAGATGATCCACGAGCTTTTCTTTGAACTTGATATTCTTTTCGTTAATATATTTCACTCTCTTGAGTTCTGCCTCGGCAGCTGTAAGCTGAGTCTGGCAATTAGTAGCTTCAGCGGCAGCATTCACGAACTTCGTATTTAGATCTGACACTTTGCTTGTTTGCTCATCACATCTTTTTTCGAGTTCGTTTTTTAGCTCTCGCAATTCTTTAATTTGCTTCTCGTACTTTTTTCCTAGCTCCGTTTCAACCCTGAAGCGATAAGCTTTCATAAGCTCATCTAGCTTGCTATACAATTCCTGTTCAGCGGATGTCTCGTTTTCCGTTTCGTCAAGATCGAAAAGCTCGAATGGCCGTATACTCACGTTCGTCGACTTTCTCGTCGTAAGCTTTTCTTTCCAATTCAAATCGGAAATCTTAATATCGCCGCCCGCGACTTCTTTCTCGTACTCTTCATACATAGCGTCACTTACGGCGAAACGACACGCCGGCCTCATCTCATGAATGAGCCCTTCTTCCCTGACGCTAGCGATAGAAAAAATCTTCTTCTTGGACATATGCCTAAGAAGCCCGACGGCTTCCTCTATCGATATCCCGGCATCTCTTGCCGTAACCATGATCTCGATTCTGACCCATCCTTCGTCAGCACCTCTCCTAATTAGGCAGTCTGCCATAGAAAGAAGTGCGTTGATATGGATATCGGGCATGTCGGCGAAGCATTCCTCGAACCTTCTCAAGGAGTCCCCGAATATATTCTTATATCCGTAGGCACGGAAGCCAAGCCCTTTCTTTTCCTCCGCCGGAACATACATGTATTCGAGAGGAACGGTCCGTCGTTCCTGGCGCGAGAGCCCGTTATACTTTGGATTGACTCTCGCTATAATATTGGGATACTCCTGCAAGTGATAACAAAATGTACGTACTTCTGTCTGTGTGAGGCCATAATATTTCAAAGCGGTGACTGTTGACATCTTGCACCAGTCACCCTTTTCTTCGATGGCTTTAACAATTTTATCGTAAGCCTCATGGTTGGCCTTCTCCGAAACTCTTTGAGTTCCGTAGTTCTTCTTGTACAGTTCCTTGGATATCCCGAATTCATGAATGATACTGTCGCTGAGCTTTGGCATATCCACGCCCCCCTCCGTACAGGCTTTGATTGCAAGCCTATAGTTCTCTTAAGTGCTTGGAGCCAATCTCCCTCAAGAAAACCGACGGAGACTGGTTCATGGGAACGCCTCTGACGAAAGTGGTTTTCGGGCGGGTGAGGAACAATAATTCCTTCGCCCTTGTCATAGCGACATAGAAGAGTCTTCTTTCTTCTTCTATATTGCCTTCCATTACGGCCTTATAGTGGGGTAATGTCCCTTGATTGCAGCCGATAACGATAACGGCTTTGAACTCGAGTCCCTTGGAACCATGGATGGTCATCATATTGATCTTGTTGTCCGGTCCTTCTTCTTCCTTCTCGGCATCGGCCTCGTTGACGGCCATATTGCCGACGAAGTCTTCCAAGGAATCATACTTCGACGCGATTTCACACAACTCTTTGATGTTGCCGAGCCTGTCGTCATAGCTTTCCTTGTCTTCGTTTTTCAGGAATTCGAGGTATCCCGTTGTCGTCAGGACGAGTTCCACCATTTCCTTCGGCGGCAATACATCTCTTTGCTCGTTAAGCTCCTCCACTATGGCAACGAAGTTCTCGAAGCTCTTTTTTGTCTTGCCTTTCACTGCTCCGCTTTCCAGGACGTCCTTCATTCTTTGTAAGGATATCATATCATAGTCGACACCGTAAAAGCAAGTAACAATTTTGAGGAGCGTCTTCTCCCCTATACCGCGCTTGGGCCTCGTAATGGCTCTCTCGAAGGCTAGCTGGTCGTTCGGGTTAATAACAAACCTGAGATATGCCATGATATCCTTGATTTCCTTCCGGCTATAGAATGGCGTGCCCGAGAGCATGCGGTACTCGATTCCGTTGGCGAGAAAGGAATCCTCGACCTTCCTCGAAAGATAGGAAAGGCGATAAAGAATAGCGATATCGTTAAGAGCGATCCCGTGATGGTTCAACGCTTTTACGATTTGCGTAACACGGTTCGCTTCTCCTTCTTCATTGGGCATAGTATATAACGTAATCGGTCTTCCGTCCGCGTTTTCACTGAATACATCTTTCTTGAATTGGTCATGGTTCTTCGCTATAACGGCCTTGGACGCATTCACGATCGTCTTGGTTGAGCGATAATTACGCTCGAGGTAGAACTTCTTAAGTTCGAATTCCTTTACGAAATAGAAAAAACTGGAAATATCGGAACCACGGAAGCCATATATACTCTGCCAATCGTCTCCTACGAGGCAAATGTTCATTAAGGTTCCACCCAAGTGATAGATAAGTTCAAGATCACGTGGGCTACTATCTTGTGACTCATCAGCCGTTATGTAATGATAGCGATTGTTGATTTTCTTTTTAATATCGGGACACTGCTCGAACAGCTTAATCGTGAGAAAGATCAAGTCATCAAAATCCACTGCGTTAAGCTCCCTCAGTTTTGCGGCATATATTTTATATATGTCGGCGACGGCGGCTCCCATTTCATCGTCAAGCCCTTGTGCTTCTGTCAATGCCTCCTGTGGGGTCATCATTTTTTCTTTCCAGCCGGAAATGATGGAAAGAATAGCACCAGGTTTCATGTCGATCCTGTCATCGTCCTTGACAATTTCCTTTATCAGTGCTTCGCAATCATCGGCATCGAAGATGCTGAACTTTCTCGTCCATGGCCCATTCAGGCTTTCGATATGCTTTCTGAGCAGCCGGCAACAGAAGCTATGGTACGTTCCTACGGTAACCCCTTTTGCCTTCGCGCCGATATTAGCCATTACGCGATCCTTGATTTCGTTCGCGCCCTTTCTAGTAAAGGTAAACAAAAGGATCTGGCTCGCCGGGATGCCATCTTCTATCATATATGCTGTCCTGGCAACGATTGTCGCTGTCTTTCCGCTGCCTGCGCCCGCGAGAATAATGGATGCGCCCTCGTAATCGATCACCGGGAGACGTTGTTGCTCATTTAGCTTCTCCAGTATTTTTTCTTTCGTGGATATTTTACAAGCCAATGCTGTTCCCAATTGAGCACCAGACCCTTTCTTAATATTTTCTTGTTTTAGGCTGCGCCCTCCAGCTTGTCGACCTCGGCGAACACGCCGGAAAGTTCCTTCAAGTCCTTGTACTTCTTCCGGAACTCCTTCAGCTCGCTGAGGGCCCTGTCGAGAACGATCTGCCTGCTGTTCTCGTCGTTCATTGCCGTAACAATGTTCACGAACTTTCCCTTCTTCGCCGGGGCTTCCTTCTCGATGTTGACAAATGCCCTGACGGGGGCTGATTGCTTTTTCTCGTCGACGATAACCGTGAGGTTGCTTATAATGCATTTTGCTTGCCGAAGCCGATATTTCTCGGCCGCCACGGAATCATTCCACTCGAAGCAATTATGGAGTGTCGACCCCTCATCTCTGGATTCTTCCAATACGAGCTCAGGGGTTACTCGCCCGTGCTCTTCCTCGATGCGTTCCAATTCTTCTCCCGCCATCTGCGCGGGGATCCCCATAGCAAACTTCCATTGATAAACCATCGATATTCCTCCAATACTTTTTGAGTGAACATATGGGGGTAAATTTTACCCCCATATGTTCACTCAACTTTTACCTAGCCAAGCCTCAACAAACCATAGCCAGCCGCACCCTGCCACGCCTTGCCTCACCTGCCAAGCCTCACCGCGACGAACCACAACCGACCATACCTCGCCCCGCCTTGCCTCACCTGACCTTGCCTGCCAAACCTCACCTGAACTTGCCATGACTAACCCCGACTCACCATGCCTAACCGTGCCTGCCAAAACTCACCTTGCCTCAACTCGCCCCGCCAAACCTCGTCTGCCTTACCTAACCACGCCTTATCCAGCCGAGCCATACCATGCCAGCCGTACCCAGCCTAACCTTACGCTACCGCGCCCGATCATACAACGCCTTACCACGCCTGCCTAGCCTCGCCCCGCCAATCCTAGCCGTGCCAAACCCCGCCTTGCCTGCCAAACCACGAACCACCGTACCATGCCACACCTTAACGTACCGGGCCTTGCCTGCCGTACCTAACCCTGCCTTGCCTCGCCTCTCCTCGCCTGACCTTGCCCTACCTGCCAAATCCTATGGAATCACTCTACGTGGAACATGCCGAAAACGCCGTCCTTGGCCACGCGCCAGTCGCCGATCCCGCAGGCAAAACCGCCGATGTTCATCAGATTAATTACCTGCTCCATCGACATGGCACCTGTGTTCAGCTTGATCTTCAACGTCGTGCTCCATTCCTTGAACTCGGCACGGTAGCGGAGGTCTGCCGTTCCCATGCCGATACGGGTCATGTCCTCACGGATGCTGGGCTTCCCGTTGATTTCGGCAAAGTCACCCAAAATGTGAAATGCGCCGCGGGCCGTCGTCTTCTTATCCAATACGCCGGACTGGTAGCCAGCATCGACTGCTGCTGCCTTGAATGCTAATGTCGGGAACCCGAACTTGCCTTTCTGCGTTGCCTCGAAAATCTCATCCTCAGTCATGTCATCGAAATTGGGCTTCTCGGAGAGCCAGTAGAGACTGTCCGCATACTCCCTCATCGGGTTGCGGACCTCCTTGCCGGCGGTCGCCTTCTTCTGTTGCTTCTGGAGCATCATGATTTTCGCCTTCTCACTCCAGGCATGGCAGATGAAAGGGGAATCCCCCACGATGTTCAGGTCAAAGACCTGGATGTTGATTGCCGGGATAACGATGTTCTTGTTCTCAGCTTCTGTCGTCTTTTTCTTCGTTGCCATTGTGTTTTTGTCTCCTTTTTTCTTTTCCAGTGTATGCCTGTATTAATTCAGGCCGGTGATAAATGCCGGGGAATCCGGGATGCGATCCGCGTCGTCCGTAGCCCCCTGCGCCTTGATGTTGCCGTTGATACATGCCATAATAACATCTGTCGCCTCATGGCAATTTGTTCCCTCGAAGCCGCACAACGTACGCGTCGAGACGTTCCCCTTCGGATCGATTGAAATCTTGATTCTTTTTTCGCTCATTGCTTACTCCTTTTTTCTTCGTGCGTTGACTGCTTTTTCAACCAAAAACGGGCGACATATATCAGCCGCCCGAGATTGGTCATCTGTCGTAATCAGGCGTACTGGTAAATCTCGAACTCGCAGCTTCCGTCTGCGTGCTCCTCTACGGTTGCCTCGTCGACGGTCCAGCCGTTAAGCTCGGCGAGCGCCGTGATGTTGATGCGCTGGTAAGCACGGGAAAGCTCGTCCTGGAACGTCTCCGAATTGAGTCCCGTCATGTAAAAATCGCCGACCAGTTTCAGATGGCCTGTACCATCATCCAGTACGACGCCCATACTGATGTGGTTACCATCCTTCACAAGAACACCATCAACTGCCTCGCGGCGATCTTCCCAAGAACCGTAAACCTCCTTGTCGTCAAAATCGATACCCAAGTCCATCTTGGCCAACGCTTCTTCGACGACCTTGCGGTCTACATTCTTGAGTACGTCGCATGTGTATGTTCTCCAACATGACATGATTGTTTACTCCTCTCTCTTTTCTCTCGATAAAATATCTGCTTGCCCGAATAAAATTCGAGCACTGCATTCGTCAAAGGTCCAGCTCGAAGTCGTCGATCTCCTGTGCCGGTTTTTCCTTCTCGTGGCGGACGGATGTGCATCTTGCCCTGGAACGGCAATACATATCAAGTGCGGCAATCTTTTCCTTCGAACTCTTGGAAACCGGGATAACCTCTCCTGCCGCTTCTCGTATATCCTCGGCAAGAATGTTTTGATTCCCATCCTTCAGATAACGGGAAAATGCTTTCCGCATAGTGTTTTTTACAACCTGTTGAATTTCAGCGCCGGTAAAGCCGTCGGAAGAACGGACCGCCTCATTGAGGATAATATCGCTAACCTCTCTCCCTTTCTTAGCGAAATGGATACGGAAGATTCCGCGACGTTCCTCATCATCAGGAAGGCCGAAATACCATGTGGCATCCAGACGCCCTGCCCGTGTGAATTCCGGAGGAAGCTGTGAGACATCGTTGGATGTCATAATAACGTATACGCCGGAGTCATTGTCGTTCATGAACTTCAATATGGCCTGAAGAATACGTGCAGTAACGCCGCCATCAGATGCATTTGAGCTCATTGCCTAATCATTATTAACCTGTGGCTTTTTATCCACAGCTCTGGAGGTTTCCCTCATTTTCATCTACCAGTCAATTCTGGTCCAGTATAGCGTACCTTTTGCATGTAGCCCTTTCGGGTAAAAACCATGTACACGGAACGGCCTCTTGGTGCATTATATCTTTTCAGCACTACGCGTTGCCCCTGACTGACCGAGTTTTGCTTACGGTCATAGACTATGTCACCATAGTTTAGTCGTTTCTATTCACGACACCTTCGGTTCGGGTTGCGGCTATTTCATCCGTTTCCCCGCTTAATTCCGTCCTCTTAATCTTGAGTTTCTCCATGGCCTTAAACTCAAGACGGCAAAATTGTCCTTTTTTATTTCGTAGTTTGTTATCATATGGATGTTCTTTTACATGACAATCATGACATAGACATTCTCCATTATCAATGTCATTGAATTCATATGATTGAATTATTTTATCAACATCAAAGTTGTATTGTTTGCATATCGAATATAATGTTCGTTTGTGATGTACTTCCAGATCTCCATCGATTTGTTTTTTGCATTTTTCACACTTCCAGTTAGCTGCATTACATACATTTTGTCTCCACAAATCATATTGCTCTGTCGATCTTAAATAATGACTAATCTTTTCATAGGTATTATGCTCAATTTTTCTAGCTTGATTAAAACATTCAATGCTACAATATTTTCTTTCACGCTTTGCTTGAAAGCCTGTAACCTTGAATTTTTTTCCACATTGAGAGCATTTTTTCATTTTTGTTTTTCTTTTTGAATATGCTTTTCTGCATTCTTCCGAGCAAAATTTTTTAGGAGCTCTTG
>Ga0310695_10010921_pt1 | contig 13153 bp, 11 predicted proteins | sample RumenRJG_04DNA_FD_203882 | JGI IMG/M metagenome (GOLD analysis project Ga0310695, IMG submission 203882) | Bovine rumen microbial communities from Lethbridge, Alberta, Canada - RJG_04 (v2) (version 2) | ecosystem: Host-associated > Mammals > Digestive system > Stomach > Rumen | place: Canada...
TTTATAAAAAGAAATTAGTCAAAAATGTTATTGAATTATTATATTTTAAATCTTATTAGTCTTTTTTAATTTATTAATATATATTTTTTTTGGAAAAAATTTATTTAATTTAAGTGTACAAAATATATAAATGTCTTTATTTTTAATTTATAAAATATATTTAAAATTATAAAAAATAACTTTAATTCTTTTATTAATATTAATTATATAAAATAAATATTAAATATAATTATTATATTATGGATGAAAAATATGAATTAAAAAGAACAATTGTAGTAGATAAATTTTTTCAAGAAGAAAATAAGTAAATAAACAATATAATATAACAAAATATATAATATATAGTAACCCAGATTTAATTGCAGAAAAAATTATATTAAAATATAATAATATAGAAGAATTATTAGATATAGAAGAACCTCCAAATGATGAACCATTTGAAGTTATTATATTAAAAACTTCACATACTTTTAATAGAAATTATAATAAAAATAGTCATGTTAAAAATATGAATTATGATATTAATACTAATTTAACTTTTGGATTAAAAGATTCTGAAATGATTAATTTAGATAACAAAGAAAAAGATAAATATGAAAGTTTAAGTGATTTTAATTATTCAATAAATGATGAAGAAAATTATATTATTAGTGATAGAGAATCAATTAATGAAGTTCAAAAAGTTAAAAAAGAAAAAAAAATAAAAATTAATAAAACTGGAATATTGGATTTTGAGACAAAAAAAAAACATACTGATGAATTAATTTTATTTATGTTAAATTTATTTAGTAAAATTGATTTAATAAATGAATCTTTATTTAGAAAAATAATAAAAAAATATGCTTTAAAACAATCAGAAAAATTAAAAAATTCAAATTTAGAATATTTCAATAAAGGATTAGATTATTTATCAAAAGTAAATGAAAAAAATAAAATTCCAAAAAATTATTTTGAGTTTACTTATGAAGATTTCTTATTAATATTTTGTTCAATAATAAATTATTTTACAAAATTAAATATTAAAATTAAATTTCCAGATAATTCAAATACAATAGACATTTATATTTATGGTAATGAACAAATATATTCTTATTTAGCAAAAAAATTACAATATGAACTTCAATTAAAACCTTATGCTTATAAATATGAATTATATAAACATAGAAAAGATAAAAAAGAATTATTAAATGATAAAACATCATTAATTAAATTTGAGTCTTCAGAAAATAATTCAACTGAATTATTAATAGTTAATAATGAAGAAAGTGAAATGTTTCCTTTTAATAATCCACTTCAATTTGAAAAATTAGATGAAAAATATGCATTTTATTTTCCTCCTTATGTAATTTTTTCAAATAAACATATAAATAAATATAGAAGATATGAAAAAAATGATTTGTATCATGAATGTAGTAATTATATTAATAATTATGATATTAATGATGAAGAAAAATATGATGAAATATGTAATAAATGTAGTATGTTTAGAAATATTGATAAATTACGTTTAATTAAATCTTCAATTGAAAAATTAATTAATATTGAATATTTTAAAAGACAAAATATATTAATTAATATAATTTATAAAAGAAATTATTTACCTTATGGATTAAGTATTCAAATTAATAATTTACAATCTAAAACTCTTAATTTTTTAAATATGGAAAATTCAAAATATTTAATTAATTTAATTAGAAATTATCATGGAGAAAGAGTTGCTTTTTATTTTTTATATTTAAATCATTATATGAGATGGTTAATTTTTCCTTCAATTACAGGAATAATATTTCTATTTTTAAATGGGGAAAATCAAATATCAAAATATCTTCCTTTAATTAAATTTGAATATATTTACAGAATTATTTTTTGTATTATTATAACATTTTGGACTACTTTATTTATTAAAAATTGGAGTAATAAAGAATTATTTTATTCATATTTATGGGGTACAGAAAATTATAAAAGATTTCAATCAAAACAAGAAAAATTTATTCCAGATTATAAAAAGTATTTTATCTTTGATCAAAAAATTGAATATTCTTCAATAAGAAAAAGAATATTTAAAAGACTTTTTTCATATTTTGTTTTATTAATAATGGGTTTAATAACAATATTAAATTCATTTTATATTTTATATAAAAAACAAGTAATTTTAAATGATTTAGAAGAAAAATTTCAAAATAAAGATATTGATATTTATTTTGCAAAATTTAGTTCTTTAGAAATATTTTTAACTGCAATTTTTGCAGCATTAAATGCAATAGTAATAAAATCAATGGGATTTTTTTATAAAAAATTAGCAAAAATATTAAATGAATGGGAAAATTATGAAAAAGAAAATGACTCAACAAAAGATATAGTAATTAAATTAATGATATTTGAATTTATTAATAATTACACAGGAGGATTTTTTATTGCTTTTGTTAAACCAAATTTAAAAGATGAAAAATATAATAAATGCTCAGGTGGAAATTGTATAATGGAATTATCAACTTTTGTTTATGTTTTAATATTAATAGAATTTTTAGTAGTAATATTTAATATAAGTCTCCCAATAATATTAAATATAATAAAAAAATCACAAATTAAAAAAAAAAATCCAAATATAAATTTAAATATAAGAGAAAGTCAATCTTTAGAAAATCAAAAAATTATAACTGAAAGTGAACCAATGTTATATGAATATAATAAAATTTTAGTATTATTTGGTTATATTTGTTTATTTAGCGCATCTGCACCTTTGACTCCTATTTTCATCTTATTTGTTGTTTATTTATATAGTTTAACTGATTTGGCAAAAAAATTTAAATATGAAAAAGTTAATATTATTGGAAAAAGTAATGGAATAGAAATTTATAATACATTAATGAAAGGTTTTATGTTTGTTGGTTTAGTTGTTAATTCTGGTATTATTTTATTTAGTGAAAAATTTAATACTGGGGAAGAATGGTTTTGGAAAATTTTAGGATTGGTTATTTTGGAAAATTTTATTATTTTTGTTTATTTTTTAATTGATTATAATAATTTACCTAAATGGTTTAATTATATTGATGAAGTTAAACATTTGTATGTTGTTAAATATTATTTGAGAAATGATAAGGAACTTCCACATTGGAAATATCTTAATATAGGAAATTAAAATTTGGTTTTTCTTTTTTTTTTTTGAAATTTTTAATATTTAGTTTTTTGATAAATTTTTATTGTTTGATTTATTTATTTAATGAAATTATTTAAAATAAATATTTTCTATTTTTATTTCATTTAATTATTATTATTATTTTTATTTCAAAAAAAATTAGTTTTTAATTTTTTAATCAATAAAAAAAAATGTTAAATTCCCAAGAATCAATATTTGAAAAATATAAATATGAAGTTTTATCAGAAAAATATTTAGATTATGACTTAAGTTTTAAAGTAATAATAATTGGCGATAGTGGAGTAGGAAAAACAAAATTAGTAAATAAAGCAATAAATAAAAAAAATGATATTGAATATAGTGCGACAATTGGATTTGAATATGCAAGTTATAATATTAAAATAAATGATAAAGTTTGTAAATTACAAATTTGGGATACTTGTGGACAAGAAAATTATAAAAGTTTAATATTAAATTTTTATCGTAATTCTTCTTTGATAATTTTAATTTATTCAATTGATAATAAATTAAGTTTTCAAAATGTTGAAAATTGGAATAATGAAATTGTGAATAATTGTAGAAATGATATTAAAAAAATTTTAGTTGGTAATAAAATTGATTTAGAAAATGAAAGAGAAATTTCTTTTAATGATGGTTTGGAATATGCAAAAAAAAATAATTTTGATTATTTTTTTGAAAGTAGTATTATTAATGGAATTAATGTTGATAATATTTTTATTAAATCTTCTATTTTATTATTTGATGATTATATTAATAATCATTATGATGATATAAGTTATTATTCTGGAATTAGTGATTATACAAATAGTGTAATTTTGAAAAAAATTAAGAATGATAAATCTTTTTTTAAATGTTGTTAGTTTTTTTTTTTTATAATTGTTTTATTTTTATTTATATATATTTTTTTTGTTTCTTTTGTTAATATAAAATTTATTTTGCATATTCATATATTTTTTATTTAATTTAAATAAATGAAAATTATATATAATTTATTTATTTATTTACAATAAAATAATAAAAGATATTTATAAAGAAATAAAATTATCTTAATTAAATGTCAAATTTATTAAAGAAAGATAAATTTAAAATAATTTCATATGAAGAATTAAAAAACATCTTTATTCAATGTGAAGAAAATATAAATATGAATAAAGAGATGTTTATAAATAAAAAAGATATAAATAATAATCTTGAAATTAAAATTCCAATTTTATCTTTTCAAAAAGCTCAAAATAAAATGAAAAGGATTTGTAAATTAAAATTAATATCTTGTTAATATTTTTAATGAGATTTGTATATTTATTATATGTAGATAAGTTGATTTCTTAGATTATAATTTTTTTATTATTTTACAATAATAAAAAATACTTTTTAGATAATTATTTTAGGTTATATTGAATTTTCCAGATTAATTCTTAGGTGTAAATATTATAACAAAATATATCTGGTCTATATAATTTAAATATATTTATTTATTAATTTTAAATAAAATAAAATTTTGAAAAAATATTTTTATATTTTTATATATAATTAATTATAATTAATACAGATTCCTAATATTATGATGGATAATTTAATATATAAACAAAATTAACAATATTTTTTTAAATTATAATTTCAAAAATAAAAAATTTATAAATTTTAAATAATATTTAATTCAAAAAATGTTAAAAATAAAACTTGTATAAATGTCAGATAAATTATTAGAAAAAATAGAAAGTGAAATAATAGATGAAAATAATTATTATCATCCAAAAATAAAAAAAACAGAAGAAGTAAAAATAAAAAAAATAACCAAATTAAAAAATAGAAAAATGAAATGGTATTAAATAAATTATTTTTCAGTAAAGAAGAATTAAAACAAACTGAAAAACCAGGACTTGGAGAAATAGATAAAGGAAAAGAACATGAACTTCAAGTTTTAGAAAATTTATTTACAGTAAAATAAAAAATAAATAATTAAATAAAAAAATAGGGTTCAATATCAAAAGAATATGCAGAAAAAATGTGTTGTATGTTAAATAATCCAAATATGGAGGATTATTCTTTTAAAAGAAAAAATTTAGAACAAGCAATTTTAACTTTTGATAAAAATAATAATTTTACTATTACTTTACCAAAATTTTTAAAAGAAAAAAGACAAAAAATGAAAAGATATGATGATAATAAAAAAGAAGAACAAAAATCAGTTACAAAATTATATAAATCAATGGATAATGTAAAAAAAATAAAAAATGAACAATATTTAAAAGAACTTAATTTAATAAATGAGAATTTAAAATTAACAGAAAAAGAACAAAACATTTTATATGAAAATTTAAAAACAAAACCATCATTTTCAAGAAGTAAAAAAAACTATTCAAATGATTATAATCAAAATACATTTTTAACAGAAACCCAAGAATTAAACAATAACAATAATAATAATAATACAAATTCGAAAATAATAAAACCAAAATTTTTAACTCCAATTCAAAGAGAAAAATTACAATTTTTAAATGAATTAACAATATTTGACGATGTAGAAAAAATAAAATTAAAAACAAAAATATTAAAAGATATAAAATTAAAAGAAAATAGAAAAAAATTTAAACTTCATCCAATTGATTTATTTCACTATGATGAATTTAGATGGAGAAAACAAACAGATGATAAAACAATATTTGAAAAAGAAAAAAAAGCAAATGAAATAGAAAAAGATACAAAAGTAAAATTAGTAAAAATGAAAAATGATGTTTCAAAAGTACAAAAAATTGCAAAAGATTCTGTTCAAATTGTAGAAGAAACTCTTAAAGAAATTGAAAATAGACAAAAACCAAAAGAAGAATTACCTAAATCTTTACCTCATATTGAAACTGAGAAAAGAGCTTTAAGTTTTATTTCTGGTAATCCTAAATCTTTTCAATTTGAAGAAGCTATTAAAATTGTTCAAAGTAAAGTTAGAGGATATGGGAAATATGAAGTTATTAATGAAGAAAATGAAAATTTTGAAAATAATAATAATGGTAATAATTTTGATTTTGAAAAAAAAAAAAGTATTGATAATAAAAATAAAAAAAGTAGTAAAAAATTAAAAAAAGAAGTTTTGGAAAAAATTGATGAAAAAATTATTGAAGAAAAAAATGATGATAAAAATCATAATGATATTGATGATAAAAATAAAGAAAATGATGGTGAAAAAAATGGTGAAAATATTAATGAGAAAAAAGAAGAAAATGTTGTGGAGAAAAAAGAAGATGTTGATAAGAAAAGTGATGAAAAGAAAGAAGTGAAAAATGAAGATAAAGTTGAAGAAAATAAAAATGAAAATAAAGAAGAAGAGAAAAATGAAGAAAATAAAGAAAATTAAATTAATATTTATTAAAAAAATAAATAGATTTTTATTTGTTTTCTAAATTAAATAATAATAAAAAAAATGAATATAAAAAAATAAAAAAAATTCAATTTTAAATATATTAAACACATATATAAAAAAAGATTATATTTTAAATCTAAAATAAACATAATAACTAATATACAAAAAATTACAATCTAACATTTATTTTATTTATATTTTTTTAATTCTCCATTTATTATTTTAATATGTATTCCAAAAAATAAAATACCTATACTAAAAATAATTGGAATATTATAAGGGCTAAAGTCAATTCTATTATCTAAAATCATTGGAATTAAAAAAATATTAATCAAAAAAGAAAAAAAAAAAGGTAATATTGTAATTATTCCAATCCAAATTTTACTTTTTAAAATTGTATAAAGAGAAATACAATGCAATATTAAACAAACTAAAATTGGAATAAATAATATAAAAATTGGTATAAAAAGATATAACCAAGATGTTCCTTTAATAGGATCATCTAATTTATCTCCTATTTGAGAAACATATATTAAACATAATAATTCTATGAATATTTTAATTATAAATGAAGATATATTCATAAAAATTTCTGAAATAATTGAAGAATTTTTTTTTATTGTATTTGATATTTCTTTTATTTTATTATTAACAGAATATTTATTTTCATAATATATTAAATTGTTATTTTTCATTTGTTTATAACTTTTATATTTTATTATTATTAATTGAATTAAATCTTTTAAAAATTTTATTATAAAGATAATTATTGAGAATAGTGAAAAAATATTTTTATATTTATATTTTTTAAAAAGTATTACTTTTAAAAAAATTGGAATGAAAAATATAATTATTAATATAAGACATTTTTCAAAAATATTATGAATAAAATATTTAGTTCTTAATTGTAATTTCTTTGATAAATTATTAATATTATATTCATTACTACATTTTATATTTGATTTACATCCAATAATAATTTTCATTACTTGTTTTTTTATTAATATTAATTTATGTTTATAATATATTAAGAATAAAATTGAAATAATCCATTCAATAAAAATAGGAATAAATATAATATAATTATATGTTTTAGTTAATTGATCAAAAATTGAATGTTGCTTTATTGCAATGAAAAGAGATGTTAAATCAATTCCAATTATTAAAAATGAAAAACAATATAAAATAATCATTTTTGTATTATCTTTTTGGAAATTATAATATAGAATATCAGTTTGATTTAATATATATTCATTAATTTCCATATTTGTTTCTTCAAAATAAATGTCTTTTTTAAAAAGAATATCAGCTATTCTTATTTAAGAAAAAATTATATAAAAATTATTTACGGTATTCTACTTGTATTTAATATGTTTAAAAGTAGATAGTTATTCTGATTTATTATTGAATTTAATGATTTTGAACAATATGATAAGTTTAATATATCATCTTTGTTTAAATAATTTATGATTTTTTCACCAGTTTCTTTGTTAGAATAAATCTTTTCTAATAATGTACATGTCATTAATAAAAAAAATTGATAATATTAATTTAATAAATATTATATCTATTTTATTATCAAAATCTGTTTTAAAACAATAAAAATTAAAAAAAAATATTAGTTTTTAAAAATTAAATATAGGTAAATTAAATATTATATATTTTTTTTATTAACTAATTTCAAAATATTATCTTTTCAATTAATATATATAATAAATAAAGTTGAGTTTTTAACCATTAATTTAATAAAAACTTATGAAAAATAAATATGAAAATATTAATCAGATAAATAAAAAAAATATTGAAAATGATAATAAAAGTATTATAATATATAAAATTGAAAATATATTAGAAAAATTAATGAAAAATTTAATTGATAATAAAGTAATTCTAATAAATATTTAATATATATAAATTTTTTTAAATGTTTAAATTTATTTCTTTTCTACAATTCGGACATTCTTTTTTCCTTTGTAACCACATTTCTAAGCATTTAGAATGAAATAAATGTTTACAAGGAGTCATAATATATTTTTTATTATCAATATTTATATTTCTTTTATTAAAATTAAACAAAGAGAAATATTTATTTTTCCAATTATTATTTTTTTCTTCATATAAATTATAAATATAATTTTTTCTTAATATTTGAATATGTTCATTTTCATCTAAAGTAATATAATCATTAATAACAAATTTTGCATTATAAATATTATCAATTTCATTAAAAATATTATTTAAACAAATTACACATTCAATGTTATTTGCATTTGGATTTAAAAATAAAATTTCTTTCTTATTTTTATAGAAATCAAAATAATTTTTTCTAAATTTATTAGGTAGAAAAAATCTACTTCCTTTAATACTTTGACAATACAAAATAAATATTTGAAAAATCATCAAAGAAATAATAAAAAAGGAAAAAAAATAATCTGGAGATATTAAAAAAAAATTATTTTTATTTAATCTAAAATAACAAGGAATAAATAATCTATAAATTGAAGTTAAAATAATATATGACCAAGGTAAAGAAATTCTATTATCATAATATATATTAAATATAATTTGAGGTGTCCAAGTTAATAATATTCCAATTATTATATAAGGTTTATAAAAAAAAAATTTAGTTACAAAAAATAAAGAAAAAAACATTCCTAAATAAAATGTAAAATATAATTGAATTAATTTTCTTTTTATTAAATTTATATCTACTAAATCTTTTTGATATTTTAATCTCCAAATTGTATATAAAAATTTTAAATCTGTAAATGAAAAATTTAAAAAATAAACAATAGTTGGAAAAATAAAATAATATAAATAAGTTGGGTAATTTAAAGTTAAAAAAAAATGACATAAACATCCATAAGAATTCCAAATTATATTTTCATATATTGTAAATAATGAAATTCCATTTGCAAAATTTTCTGAATTATTTAATTTATATTTTATCATATTTGTATTTAATATCATTAATAAAGAAATGAATATAGTTAAAATTGAATAATTTCTTATATTATTATTTTCTAATATTGGATTTTTCCTTTTTATATTTATTTGAATATTAAATTCTTTTAAATTACTACATTTAGTTTTTAATATTCCTTTTATATTTTCTTTAAAGTTTATAGTTTTATTTATATTTTTTGTAAAATTTAATGTTAAATAAGTTTTGCAATTTGAATATAAATTTTCTCTTTCAAATATTTTCCCATTTTCAATTTCAGATATAAATTCTCCTTCAAATAAAACATAATTATAATATATTTTATCTTCTATTTTTAACTTTTTAATAGGTATTTCATTATAAATAATTTTCCAATTATCTATATATGAACCTTCTGTTAATCTTATTATTAAATTTAAATTTTTATTTTTTGAAAATTGTAAATATAATAATCCATTTAAATTAAAATCATTTTGTTCAAACCATTCACCTTCATAATTAATATAACTTAAATTTTTAATAAATTCATTATTAAATCTTTTTTCTTCATTTTTATAATAAATATAATCATTTGATAATTTTATTTTATTTAAAGGTTTTTCAAAAAAATAATTAAGAAGAAAAATTTGTTTTATTTCATTTGATATATAAATTTCTTTTTGATTTTTATCAAAATAAGAAATTAAAAGAAGAGTAAAAAAAAATATAAAAGCAACTATTGAAATTGGAAGGAATAATGTTTTTATTATATTTCTAAAGTTGATATTGTTATTTTGTGTTGGATTTAAAAAAGAATATTCATCATCATAAGGAATATTGAGCATATTTATTATTATCTAAATTACATATTTTAGAATATTAAAAAATTTAATTTATAGTTTTTTAATTAAATAAAATGATATATTAGAATTAATAAGATATTATAGTAATACTTTATATTAAATTAACATTTTTTTAAATATTTTTTTTTAAATTAAATATGAATCAAATAAATCATTTAATAATAATTACATTTTTAATTTAAAAAATTTAAAATTTATTCATTTAAATATTATTTTTTATTTATTTTAAATAAGATAAGTTTCAATGTTAGAAAGAGCTGGTTCAGTAATATTTGATGAATCAAAATTAGATAAATATAAAAAGATAACAAATATAATTTTCCTAATTGGAATATTATCAATAATAGGAATTCCATTATTAGGAGAAAATAATTATATTATTGAAAAACAATTAAAAGATGCTTCAATAAATAATTCTATAAAAAGTAAAGAACAATTTATTATTCTTTTAAAAAAATATTTTGAAATGACTTCTGAAGAAAGTTTAAAGGATCCAATATATAAATTTAGTGATGAAATTTTTACTCAATCAAAAAATATTCCATATGATAAAATAATATCAAAATTTTTTCATTCACCAAGAGGAGAAAAAGTAAAATTTATGATGATAAATTTAATATATGATAAAAACTTATATAAAAAAGAAATTATAAAAAAAGCAAATTCTTTATTTTATTTTTTAATGAAATATTTATCTGATTATGAACAAATTCAATGGTTAGGAAAAGATATTCAAATTAATTATATTACTTCAGAATTATTTTATAATCATCCAAAAGAGGCTTTTGAAAAAATAACAAATGGAAAATATAATAAATTAGTAAGTAAAGGAATGATAATTGAATCTATTTTAAATATTGATTTAAATGAATTTGATGTTGAAAATATTAAGAAATTTTTAATTAAAGTTAATGGAGTTAATAGTGAATATGTTGATATGGATTATAGTAAAATGTATATTGAGACTTTGAAAATTAAATATAATGATGAAAATAAATATACTATGAATAATAATTTATTATCAAAAGGAATTAGGAAATATTTAAAATTTTTATTTCTACAAATTGGGAGTTTTTTTTCTGCTATAATTGATAAAAAAGTTTATAGTAATAATATGGTTTTTTTAATTGAAAATATAATGGATAATTTTTTTATGATAAATAATAAAATAAATACAAATCATATTTTTATTAGTAAAAATTATAATTCAATTTTAGTAAAAATAATTCCAAATTATGAAAATGATTATGAAGAAAAAAAAGAAATTTCATTAATACAATCAACAAATCTAAAAAATGAAAATGATTATTATACGATTGAAAAATCATTAATAACATATTTAAAATCAGTTAATACTTTAGAAATAGATTTATTTAGAGGACAATATCATTTTCTTTTTTTATATTCTTCAAGATTTATTGGATATAATTTTTTACTAATTTTAATTTTTTTAACTTTGAGAATTTTTTATGAATTAATTGATAATATTTATATTATTGAATTTAATTTTATTTCAGAACATAAAGAACCAGAAAAGTCAATTAATGGAAGTAAAATTTTATCACTTTTATCTTTAAATTCTTCAATTTTTATTTTTTTATTTTTACATATTGAAAACATTTCTTCTTATTTAAAAACATTTAATTATATTCATATTTATTATATAATTATTTTAACTTGTTTTATTATTCAATTATTTACTTTATTTACATCTAATTTAACAAGACATGAAGAAAGATTTTTTAATAATGTTTTTAGATTTATTTTAACATTAAATTGTTATAATTTTATTTTTGTAAATGAAGGAATTGGACTTACTTTTGCTATTACTGTTATGCCTATTGAATTTATTTTATTATATATGAATAATAGAGATAAAAATTTTTTGAAAATAGTTATTCTTTCTATTTTTATTTTTCCATTTTTAAAATATAGAAGATTATTAAATTCTATGATTGATAATTATATTAAGTTTGGTAATAATGTTTATCCTTTAGTTACTATTACTTTAATTTTAATTACTTATAGAATTGCTTTAATTATTGTAGAAACTGTTAATAAACAAAAAAGAGGTTTAAATGAAGATGAAGATGAAGAAGATAATCATTACATTTTACCAGAAGAATATATAGAAGAAAATATAAATGAAGTAAATAATAAATAATAAAAAATGTAATAAAAAAAAAATAAATTACATTTAAAATATAATTTTAAAAAATTTTAAACATTATTATCCTCTCAAATCTTATTTAAAAACAAGAAAAAAAAAAAAAATAAAAAAAATAAAAAAAAGCATTAACACCAGCAATCATTCTCAGTATCAATAGGAATAGGTTTTGGAATATAATCAGTCATATAAATAGTTTTCCCATCAAATCGATTATTATTCAAATCACCTAAACCCCAATGAGTACTTCTAAGATTAGGATCTTTAGAAACAGCAACATCCCTAACATCATAAGGTACATAATCCCTTCTATGAGTAGTTTGTCCTACAAGAGGATCATCTCCTAATTTATAATGAGTAGCCCTTAAATCATTAACTAAATCCCTATCAAGAGGACTCATTGCATTTTTTGCTAATTCAGGATCATATTGATATGAATTACTCATTGTAGTTCCATAATCATTTGGCATTTCTCCTAAATCAAAATGACTATTTTTAATTTGTTTTATCATATCATTTAAATTATCTTTTGTAACTTCTTTAGGTATATAATTTGCTCTGTAATCAGTTAAATAATTCATTGGTCCTGGTCCTGTTATTGAAAAAGCTGATTTAAATGTATTCATATCTTTCTTAGGTCCTAAATCAGCTTTTTTTGGTGTCATTGCCTTAGCATATGTTGATAAAT
>Ga0310695_10010922_pt1 | contig 13152 bp, 12 predicted proteins | sample RumenRJG_04DNA_FD_203882 | JGI IMG/M metagenome (GOLD analysis project Ga0310695, IMG submission 203882) | Bovine rumen microbial communities from Lethbridge, Alberta, Canada - RJG_04 (v2) (version 2) | ecosystem: Host-associated > Mammals > Digestive system > Stomach > Rumen | place: Canada...
AGCAAGTATAACACGACTAACGAGATCAAGAAAACTCGTCTTTGCTACGACAATATCACAGTCCAGCTGTCGAAGAAGAATACACGATTCCTGTATAAGCTAATCAAGAAAGGTGCGAGAGCTTCCGAGTTTGAGAATGCTATCGAGTGGCTCAGCCTTTCGGGTATCGTTTCTCAGGTATATAGAGCGGAGCAGATAAAGAAGCCCCTTGAGAATTATAAGGACATTGACTCCTTCAAGATATATGTTTCTGATCTGGGACTGCTATGTGCTAAGAAGGATTTGACCGCTAACGATGTGTTGTATATGGTCGAGGATATCAACGAGTTCAAGGGTGGTATGGCAGAGAATTACGCCAATAATCAGCTTGTGATGAACGGCTACCGCACCTACTATTGGGAGTCCGACCGCGGCGCTGAGGTCGATTTCATCATTCAGCGTGACGGAAAGCTGATCCCCATTGAGGTCAAGAGTGCTGATAATACCAAGGCTAAGAGCCTGCGTGTATACATGGAGACTTATAAGCCTGAATATGCGATTAAGCTATCCGCCAAGAACTTCGCTTTCGAGGATAATAAGAAAATCGTTCCGCTGTATGCTGCATTTTGCATTTAAGATATATTTTGTGCCGCCTTTTGACCCGCCCCCTGTCAAGTAGACAGCCGAAATAACAAAAATATTCTATTATGTTACCAAAAGCAATCTGTACTAATTGTGCAGATTGCTTTTATTTTTTAATACTGTTAGGCAGTTATGCCGCATACGCTTTATTATATTCTACTACAACAACGACAACAGCCGGACAGTGAATCAGACCAATAATAGTCCGAAATCACTGTCACGGCTGGAGATTTATCGTATGACGCGGAATGCACTGAATGTGTAATGGGGGCATTATGTCCGCCCCTGAACTTTATCAATTCTTTAATGCGCTTCAGTCATGTATGCATTATATATGTTAGACGCACGCTGTTCAACCTGATGAAAAAGATTCCTGAGCTTAGGGTTATCGGAACAGCGCAGATGTTTCATCGACCAGATATCCCGGAACATCTCAGAATGACTATTATAGAAATCCATTGGATTATCATTGCACTGAGACATAACTGCCAGATATTTTTGTAGCTTGCTGATGAGCTGATTGTCCTTTGCATTGCTTTTTCCGCTGCGATTTTTCGCCCGTCGATAATGCGACTCAATGTCCTCTACACAGGTGATTGTTGTATAATAAAAAGATCTGAACTGATCATAGGTATATTTAGTTTTATCTACTGTGAAGCCCCAGCTTCCAAACACGGTTGGCTCAATCATAGAGATATACTCAACGATCAGACGGTTCGTTTCAATATCATCCATTTTCGTTATGGATAGCCAGTAGAGATAGCAGTTATCCGCAACGCCAAGAATCATAATTTCACTGTCATTTGCATAGTAGACCTGAATACAGCGATGCGCGGGGTTGGGCATATATTTCGGCTTTGCAGGCACCAAAAAGTTGTACTTCAGAATGTCCTTGTATTTTTCAAAAGCACCTGAAAGGCTGAAACTGTCCTTGATTCTTGAATAGTGTGAAAAAATCTCATCTGCTGTGGCAGGAAAGTTATAAGGGAACAGCTTTAGTTGCTCATCATTATAGTATGTGTTTCCGATGACTGCATGGATATTTGCACACTTCGTTGGAATCAGTGCAGAAACATACGCAAAGATTTTTCGAATTGTATCCGTTTCTTTGATGTCTGTGACGGAAAGCCAATATACTCCGTGGTATGCAATCATTCCAGCAATAATGATATCATCTGCATCTGTATAGAACACCTTTATGTACGGCTTTTCATCTTCATCGTTCGGATCAATTTCGTACATTTTATCATTTATACTGATACAGTTAAGATTCAGAATCTCCATTTTAACACCTCTTATCAGCGGTATATGCAGCATGTGACTATATTTTTATTATACATCAATCCCATAGAAAAAGCAATGGTTCATCATTATTAGGGAACGACAACAGCCGCACAGTGAATCAGACCAATAATAGCCCGAAATCGCTGTCACGGCTGGAGATCTATCGTCAGACGCGGAATGCGCTGAATGTGTGACGGGGTGGGCTTTTGCCTGCCACTCATACTTACTATGATTATTTTGCTTCTTTTCTCTTCAGAATGAAAATGCACATAATCAAAAAACCAATTCCGTATCCCAGCGGTGCAATATACCAAAGAGAATCGGAGAAGAAACTTCCGATAAATCCACACAAGCATAGGATACCACAAGTGACGGAGAAGATTCTTATTGCTTTGTCTTTAATTCCAAGAAATAGTGTGATGAAAGCTGCCCCCATAAAAAAGCCCCATGCAACATAATCTATCGTCATTTCTATACTCGGAAAAGCTCCTATTTTGAAATAATCAGGGACAGTAGTTCCTTGTGATTCAAGTTTTCTGATAACACCAATGCTTGTAAAATGTGCAACAGATGTAAGAAATACTGTTCCTGACAAAGAAATAGTCATTAATCTGCGGAGAAGCGGTTTGATTTTGAATTCGTCAGCAATCACCAAGAAAGCAATCAACATAACGATAGCACCAATCACTGTCATGGATTCCCATAGTGTCAATGCAAAATTGGTATGCGTGATCAGAAACAACATCATTGATATGAAATATGCAATTTCTCCAATAATACCGGAAATTGCTGCTCTTTTGAGATTTACTTTCATATTTAACCACCATCTCTATTGTACTTGTTACATATTCCTATTATACATCATTTCCATAGAAAAGTAAAGGCGGTGATAATACGTTTTTCAGCCATACAGCCGCAGATACAGCTCATCGGCATGATTGAGGGCTTCGACCAGAACGGCAGAAGTCTGACACCGACATTCAAGGACACCTGAGTGTGAGACAGGATGCTGTCTGAACACGAAGGCGTACCTTTACAGGATATAAGAAAGGTAGGCATGATATATGGCTTTTTACAGCGGTTTCTCCAATTCAAAAGGACTTGACCGCACCTATACGGCGGAGGACTTCACGAGCTATCTCTCCAGCATCATCTGCAACGGCATCCTCGACACCTATGGCAAATCAATTAACCCATGATAGATGTGCCAATAAAAGTGCGGCAGGCATCTGTACTCTGGCAGTATCTTCTATTGCAAGTCTAATCAAATATGTAAAAGAAACAGAGGAAGAATAAGGCAACATTTCATCTTTAATTCTTCATGCTTAAATTATCCACCTTCATTTTGAAGAGGGAGAAAAATGATTATAAATAATTATTCACCTATCATGATTCGCCCCATGTCAAGTAGGCAGTGAAAAATGAAGTAGCGATAGTAATTCTCTGCTATATTTTTCCTACACTTTTCCTACGGTAAAGCACATTTTTCTGCAAAGGTATTACACGGCAAATCTGCTTAAATTCTCGAAGTATAGGCGCAAAACAGTGCTTTGATAAACCAACTGAAACTGCGGAATATCCGTCAGCATAGGCTTGTGGTCCCGAAGACCGTGAGTTTAAAAACTCTTATAACTCCGACAGCCGCTCATTTATGATATGGGCGGTTCTTTTTTTATATTTACATACTACCCGTAATGTGCTATAATATGCATATAAGTTTTGAGATTAGTGGGGGCTGAAATGAGCAACATAGTAATACTTGTAGGCAGTAGGAGCAGCTCAGCTTCCGAATCTGTTTGATCCGATACTGATGCAGTATCAAATGGTTTTGGACTTCTTCAAGCTTGAAAGTATACGTACAGTATTAGTGCGAGGAGTAAATGACATCGGCGACATTGACGGTAACTCGGCGCTGAAAGAAGCGTATGATATGGGAGTTTCCATAGAATAATCACACATACGGAGGTACATAAATGAAACGTGAATTAGGTATCGCACGATGCGGACTTGCCTGCTGTCTGTGCTCGGAAAATGCTGAGTGCAAGGGATGTAAGCAGGACGGCTTTCTCGACCTTTCATGGTGCAAGGATGCCGAATGGTGCGAAAACAGAAAATGCGTACTTGAAAAGAATATAAGCGGCTGTTACGAGTGCAAGCCCGAAAGCTGCCGCAAGGGACTGTACAAGGAGAAGATAAAAGCTCGGGCATTTGCTGAGTTCACAAGGAGATTCGGCGTTGAGGAGCTTCTGAACTGCCTTGAACGCAACGAAAAATCAGGAATTGTCTATCACCGTGAGGGAATAATCGGCGACTACGACGACTTTGATGACCTTGAAAAGCTGATAAACTTCATTAAGACAGGAGAAAAATAAAAAGTTGAAAACAACGGAGATCAACGGCAGAACCTGCCATATCATAATAAACGGTGCTGACCTGCCAACGATATACTGGGGCGAGATGAAGAACAGCTCCGGGACCATTGAAAAAGTCCTTGCACTGTGCGGAGACGTAAATTGTAACTATATCATTTATGAGGTCGAGGACTGGAACGCAGATTTCTCACCGTGGGAGTTTAAACTTAATAAGAAAATGTCCTTTTCGGGCGGCGGACGCAAAACGCTGGACTGGCTCATGAATGACTGCGTTCCCTGCTACGAGAAAGAGTACAGTCTGATGGGAAAGCGTATCCTCTGCGGATACTCCCTTGCAGGACTTTTCAGCCTGTGGGCGTTCTACGAAAGTCAGGCGTTCAGCGGAGTTAGCAGCTGTTCGGGCTCGCTGTGGTTCGGGGACTGGATAAGCTACGCCGAGAGCCATACCGCGCCGCAAAATAGCTCCGTTTATCTCAGTCTCGGCGACCGCGAAGAAAAGGCTCGGGACTGTATTATGGCAACCGTCGGTGACTGTACCCGCAGGCAATATGAGCTTGTGTGCGGAGATAAAAATGTATCCCGTCACATACTTGAATGGAACGACGGCGGACACTTCAATGAGCCTGAGAAGCGCATAGCTAAAGGCATAAGGTGGTGTGTGAAATGAGAAGATCAATAGCTCTGACAGCTGCTGCTTCTTTATGTTTGTTGCTGTCAGCCTGCGGTAATGAAACAAGTTTGCCGGAAAGTGTTCTGTCGGAGGTTCCGACTGCAACATTCTCTGAAACGGCAACATATCAGCAGATAACACAGGAAGAAGCCGAGGAGATGATGCGGGCTGACGACGGGCACATTATCGTCGATGTACGGCGGCAGGACGAGTACGACAGCGGTCATATCCCCGGTGCGATACTTATTCCCAACGAGTCTATCGGTACGGAACAGCCAAAAGAATTGCCCGACCTCGACCAGGTCATTCTCATATACTGCCGAAGCGGTCGGCGCAGCAAGGAAGCTTCGCAGAAGCTGGCTGATATGGGATATACACACATTTACGAGTTCGGCGGAATTATCGACTTGACCTGAGAAGTAGTTGCATATCAATGAAGGAGCGTCTCAATGATGAAATATGAGATAGATGATACCATAAAGGAGCAGTTTGAATATTACAAAAATATGTGCGCGTTATTGTCGGAGTTTAAGGATTCTGATTTTGGTCCGCCGGCTGAAATAGAAAAAATTGAGCAATGGGAAAAAGACAATAATGTCGAATTGCCGCATCAGTATAAAAGCTGGCTTTTGCTGACAGAGTACGCAAGAATCATAGGCGGATACACAGAATTCAGATGGCCTCAATTAGGAAGCTTTGGCGCTGATAATGATGTAATAGTAATTGGAGCTGTTGTCGGGGATGGAGAAGAACTCCTTATTTCCCGTGAAAGCGGTAAATTTTTCAGCTTTTTTGATGGGGAAACGGAAGAATATGAAGATTTCGATGACCTTTTAACGTGTCTTTCGGGTTTTATGGAGCATTCCGCTGAGGAATATCTTGGTGCGGATTGGGGCGATATTTATGATGAACGATTTGAGTGTGATTGATATGTTCAAAAACAAAGTAGCCGTAGTAACAGGCGGTGCAAATGGGATAGGCAAGTGCATAGCCGAGGAGTTTCGCAGAAAATGATGCGGCGGTGTGCGTGATAGACAAGGTTGACTGCAAGCTGTATCATACAATAATTGCAAGAATCAAAGAGCTGAACAATGCCATTCACAAGGACAGCACGCTCGGCAAGGGATTTGAGATCGGTCACAGCTACTTTGCGCCCGAAGATATCTCTGTTATTGATAACGAGTGGGTACGCAATGTTGTTGAATATGAAATCATTCCGCTGATCGAGGAATACTGGTTCGATAAGTGTGCCAACAGACTGCGGTTATGCGGAAAGCGATATTTGATAAAAAAATTATGTAATCGAGAGCATAGATCAACCATCAAAGGCAGCTCTAACTGATGTTTTGTGTAGAAACGCAATGAATAACCACGCGATAAATCAGTGAATCAGTATAAAATATCATTTACATTCGTAAGAGTTATGCTATAATTAAACTGTTAATATAGTCAGAAAACTATTACTGAGGGGGATGTTTCATGTTTATTCATTCAAAAAAGCTCATTGCTTCTGCAACTGCAATAATTTCAATACTTCCGCAGCTTGCAATTGCACCGCAATGCACCTATGCTGTTGAAACCACTGCTGTCACCGAATGTGGAGGTTGGTTTGAGGAGGCGTATGCAGAATGGGACACAAACGCTATCGGTTCTGATGATACTGTCAGTTATGCAGCCGCCGGTGATGCCTTATTCACTGCGGCTGATGCAGAACTGATAAGAGGTTCGAGGATAGATATTCCAGGTCTGAAGGGAAATACTGATTATACACTGAAGATAGAAGGCTCATCAGGTTCTGCGACCTGTCAGGTGAGAACTCTTTCCTACGACCGTACCGGCTACGCTCATCAGGACTTTTCAGACATTGGTGCTTACAACGATGATGGCACATTGAAGTCTGACGTAACTGTAATATATGTCACAAACGAAAATAAGGATACCATTACTTACAATGGAAAGACGGGACTTTACAACATCTTTTTCAGCGCAAAACCAAAGAATGTCTGCTTCCGCTTCATCGGTACGCTGGACGTACCCGCAGGTACAGTTGCAAATGACGGCAGCCATAATGACGGCTCTAATATGCTCTATCTGCAAAACAGTTCCAATGTAACTGTGGAGGGTATCGGAGATGATACCGACCTCATTGACTGGGGTATCGAAATGAAACGCTGTACAAGCTGTGAATTCCGCAATCTCCACCTCGGAAACTACCCTGATGATGCAATAGCAATGACCGGAAATGCAGATATACTCTCAGAGCATATCTGGGTGCATAACAACACAATTGAAAAGGGATATAATCAGTTTGCGGGAAACGGTCATGTAGATGCAGACAAGGCAGACGGTGACGGCTCTATGGATATGAAATGGTCACAGTATGTAACTATCTCCTATAACGAGTTCGTAGGCTGCCACAAAACCTCGCTTGTCGGAGGAAGAACAGACCAGTTTCAGGATAATATCACATATCATCACAATTGGTTCAACGGCACGGAATCAAGAAATCCCCGTGTAAGAAACGCCCATGTTCATTCATTCAACAATCTCTTTACAGACAACGCCGAATATGGTATCTGTGCTTCGTATAACTCGAAAGTATTTTCCGAATGCAATTATTTCGAGAGGACCAAGTCACCGCTCTATGCGATAAACATGGGCAAAGATGCCTATTCAGGTACGATAAAGTCGTTCGGTGATGTGTTTGATGACTGCCAGCCGGATGAGAACCTTGCGTATCAGATAATTGAGAACAGGACTGATGCGCCCGTCATAGCTAACCTGATAGACGGCGGAGAGAGCTACGATAACTTTGACCTGACTCTCTATGACTATGAGGTGCAGTCACCTGCTGATGCAAAGGCTGATATCCGTAAGTATGCAGGCAGAATGAAGACAGGCATCGGTACAGACGACCCGACGATAATAATTTCTGCCGAAACTGTCCGTAACGGCGATGTCAATAGTGATGGCGTGTTCAATATTGCTGATGTTGTTCTGTTACAGAAATGGCTGCTTGCTGTTCCGGACACTCATCTTGATAACTGGAAAGCTGCTGACATATGTGAAGATAACAGGCTCGATGTATTCGATCTGTGTCTTATGAGGAGAAAACTATTTGAATAATAAATAGCAGAGAGGGAAATTCTTATGAAAAAAAGCACTATAAAAAAATGTACCGCGGCTGTCGCTGCAGCATTGATTACAGGGACTGTTACAGCAGTCGGCGGTATCGGAGCAAATCTTCGGTATATTGATAATATGACTACTGTATACGCTGAAACAAATACAGATATTGAAGGTGTAAAAGTCGTGAGTGCCGGAGGCTGGAACGAAATGCTTTACCTTGTTGTTTCAGGGATAGATCATTCTGACATTACAGGCGTATCTTACAGCGGAGCTTCAAACGGAAGATTCTCAGCCGATGACCTCGAATACCTTGTTAGAGATACGGATAACGGATTCAGAGTAGATATCCTCGGTCTGAAGGCAGGTAATTACACTGTAACTATTACGACTTCAAAGGGAGATATCACTGAAAGCAATATCTCGGTAGGCACTCAGGATCGCTCCGGTTACGCACATTTCAATTATACAGAAGGTGTAGGAGCTTACAATGATAACGGTGAACTGAAAGCTGATGCGATAATCCTCTATGTCACAGACGAGAACAAGGATACCGTTTCCGTAACATCTAAGGACGGTACAACAGTTAGCGGTATAGGCAACATCCTCAATTCTGCGGGGCAGGATGTCGGAGACGGCAAGACTTCAAACGGAAGCACTGTTACAAATACCAACAGCGATATATTAAAGAAACTTGCCGAGGACGGTACTCCTCTCGTTGTTCGTATCGTCGGAAACGTCACTGCACCTTATGGACTGACTGCTTACAATACCACCGATTTCGGAGGCCTTAAAGGTGACAACGGCTTTATGGCAAGAATGAAATCAGGTAAAGATATCACTATCGAGGGTATTGGTACAAATGCTTGTATCAACGGCTGGGGACTGCATTTTATATGCGAGGAATCTGCTCCCGAGTTCGGCAAGAGCTTTGAGGTCAGAAATTTAGCATTCAGAAATGTTCCCGAAGATGCTGTCGGTATGGAGGGCGTTCAGGCGAATGGCGTGGTTACCGCCTCAGTTGAGAGGTGCTGGATACACAACAATGAATTTTACGTTCCGAACATAGAAAAACCTGCCGAATCCGATAAAAAGCAGGGTGACGGTGCCTGTGATTTTAAACGCGGTCAATACTTTACAAACAGCTATAATTACTATGAAGGTTACCATAAAACCAACCTCGTTGGTGCCAATGACAGTAATTTACAGTACAACATCAGCTTCCACAACAACTACTGGAAGGATTGTGCCGCAAGAGGTCCTCTGGCAAGACAGGCTAACATCCATCTTTATAACAATATCTACGAACATCAGACTGATGTCGGTCAGGACTCCCATGCAAATTCATACTTTTTCTCAGAGTACAATCTCTTTGAAAACTGCGATGACTGTACAGTCATAAAGTCAGGCGGCGCTATCAAAAGTTTCAATGATTCATTTGTAAACTGCGAGCATGAGACAACAGGAACTGTCGTTACATCAAAAACCGAGGCGATTTCAAACAACAATAAGTACCCTGATTTTGATACAAATGCATCTCTGTCCTACATTCCCGCAGGAGACTATATTCTTCAGACAGATACAACAAAACTGAAATCAAACTTTGAGATCAACGGCGGCACAATGGACGAAAACTCCGCCAGTGCCATGATCACTGACATAGATCCGGTCACTGTTTCAGGAGATGTTAACGCTGACGGAGAATTAACTATGGCTGATGTTGTTCTGTTACAGAAATGGCTGCTTGCTGTTCCTGATACACATCTTGAAAACTGGAAAGCTGCTGACCTGTGTGAAGATAACAGGCTCGATGTATTCGATCTGTGTCTTATGAGGAGATTGCTGATCGATGGTAACAATTGATCTCATGCAAGATCTGATGACAGCTACTATATACACTATGTTACCTCAACTCTCTGTCTGCACATTAAGAGAGTTTGGTTGATTTGTAAGGGACAAATCAGGTATATCAGCTGTACATGATCTGTACAGCTGATGATCACTTTTGCAAAACGAGGCGTCAAGAGCTTATATCCGATATTAATTGATAAATTAAGATGATCTCCATTCTTAAAAAGCATTTATTGAGCTTAACTCGATGTCATTTCCGCAGAGTGCGAAAATCAGCGCATTATTGTGTGTCACCTTATTAGTCATAGACTGCCGGCGGGAAGCCCCCGCCGGCAGTTTTGCGTCTCAGTTTTTCCGGAACGTGAATTGTTTTCCGCATACTAATGGGGAATATGCGCTCACCGAAAAGATTTCGGGGCAATAACCGCAGTCAGGCGGTTATTGCCGACACATTATATTATCATCTGATCCAATTACGATCGCCCCAAAAATAGTCAAGAACACCATAATGCAAAATGAGAACGATTATCATTTTGTTCAAGAAGTAGAATTACCAAGTGATTTATTGACAAACAGTTAACTTGTGAATATAATATAAAACTGAAAATGATAATCGTTTTCATATTTTGACAAATGAGGTGATACAATGACGACATATAATACCATGCAGAGAACCAGTATACTATCATTTCTTGAAACAAATATCGGACAGGCATTTACGGTGAAAGAGATAGTCGAAGGTATACGTTCCGACAGTGCCGCCGGTTGTTCACCGTCTGAAAGCACAGTATATCGCATAATGACCGATCTTGAAAAAAACGGCATTGTCCGACGCAAGATCAATCCGAATCGCGAGTATAAATACTGATTATCGAATGTAAAATCAGGCAGTATCAGTGTCCGATGTAAGATATGCGGCGCAATTCAGCATATTGACGAAAAAGTCTGCTGCGAGATCATAGATGAACTGAAACACAATGTTTCGATAGGAACTGACGGAGATATAGAAATACTCGGAATATGTGACAAATGCAAGTAAAGTGAGGTGAGCGAATATGTCAAAAGGCAGAAACAGAGTAATATCGTGGATAGTGCTTATGGTATTCAGTCTTGTTATATTCTGCTCATCTTTATTCATCATTACTCACGCCGCCCATGACTGTACGGGTGATGGTTGCTCTATCTGTATGGAGCTTGCAGAGTGTCATAAAACGCTGCATACGCTCGGAACAGCGGTTAAAGGAGTATTACAGCTTATACTTATACTCTGCATTGTTCCGGCTCTTTGCAAGGTCATTATAAAGACTCACTCTGCACATACAACTCTTATTTCTCTGAAAGTGGAGCTTCTGAATTAAATAATGACAGCATTTCCTTTTACGGGATAGTTATGTCCGAAATAATGGCTTTTGGGATAACTATGCCTTTTTGCTGGAATACAGGGTGTATTTTTGTCTTTGACGGATATAGATACGCCTTATTTCGTTATGCTATCAATGTTTTATTCGGAGGTTCTATTTTTATGTTTAAGAAAAAAATCGGCATTTATGCCCTTACATTTGCTATGGCTGCAATGGGAATGACAGGCTGCTCATCGGACACTTCTTCAAGCAGCAGGACAGAAGCGACCACTCAAGCTGCTAACAAAGCAAGCTCTGAGTCTTTCAGCGTAGTTTGCACTATCTTCCCCGAGTACGACTGGGTAAAGGAGATACTCGGCGATCACGCTGACAATGTTGAGCTTACTTATCTGCTTGACAACGGCGTTGACCTTCACAGCTATCAGCCTACCGCTGATGATATGATGAAGATCTCTACCTGTGACCTGTTCATATATGTGGGCGGCGAGTCCGATGAATGGGTAGAGGGTGCTCTGGCAGATGCGCAGAACAAGGATATGAAGGTCATCAACCTGATGGACGTTCTCGGCGATTCTGCTAAGGTGGAGGAGCTCAAGGAAGGTATGCAGGAAAGCGAACACGAGCATAGTCATGACCATAATACTGACTTTGAGGACGATGATGTAAAGGATCGTACTCTCTCAGAATGGGACGGAAGCTGGCAGTCAACCTATCCACTTCTGCTTGACGGTTCTCTGGACAACGTGTGGGAGCATAAAGCTGAGGATGACGACTCCATGACTGCTGAGGACTATAAGAAAAAGTACACGACTGCATATGAAACAGATGTTGTAACGATCAACATCAATGCACCTGAGATTGAGTATGTGACTGCTGAAAAGTCCATCAAGGCGGAGTATGATTACAGCGGCTTCTATATTCGCACAAAGGATGATGGTTCTAAGCAGGTTCGCTATAAGTTTGAAAAGAAGTCAGGTGATGACAGTGCTGCCAAGTACATCGTATTCAGTGACCATAATATTGAGCCTTCTGAACCTGAGCATTTCCACCTTTACAGCGGCAATGACGGGTTTGATACTCTTGTTGAAGAAGGTACACATTTCCCCACATATTATCCTTCTGCTCTCACTGCTGACGATATTGTAGAGGAGATGACAGGCGGTGAAAGCCATGATCACGAAGAAGAATACGACGAGCACGTTTGGCTCTCTCTGAAAAACGCAAAGGTACTCTGCGCTGAGATTGAAAAGAATATCGAAGCTATCGACTCCGCAAATGCCGCTGATTACAAGGCTAACCTTGACAGCTATGTTGCAAAGCTCGACGAGCTTGACGGCAAATTCAAGACACTTGTTGACGGTTCTTCCGTAAAAGCGCTTGTATTCGGTGACAGATTCCCGTTCCGCTACTTCGTTGACGATTACGGTCTTGACTACTACGCCGCTTTCATCGGCTGCTCTGCCGAAACAGAAGCAAGCTTCGAGACTATCGCTTTCCTTTCCGATAAGGTAAAGGAGCTTGACTGCAAGACCATTTTCACACTTGAAAATTCAAGCAAGGATATTGCGAACACTATCATCAAAACATCGGGCAAGAGCGTGGACATCGCTGAACTGAACTCTCTCCAGTCCGTATCCAATGACGAAATTGCAAACGGTGCAAGCTATATCTCCCTTATGCAGAAGAACTATGATGTTCTTGCAGGATTTCTTAAATGAGGTGCGGTATGGCAGATAAAAAAATACCCGTAATACTCATAACAGGCTATCTCGGTTCGGGAAAGACCACTCTCATGCAGAACCTTCTGAAACAGGAACAGCGCAAGATAGCACTGATCGTAAATGATATGGGCAGCATCAACATAGAC
>Ga0310695_10010925_pt1 | contig 13150 bp, 13 predicted proteins | sample RumenRJG_04DNA_FD_203882 | JGI IMG/M metagenome (GOLD analysis project Ga0310695, IMG submission 203882) | Bovine rumen microbial communities from Lethbridge, Alberta, Canada - RJG_04 (v2) (version 2) | ecosystem: Host-associated > Mammals > Digestive system > Stomach > Rumen | place: Canada...
ATTTTATCGCTTACGCCTCTGCTCATATTTAAATTTTAGCAGATTCGAATTCACTTGTAAATTTAAAATAATCGGGGCTGTCCATTTCTTTTTGGACAGCCCCTTTTAAATTTACCAGTTATAAATATGTTTCTTTACGTGTGTGTGTGCTTCAAATGCATGTGGTGGTATTTGCTTGAAATTGATTCCAGACGGAATAAAGACTTCTTTCAATGCTGGACAATTCACAGCTGCATGGTTATCAATCGTCAAAATGCTTTCAGACAGTGTAAGCGATTGTAGCAGCGGTAAATCTTCAAAGGAATATTCAAGAAGGATTTCTGCGCCTTCCGGTATTTTTAAGCTTCTAGCTTTTTTGTCAAGGCAGGCCATGATAACCTTATTTTCCACGAGTACCTCTGGAATTTTCCATTCGCCATCCAGACAAGACACCGTGCTGTTCATGGAAATATTAGACAGTAGATTAGCTTTGCCTTGTATGGCTTCCCATTCGTTCTTTGTACCGTTGTAATTAATTTTTACAGGTTCTGTTTGCTCTGAAAAAGTATTTTTCCGTATCTCCTTCAAGCTTCTGGGAATTTCAAGCGAAGTAATCGTACACTCCTGAAATGCAGAATATCCATTATTTTCATCGACTTTGATTCTTTCCGCCATTGGAGGGATAACTATATCTCCATTCGCGTAGCAATGAAGCAGTTCTCCATCAATTACTATGCAATCATTGAAAACACATTCAGCACCGTAGTTGCTTCGCATAATTTTTCTACTCCTTATAACCAATAATTTTTTTGACAGACTCCATCGATACTGAATTATGAGTGATATCTTCAAACCCCAATATTTGGTTGGCCAGCCACTGGAACTTGGTAGAATCAACGTTTTCAATAACAAATTGAATTACCGATGCGTCGTACCCAGACAGAGATTTACCGAAAGACAGAAATGCTTCGGCTAGTAATTTTTTTGTATTGTTTCGATTCTTCATTTTGATTTCTCCTCGTACAATAAAGAAAATGAATTATCTTAAACATGAAGATTTATATAAAGGGCTGTTCGACTTTTCAAACATCCCTTTTAATTCTATTATCTTACTGAAACCGTTGCGCGCTGATTATAGAATCCAGTGCAGAACTTCCAGCTTTTAGATTTCAAGAATTGTCCAAGCGGAATGTTCAGCTTCACTCCCATACGTTGGAGCTCTTTAGACACATCATTCTGATAGGAGAAGACTGCCGTTTTATTTAGGCCGCTTTTTCTTCGCATAACTGTCCTGATAGCTCTCGCAACGGTATTCGTCAGGTTTTCGTTTGCAGGTCTTGATGCCATGTGATTGTAATACGTGTTGTTCTGTGGACAGGAATTGTTGAAAACTGTCTTTCGCGGAGAAAACTTTCTGTTTCCCTGAAAGCTTCCGTAAGGATTTCGATTTGGCTGGTAAGTGTTTGAACTTACAGGCTTGAATACTCGCGGATCATTGAGAAGAGAGAGAATATCAATAACTTCGGTAGCTGATTCAGCCAAAAGTCTTGAATATCCCGTTTTTTCAAACCGTGCAGTTAGCAGGATAAATGGAATCCCGTTAGTTGTAAAATTACGACACAAGTTTAAAAAATCCTTATCGCCTGTTATAACCGCCAAGCCTGAGATTCCCTGAGCTTTGTACTCGTATGCATCATCTACTAATTTTGTATCAACTGCTTTTTCTTTTCCATTTGGCAAAAGAGCATTGACCTGGAGTGTGAACCCACTGTTTATTGCAAAATTATTTAGTTTTTGCTCGCGAGGAGTGGGATGTAGAGACATTCCGAAATACACTCTTGAATTGGCTTGGGGAATTACACAGTTGCTTTGTAAATTTTTGATAAGATGTTCTCGTGCGACATCGCGAAGTCCGCTGAGACAAAGAGTTTTTCCGAATTTTCGTTCTGCATACATAGAGACTTTGTGTGTGAACCGCAAATCTGAAGAAAGTGCCGCTACAAGTGATGTGGATGTCATAGGTGCGTTGATTTTATTTACCATAATAATTACTCCTTCGGGCAGACATAGAGACTGCCCTTTGCAGAATTCAATTCTCAGGCAACGCCTGAGTGTTTGTATATAAACGTATCTAACCGCCGAAGCGGAACTCTCTCCTATGAAGTGCAGGCGTGCACTCCTGCACTATATGCTATCTATCAACTATCTGGTGCGTCCACCTATATCTTATAATCTATTACTACCAATCATTATCATCTGAATCGATGGCATCCTGCAGTTCTTCATCATCACTCGTGCCATACCACTCAGAAAGATAGCCGTCCTGGAATTCATAAGGAACTTCGTCATCGTCGTCGTGATCGTCCATAGGCTTTACCTCCTTTTATACAACATATGAGCAAGTAACGTGCCAACTTATTTTGAACAATCCGTAATTTGTTGTATTATAAAGAAATAAAATATAAATAACATTTTTAAGCTTTAATCTAGGTTGAGAAAATTGAAAATTTATTCAAAAGTGTGAAAATATATTCAGAAATACTGATTATCAGGACTTTATTTTGCTCGGAAGTTTTGCACAACCAAGATACTTTACAAGTTCCGTATCAGTTTTTGCCTCAGGAAACATTGCCTTCGCAGTATTCTCTAGTTTTAATTTCAACTCTTCTGAAAGACTGGTGCACAAATTATCCCGTTTTGCTTTGTAATAATTATCCTGGAATCTTTTTTTTAGCATATCCTGGTTTAGCGAAATCAATTCAGAATTTTCTTGAGACTTGGATTTTTTGTCATTATATTTTCGTTCATAATCTTTTTGCCAGGTTTGTATCGCTTCGTCATATTTTTCTTTTTTTGCATTCTTGGTGGCATTATCAAATTTTCTAGGCTCGCCCTCATAAACATCTCTTGCAATATAGGCTAGCAATTGTTCTATATCGCGGATATTGCCCCATAGTTCAGATTTCATCAACATATCTTTAACAAAATCGAAAGAATCAGGCTGTTCTGGAATCTTCCAGCCATCTTCGTAAAAGGTTTTCCAACGATTATCCCATAATTTTTTGAGTCTTTCTTGTTTTGTTCCTTCCCCATATTCTTTATCATAATCACGTAGAGGAATTAATTCTGTATAAAAAACACCAATTCTATCAAAAAAATCCGGATCTAATCGATCTTGAACTTCGGCAAGACTCTTGTTGGATGCACAGATAAGAAAAAAATTTGATTCTCTTGGCTCCTGTCTTTCTTCTCCCAAACGATAGAATCCTTGAGTCCGTAATACTTCCAGAAGTTTTCTTTGTGTAAGTTTATTCAAATCTTGTATTTCATCTAAAAACAGGATACCACCGTTTGCCAGTTCAATTTTGCCTTTTCTCTCTGTATTTGCACCTGTAAATGCATCTTTCATATGTCCAAACAGTTCATCGTCAGCTAGAGAATTATCAGTCAGTGAACCACAAACAACAGTCTGAATGTTGTTTTCATCTGTTATAAAATTAGATTCTTTAAGTGCCAGCGCAATTATATCTTTCACAGCCGTTGATTTACCAATTCCTCGTTCTCCGAGAATGAGCATTGGAACTTTTACACGACAATTCTTTTCGATTTCCGCATACCAGACTGCATTCCCTGTAGCGTGACCTTCGTTTTCTCCACTTGGACTGACAGGAGATTTTGTGGATGGAACTCGTTTAGGATTTTGTTGTTCAGATTTCATTTGTTACCATTCCTCACTTTCGCTCAGAGATTCTTTTTCATGTATCTGATACAAAGAAACGTTTTTTCCAAAGGCATTTTCAAAAGCATTGATTGAAATCAGTCCAACAATAGCATAATTCACTGAAAGATTTCCTCCATCTGGAAGAACTAAATACAAATGAGACGGATTCTTTTTGACTAATTCTGGTATGAGCAATTCTTCAAATACATTTTGAATATTGTTAATGCCGGTTCTGTTTTCTTGTGAAAGAGTACTTTTAGGAATTTTATATGATTCAAATTCCATGGAAAACTGACTGCACGTTTTTTTAAGTTTTGTTTCGAAATCGCTAAATCCGTTTTTATATTCCGCTTCTGAATAGACATAAAAAACTCGGTTTATTGGAATCTTTTTTGTCCAAACAAAATCTTTAATGAGATCATTGAAAAAATTGAGGCGTTCTTTTTTATCCCAAAGAAACAGGATGCTTTCATTTTCGTTCATGTCTTTAGTGTATTAGGAAAAAAACTTATTGTAAAGAATTTTATTTTCGATTTGAAATAATTTTCAATAAAATGAAATTATTTTCAATATTATTGTATTTTTTTTACGCTTCAAAAGCCTTCTTGTAAATTTTGATTTGTCAAATTCTATATAATATAAAGATATAATAAAACCTAAACACAACTTGGCACACTTCTTGCTTTATTGTTATCAGGAGGTATGAATGGTATGGAAAAAGACAATGATACGACAGACCTTATAGATTTGTTGTATCAATCAACGAGACACTTCTTTTATGATGGAGAGAATTTTGTCTTCTTTATTGGAAGAGATGGTTCAGTTCTGATGGTTAATGTAAATCACAAGATTATAAAAACAGAAGAACTGAAGAAATGGTGATGGTGATTTTTTGGAGGAAAACATGGATTCAGATACAGAAAGACTTTTAGATTATCTTGATGCGGGGAATACCGAAGGCGCTCACGAATATGCGGAACGCCATGCTGGAGAAAGCGACGTCTGTGCCGAATACTTGACAAAAGACGAAGATGAAATTGACGAATTTCATCGTTCGGGCTATGAACGTCGGGATCATGAGGCAGGTAATCCTGATTTTTGGTAGTAATTAGTTATAGAATGTATCATATGTCGTGATACATTCTATAACGTTTCGCGAAACGTGCTTTAAATTTAAAACGGAAAAAAGAATCTGAGCCCTTAACAATATATAAAAACTTCAACAGGAGGTTCCATTATGGACGAAAAACGTTTGGCATCTTTTGAGTACGCTATTGAGACGGAGAACATGGAGATGTTCGATTTTCTCATGAAGGGCTTCGGCTCTTTCAAGAAGAAGGACAAAAACGAGCTGCTTACCAAAACTGTCTTGTGCGCAAAAATTCCGGTCTTTGTCGAGCGGCTTCTGGATGCGGGGGCTGACATAAATTACAAGGACGATGACGGAAACACTCTCCTTCACTATGCGGCGGCTTCCTGCCACCCGGAGATTGTCAAGTTTCTCATCGAAAAAGGGCTTGATTTGGAAGCAAAGAGAAAGCTCGGCGCAACCCCGCTTTGTGTCGCTGCAAAAGAATCAGAAAGCGTCGCTGTTCTCAAAACGCTGATTGAAGCTGGGGCGGACATAAACGCACGCTCCCATTGCGGTGAGACTCTTCTCATAACGGCGGCGGGAAGCAACACGAATACAAGAGTAATAAAATTCCTACTGCAAAAAGGACTCAAACTTGAAGACCGGGACGATGAGGGCTTCACTCCACTTTTGAATGCGGCTTGCTGGCAGAGCAACAGCGATGTAATGGATTTACTCGTTGAGGCTGGGGCTGACGTTCATGCCACGACAAGTGCAGGAGATACCCTCTTCCACCTTGCGGCTCGGAATCCGAACTTTTTCGTCGCGGATTACATACGAAACCACTTCCTCACATCTGAACAGAACAAAGCTGGCAAGACTTGCCTTGAATCAGCTCTCACGAAAGCCCCTAACGGCGAAGTTCTCAAAATCTACCTTGAAAAGATGCGGGAAGAGCATATAATGCTTGCGGCAATGAATCCGCATCCAGATGTGCTTGAAACTATGATCCAGTCTGGATACGACAGGAACACCACGGATTGTGACGGAATGAGCGTGCTGATGATGGCCGCAAAGCACAACCCCAATCCGGATGTTATCAGAATGCTCTTGATTCATAACGTAATCTGGAACAACAAGGATAAAAACGGAAGAACCGTGCTTCACTATGCCGCCGTCAATGCAGAGCCTGAAATCTACGGCTTTATGCTGGATGACAGCATTCTGAAAAGTCTAGCAAAAGAGGAAGATTCCAAAGGTCACACCGCGGAATACTATCATGCCCATCAGGGGGAATTCTAATCAGGAGGGAAAATGGCGAATATTTATTCAAGGCTCAGCGATCCTTTGTTCAACATCACATGCGTCTATCATCACATGCGCGACAATTCTTTCACAGGCCTCAAAAAGGACCTCGGTTTTGACATTGCATTCAGACAGGCAAAAGAGTTCCTCAACCTGAGCGAGAACAAAACCGCGCTTTTCTGCTGCATTTTCTACCTGTATTTTGAGACTGGCGAGAAGCCCGTGAATCTTTCAATTCTTTCTGACGCGACAGGCACTAACCCGCTCCGATTCCTTGAATTCCGTGATTATTTTGACGCGCTTGAAGAACTGGGCTACATCGTCTCGGACAAAGGCGGCGATCCTGTTTCATTCTCAAAGAACTACAGGGTGAGCGATGAAGTAACCGAAGCAATTCTCAAAGGCAACTCAGAGTTGTTCCAGAAAGGCTTGCGGCCAAAGAATCCTGACCTCACCTACCCCGAAGACATCATCGAGAAAGAGCTTTTCTACATGGACGAGATAAAGGAAGACATTCACTCGCTCTTCACCTATCTCAAAAAAGACAAGTTCAAGGCGATTCAGTCACGCCTGGTCGAGAATAAGATGAACCGTGGCGTGTGCATCATGCTTCACGGCGACTCGGGAACTGGCAAAACGGAGACAGTCTACCAGCTTGCCAAAAAGACCGGCCGCGCGATTTACCATGTGGACATCGGTGCGACAATCAGCCAGTGGGTTGGCGGCACGGAGCAGAATCTTTCGGAAATCTTCAAGAAGTACAAGAAATTCTGCAAACAGGCAAGGACCCGAGGCGAGAATATGCCGATTCTCTTGTTCAACGAGGCAGACGCACTTTTCGGGCGAAGGCTTGAGCACCCGATGCAGGGCAGCGAAGTCGAGTCGAATCACATTCAGTCGCTCCTGCTTGATTATCTTGAAAGGCAGGAAGGTATTCTGATTGTGACGACGAACCTTGCTGGAAGTTTTGACGAAGCCTTTGAACGCAGGTTCCTTTTCAAGATAAAATTCGAAAAGCCGAACCTTGAAATCAAAAAGAGAATCTGGAAGAGCAAAATCAGCTGGCTGGCTCCTCGTTCGGTCGAACACCTTGCTTCAAGTTACGCGCTCAGCGGAGGCGAAATCGATAATATTGTGCGCAAGGCGACGATGAACGAAGTTCTCACAGGAAACAAAAGCTCAGTGAGCGAGCTTGAAAATCTGTGCAAGAAAGAAAAGCTTGAATCAGCGAGACGAAGCAGAATCGGATTCATGTAATTAAAATTGGCACCGAGGAATCAATGATTGCCCGTTATTTAATCTTTCCCACCGATTCCTCGAATTCAACGCCGCTCACTTCCTTCCCCGCACCGAATTCGATGCCGTCCTCCAGATTCATTATCTCGTTTTCGACACATCCAAGGGCAGCATCGAAATCCGGGGAATTAAGCTTTACGTCTGGAATAGGACTTCGTTTTTTATTCTTGTAGGCTTCGGAATATTTTGTGACATTCTGAGGAGTATTTTTTCGCTGATTGTACAAATTCCACAAGAATCTGGCGGCAATCAGGCGGGTGACGGAAGTTTCTTTGGTAACGGCATTCTCTGCATCAAGCGGCTGTGAAACAGGATTCAGAAGGCCGCTTCCTGCAATTTTTTTGTACAAATCTTTTTCTGAAAGCTCTTTTCCTGCTGTGTAAGTGTACAGCAAATCAGGATTTTTGTTCGTGAGCAGAATCATCTGCAAAACAGAGAGTTTTTCAAGCGAAACAAGCTCTTTCTTATCGCTCACCGAACGGAGATTCCAGCTTTTGTCACGCAAAGAGCCATAATAATGGCGGTAAAATGGCTCAAGCGAAAGAAACGCCTCGTCAAAAGAAGCCACGGCCTTTGCATAATCGCAGTTTGAATAATAAGACAAGGCAGATTCCAAAACAAGAAGCGACTTATCGGAAAATTGTTTTGTTTTTTCGAAAAAGTTTTTCTCGATACCGAGACGACGGGCAAGTATCAAAGCACGAGCATCGCCTTTAAAAGCCTCCAACGAAGCCTCATAATATTTTTTTGCAAGCGATTTTTTGTCCATATCAAAGGCAAGAGTTCCACAAAGAGCGTAAAGACGGGCCAGAAAAGCCTTTTTGAGCGCAGGATTCTCAGCCATCTTTTCCATGTCAGAAAGCAAAATCTCAGCGTTTTTTGAAAGCCTCTTATCGCTCAGTTTTTCGTCAGAATCAAAATAAGCAGAGTCAATCTCGATGAACCTCATCTCGAACACCGAAAGCTCCGAATTTTCTGAAAGATTCTCAACATAAACATCTTCCTGCATAGTCGCGCACGATGCTAATAATACAGCCAAAAATAAAAAGACAAATTTCTTCATTTTGCTACCTTGTTTTCCATGCCACCAATTTTTTATCTATTGTGAGCGCAATGCACTCAGAAACTTTGTCACCGTTTACGTCCGCAAAGACAGGCTTGCCGAATCCGCTTAGCGGATAGCCCGAAAGAAGTTCCAGATTCTCGCCGAAACCGTAAATCACATTCGAATCGGCACAAACGAACACGCACCGTCTGCCATTACGCTCAGGTTCACGCACGCAAATATAACCGTGCTTTGCCGTTGAATTTGGAATTTGAACCGTGAGAATAGAGCCGTCAAGTGAAATCCGATACAAAAAAGCATCGTTTGAAAGCGCATAAAAATATTTTTCGCTGGCAACAACATTCGTCATGAATACGCCGCCAAGCCGCATCGGGAAGCCGTCAATTTGCTCGCCGTCTTTTGAACCGACACGCCAAACATTCATCTCACCGGCCTGAGTCACAATACCGATGTAAGTTTTGCCGCCATTCAACATCAAGCTCGGAGACCCAAGCGCGATTCCCGGAATCTCAAAAGGATTCTCCAGATTCAAGCACTTGTCATCTTCAAAATAATAAATTTTACCCAAGAAGCCCTTGCTATAAATCGCAAAAGACCTGCCGTTTTCAAGTGCAACAGGCTCCGATTTTACCGAAAGCCCCGGAATCGAAATCGTGACAAGCGAAGCGTCCGGCTTGACGATGAACACGTTTCCAAGCTCCGATACGACCACAAGATTTTCGCCCGCACTGCATGGGCGGCAGGCAATGGTCTCACCAAGCATCAGCGGGAATTTTGAGACATTTTCCAGAGAAGAAGAAAGAAGCGAAACTACGCCATGATTTGAAACCGTCCACAAAACGCCGCCATTCTTTGGCCTGGCATTCGCGACAATTTCTATTTTATCTGATTCTGACTTAGAAGAAACAGACATGCTTGAAACATCAAGAGCCTTGATTGTATTCTCGTCTTCAACCCAGTAAACATTCTTGGGATTTTTAGCAGAATCAATCTGCAAATTCAAAGCACCCGCCTTGCCAGAAAGTTCCATAGGAAAGCCTGGAACTGAATACAAGCTTCCGCTCTTCCTTGCCACGGCATGAAGGGAAATCTCCATCAAGTTTTTGTCGAAACGCAAGTCAAAACGCCCCATCGTATAAAGCTGCAAGACACGCGAAAAGTTTTCCTTGCTTCTCAAAAAGAACGGAACGCTGCGCTCCAGATTATAGAAGAGTGAAAGCGAAGACTCGTGCTTCTGCCCCTCCGTAACGGCAAGGTAATTCTTGTTTTTTAGGAGCGACTTGCCAGAAACCGCGTTCGTGTACACAGCAGAAAGACATTCCGCGCTCTCAGAAAAATAAATATAACCATCAAGCACCATAAAGTATGGGGAAGGCAGATTGATTCCAAAAATCGAAAGCATCCAGTTGAAGAATGCGGGGAACTCCAGTTTTGAAAGCCTCACACCTCCCAGGATCAAAGAATTGTCATCTTTTATCAGAATCGAAGACAGGAGCTTGTTGAAGACAGACTGTCTGGCCTTCTCATCCTTAATCTGAATCATAAAAACTGGGTCGTTCTGATTTTCAATTCCCAAGACGGCGGCTTCCTCGCCCATCCAGGAAAAAAGAAACTCATTCAAGTCCATGCCGAGAAGCGACTTGCACCAGTCATCACAATTCTTCCAATATTCATCGGGATCCTTCACGTCGGGCACCAAAGGAAGAACAGCGTCTTTGAGAATCGCAAAACTTCCAGCGTTCAAAATCGTGTAATATTGAGTGATGTCAGAAAAACGCGTAAGAAGCGAAGGCACGGTAGACTTTTTTGAAAGAATCGGTGCTAAGGCTCCAGCATCCTCCGGTTCAGAACTTACAGGAACTTTGCATTTGACCGAAACATCCGAATCATTAATATTGAAGGAAATCACGCTAAGCGAATCAGAAGAAATAAGTTTGGACATGGAGGCAAGAATCGGATTTTCGACAGTCACGGAATGCAAAAGAGACTGAGCATCGGCAACAATCAAAAGCTCACCGCGTTTTTTAGTCTTAAAAAGCTTTTTCTGCTCGCTGGTGTAGGTAATCGCATTATCAGAAAGGCATGCCGTAAGCAAATGCTCAAAAGAATCCGAAATAATCACAAGATTTTTTACAGCCTTGAGATAAATCGTAAGCGAAGGAGTTTTGTAGACAAAGTAAGAGGCCTGATCATTTGCCCCATAAGAAAGATTCTCAATCTGGAGGTTCAGCTTGGGATACATATAAGAGCCGACACGAGTCGCAAGCGAGAATACTCCAAGATTGAGAACCGCGACAAAGTGCAAGTCCGAGCCAATTTTAGTTCCGTTGCCGTAAAGAGCAAAATCCACTGGCCGGGAAGAAGCGAACCGAACAAACTCATTTTCCCTCAAATCAGACGAACGGAAATCCATAAAAGCCTTGCGAGCCGAAGAATAATCCGGTGAAGAAAGAAGAACGTCAGCCGCCTGCAAGTCGAAAAGAGGATTCACAGTATCAAAAGCAGAATCGGTGTGCATGTAGAGCGAATAATTGCGAGGAATCGCCGAAAGAGAAGATTTGCGGTCAAAAGCACAGAAAGCAAATGCCGAAGCAACAAGAACAAGAATCGTAAGTATAACAGTTACAATCGAAAGCAGGAAACGAATTATTGGATTAAGTTTTTTGGCCCCAGCCCGGTTTTCAACAGGCTTTTGTATTTCATTATTCTCAACAGGCTCAGAATTTACAGGCTCTTCAATATTTTGCATGCACTAATTCTATTCTTTTTTTAAATAAAACTCTACAAAAAAAAACATAATGAAAACTCATAAAAAAAACCCGCCGAAGCGGGTTTTTTTAGTCAGATAATTCTAAAATAGCTTAGCAGTTCTCTGAGAAGTATTTGATTGTTCTTACCATCTGAGATGTGTATGAGTTTTCATTATCATACCAAGAAACAACCTGAACCTCGAAGAGACCGTCAGCAATCTTTGTTACCATTGTCTGAGTAGCATCGAAGAGTGAGCCGTAGCGCATTCCGATAACGTCAGAAGAAACGATTTCGTCCTCGTTGTATCCGAATGTCTCTGGGTCAGATGCTTTTTTCATAGCAGCGTTGATAGCTTCTTTTGTAACGTCGTTGCCTTTAACAACTGCTGTGAGGATTGTTGTAGATCCTGTTGGAACTGGAACGCGCTGTGCAGAACCAATGAGTTTTCCGTTCAACTCTGGGATTACAAGACCGATAGCCTTTGCAGCACCTGTTGAGTTTGGAACGATGTTCTGAGCACCAGCTCGTGAGCGGCGGAGATCACCCTTGCGCTGTGGACCGTCGAGAATCATCTGGTCGCCAGTGTAAGCGTGGATTGTAGCCATGATACCTGACTGGATTGGGAAAGCGTCGTTGAGAGCTTTTGCCATTGGAGCCAAGCAGTTTGTTGTACAAGAAGCAGCAGAAATGATATTGTCGCCCTTCTTGAGTGATTTGTGGTTTACGTTGTAAACGATTGTTGGGAGGTCGTTTCCAGCTGGAGCTGAGATTACAACCTTTTTAGCACCAGCAGTGATGTGAGCCTGTGCCTTCTCTTTTGATGTGTAGAAACCTGTACACTCGAGAACTACGTCAACACCGATTTTTCCCCATGGAAGTTCAGCTGCGTTAGGAATCTTGTAGATAACGATTTTTTTGCCGTCTACTACGATGTAGTTGTCTTCGCCTTCACCGTCGTGAGACTCTACTGTGTGTTTTCCTTCACCGATGCGGCCAGCGTATCCCCCCTGTGCTGTATCATACTTCAAGAGGTGAGCGAGCATTTTTGGGCTTGTCAAATCATTGATAGCTACAACCTCGTAACCATCTGCACCAAACATCTGGCGGAATGCCAAACGACCGATACGGCCGAAACCGTTAATAGCAACTTTTACTGCCATTTTTATCTCCTTAATATAAAGAATACAAAATTTATAAATATAAAATAACGTATTTAAAAGAATTAAGCAAGATTCTTGTAAAAAAACTAACTTAATTCTGATATGTTATTTATTTTTATTTCTTTCTTCCATTTCTTTTTCAAGTTTTTCAAAGAAACCGGTTGTAATCGGGGATTCCATATCCTGCCAGAAACCAAGTTCCATGACCTCAATGCCAGGTTTTGTGTGTTCAAGCTCAACCTTGTAAATTCCAGGTTTGAGATTGAGGAAGGCTGCGACTGCAAATGACTTTTTGCCACCGGTGCTTCGGCACTCAAATGAGCCGAGAGGCTTGCCGTTTATAAGGACATTCGTGATTGACTGAGAAAGAGTATCCCCGCCGTCTTTTCGGAATGAACCATAAATCCTGTATTCGCCGCCCTTTTCGATATTGAAATAAACAGGCTCAACAAGGTCTTTTGCAAATGCAGGTCGCCCGCTGATAAGATTTGCTCCCTCTGGAACTGAAGTAATATTGCTTTCGACAAAAACTTCGTTTCGGAGAGGTCGAAGCGGGGCCTTTGCGGCCAAAGTTTCGGTTATAAAAAGAAGAATATCTTTTGCGCAAAGCTGGAGCTGGGCTTTTGAAAGATTTCCGTTCTTCAAAGATTCTTCCATGTTGTCGCCAAATCCGCCTTTGTCAGCAGTGTCATTTACGCAGACCATGTAAAGGTCGTTTCGTGCCTTGAGCATTTCGCTGAACAGTAAGCCGTCTGATTTTCCGCCTTTAACACAGTCATTCATGGTTGCCCACCAGTCTG
>Ga0310695_10010927_pt1 | contig 13149 bp, 26 predicted proteins | sample RumenRJG_04DNA_FD_203882 | JGI IMG/M metagenome (GOLD analysis project Ga0310695, IMG submission 203882) | Bovine rumen microbial communities from Lethbridge, Alberta, Canada - RJG_04 (v2) (version 2) | ecosystem: Host-associated > Mammals > Digestive system > Stomach > Rumen | place: Canada...
TCTACATCCAAATTAAGGTATTGCATTAATAAAAGCTGGTGGGATAAAGGTGCTACAAATAAACGTGGAAGATTGATAACACCTAAAAATATCCGTAAAAAAATGCAGTTTAGAGCATATGAATTAGTATATGGTAAGAAGTACTAATGATAACATTAATGACAGCATATCAAGTATGATATGCTGTCATTGTGACGTCATAACCCAAATTTGTACACACACGCAGTAAAACAAATAAGTATAAAAATATACTTTTTTCTAGGTCTTTCAACTATATCTATTAAATATAAGATTTCATATAATGGATTTAAGATTAATACTGTTATGGCTAATTGCAACTTTCTAAAAAATCAGTCCAATAAATCAACTTTATTTATAAGTATATATCACGGTACTGACAGGGACAGACTAAAATTATATTATGGAAATTATAAATATTATCTATATTATGGAAAATATGTAAATTGTAAAAATTATATAGGATATAGATGTTAGAGATATATAAAGTCAATTAGATTATAGCGGCGGGTAGACAAGTCATTATACAGACCGTTATATATCACGATTTAGTCCAGTATCATTTTTCTTATGGACGTCTAAGATAGCCACTAAAATAATGATAATGTGCTAAACCAAAAATCAGTATGGATACCTGATGAGTATATAAGGTATCGTATTCAATACATGTTATAGATATATATCATATCCATGACAAGCAATAAAATATAGATATAAGGGAGGATAATGAATAATGGAGCTGGATGTAAAGAACATATTCAACGATGCTAAAACCAATAAGTTGACACTGACACCAAACAAGATAACCATATTAGTTGGTAAGAACGGGTATGGGAAAACATCACTAATGGGAGGAATTGAAAAATGGTGTGAGGAACACAATGAGATCTGTGTATATTGGTCTGATAACGAATATGGCCGTGATAGCGGACGCAGCATTCTTGGATTTCATGAAGACTATAAAAACCTGGCTTCTATGGCATTTGTATCTGAGGGTCAATCGATAATGTCATCTATCAGGATATTCTTCATTGGCAAATGTGTAAAAGCTATGAGCAATCGTAAGCCAGATCAGAAGAACATATTCCTGTTGATGGATCAGCTTGACTCTGGTCTAGATGTACATCAAATCAACTACATTAAGAAAGTCATTAATGGCGTACTGATAGATGATATGCATGTTAAAAACGGATTAGATGTATATCCTATCATAACGGGTAACACCTATGAAGTTGCAATTGGTGAGGACTGTGTCGATCCGATAACGCGTGAACACATGTGTTTTAATACACTGGAAGAGTACGCAAAGTACATCGATTCTCTATATACAGATGAAGATGAGGAGGAATAGGTATGACTTTTATGCTTTCTAATTCACCTATAATTTTACCAGACGAATGTATTGAAAAAGTTGATGGCCCGGTAAAGGGTTATAAAGCATTTAACAGTGATTGGACGTGTATGGAAAAACAGTATACCTGTCCAGGTAAATTTGAAGAACAGGGCCCTATTAAACTATGTGAACATGGAATGCATTTCTGCCCAAACCTTAGAAATGTTTATAGGTACTATGGTTTCAATTCTAGTACTAAAGTAGCAGAAGTCATCGCAACTGGGGAAATATATAAAGACTTAAATGACGATGATAAGCTTGTAACAAGTAACCTTGAAATAGTTAGGGAGGTGTCATGGACTGAAGTTAATAGGTTACTAAATACCGGTGAAGGAAATATTGGTACTCATAATACTGGTGATTGTAACATGGGTACTGGAAACAGTGGTGATTATAACACAGGGAACGATAACAGTGGACGTTTTAATATAGGAGACAGAAATACAGGAATTGGTAACATAGGTGATAGCAATACAGGAGCCCATAATCATGGTAACTACAATGTTGGAGAGTTCAATAAAGGAGATTGGAACATTGGTGATCTCAACAAAGGGGCTTATAATATTGGTGATTTCAACATAGGTGATTTTAATATCGGGGTATTTAATGTCACTGATGTTGGTACTAACACCGATAGAAAAATTGATATGTTTAATAAACCTTCCGATTGGACTATGCGTAAGTGGAAAAGCTCAACAGCATATAGACTCCTCACCTCAATGCCAAAAACAATTGTTGCAACAACGTTTATCACCAAAAATGAAATTGCTGCAATGGATGGAACTGAGGCTGCTACATCTCCTGTTTATCTTGCTAAATATGTATTAAAAAAACGGGGGGATACTGATGATATACCAGGTGCAACAGTCTGTGCACCTCAATCAACAAATGAAGACAGACAAAACTGGTGGAAGAAATTAACACCTAACGAACGTCGTTGTATAATACAGTTACCAAACTTCGATAAGGATATATTCTACAAATTTACAGGGATTGACATCTATGATGTTGATCTGGTTGACCCTAATGATGAAAGCTTGTTTGATACCTCATGTACCGAATCAGTATTTGATGGAAGATATCATTTAAATGGGATTTTAGGGGAATATAATCACCCGAAAGGAGATAATGATGATGAATGAACCTATAATTAGTCCATGGCTAATATATTTACTGGATGTAAGTGATGCTATTAAATTCACGATGCTTATTGTTGCTGTAGTTTCTGGTGTAATTGGTCTATTTGGACTTTGTTCTAGGGAATACGACTTGTCCACAAAACGAGTTGTAATAATATTCATTGTAAGCTGCACATTGGCTATATTTGTTCCAAGTGAACGAGTTATATATAAAATGATAATAGTAAGTCATGTTACACCAGCTAATATACAGAAAGCTGGTGATAGCCTTGATACTGTTATAGATAAAGCCATAGAGAAGATACAGAAGATACAGAAGCTTCAAATAAACACCAACCCAAAATAATTGGGTTGGTGTCTAATGTATAATGACGGAGTGAAAGTATGGAGATAGTATTCTTAATTGCATGTCTTGTATTTGTTATATTAATGCGGATTGATTTAAATCGTATGGAATATGAAATGGAACAAGATGCAATTAGGCAAGATGCAATATTTAAAGCCATAGATGACTATATGGCTCAATTAGAAAAAGACCAGAAAGAATTTGTTGATAAAGCATGTAACAATGATTGGGAGGAATAGATTATGGAAAAACCGAGAATGGTAAATAAAAAAACGTGGCAGGAGTTTAGAGATACCGGATTACTCCTGTTAGTTAATCAGTTCTTACACATATTTGGCTGGGCCATAGTGATTGAAGTTGATAATGATAAGATAGTAGCATCATATCCGGCAAGAGTACGATTTAGAGGTTTTGATACTCAATCCTGTTCAAACGCATATAAAAAGGTATCAAAGTACATGAGTGAAAACGCGGCTGAATTAGAGGTGGAAGCTAATGATGATTAGTGATATGGTGTGCTCTAGGTGTAAACACATGAAAGTGTCGCATATAGCAACATCTTATAGTAAAAGATATGCTGTATATTGTGAGCACCCAAATATATCACCTACTAAAATTGGATATACCATTATTGGAACAAACTGCCCAAGTATTAAAACCAAACCAAGATGGTGCCCATTAGACAAATATAAATTGAGGTGATAGATATTATGTTTATACCATCATTTTCACCATATGATACTAGCAATCCGTGTCATCGGTGTGATCATCTAATGTTAGTAGAAAATGACAATTCTGATCTGGCTGAAGCATTTTGCAATCACCCAGATCTAGATAAACCTATATTTCTATGTTATGCATGTATGATATCCCAATTATCAAATGAGTATGTGTTAAGGTTTTGGGATAAAGAACCAATCTGTCCAATGAAGAAATGGTAATGGGGTGATAACATATGAAATGTAAAAAGTGTGATGGTACTGGATATTACCATGCATATGGAATATTTGATGATATACAGTGTAGTGTAAAGCACAAATGCGAACTTTGTAACGGAACTGGTGAAATGCCAGTAACCAATGAGGAGTGGTTCTGCAAGATGGCTTCAACTGAAGAGAGAGCTATGGAATTAGAATCTGTTATTCGTAGAATCCTTGTACAACGTGCTCCAATGTGTCATGAGGTTACTAGCCGAGAGTTCTGGGAAAAATGGCTAAAGGAGAAACATGGGGAGAGTGAATAAAGAATGAATCAAGTAAAACCTTGTCCGTTTGAATGTAACGCAAATGATTGTAAAGATTGTGGTGCTTATACTTATAGCCATCATACGCAGACCAAAGAGGAATGGTTCTGCCAGTTGAGTACGGTAGAAAAAGCAGAAATAATTGCTCAATTAAGTTCCTACGGTGGAAACGTGGAAGCAATATTAGAGTGGTTAAAAGAACCATACACATCATGAAATTGGGAGGAATAAATTATGAATAACATGTCCAACTATGCAAGATTGGTTATAGATTCAACTAAGCACATGTTACCACGGAAAAAGCTTGATAATCTTGGTATCATCAGATTACCAAATAATATATTTAAGACTGCCATCACTTATGAGGATAAGACCATTGTGTTTATGGCTAAACCATTTACAAAGACCCTGCGCAATTTGTATGGTGAAAATGGCTGTTCCGTAAGAGCATATGTGCTTGAAGATGGCTTTGAACCAGACGATATTAAATGGTCTGACGAACCATCTATGGTGTATAATCATTGCTCTGGTGAGACGGCGAACGAGGTTGTTTCATTAATAACCTCAGTGATGGAATTTATGGGTTACGATAAGTTTAGCTATTTAAACATTGATTATGATCCTATACACGTATGCGATAGTATTGATATCAATATGAATCACATATTGAAGATGTACAAGGATGTACAGAAAGGAAAGAGATGAACGTAACGGGTACTGGAAAAATCAGTCCTGACGATATTAAAAACAGTGTCGATATTATTAAACATATCGACACTGCTATTGAGGTCAGGGAGACTAAAGTATGTGATTATACAGTATATAGCGTGATCAATCTACTTAGAGGTACATGTGTGAAGGTTAAAATAACCAAAGGGGAATGATAAACATGAAAACCAATATTGTAACATTAACTCCACCTATTCGTGGATATAAAGCATTTAGTTATGATTGGACATGTAAAGGCAAGCAGTATACATGTCCTGGCGTATTTGAAGAACCCGGCTATATTAAATTATGTGAACGTGGTATGCACTTCTGTTTGAAACTGAGAGATGTATATAAATATTACCAGTTCAGTAACAATACTAAGGTTGCGGAAGTAATTGCTGAGGGTGATATACTGTCTAATGGTAAAGATGTAAATTTTGTAGGATTGGATTCTAAGCTTGTTACCAATAAGCTTAGGATAGTACGCGAGTTGTCATGGGATGAAATCAATGAGCTTATAAATACCGGTGAAGGCGACATAGGCATTGGCAACTCAGGAAATTACAATATTGGTCACTTCAATACAGGTAGTTACAACTATGGAAGTCGCAACAGTGGTAATTACAATTTTGGTAATAAAAACAGTGGTGACTATAATATTGGCAATAACAATACCGGAGATTATAATTATGGCACTTTCAATGCCGGTAATCACAATCGTGGCAATCATAATACAGGCAACTTTAATTATGGATTCAAAAATGTTGGCAATTTTAACAAAGGGTCATATTTACATGGTGCATTTAATGATTTACCATTACAAGATATTGAAAAATCTTCTGGTGTAATGATGTTTAATAAACCATGTACATCACCAGCATATATTGGATTCTGTGACTCTTTTGCATTCCACATACTTACGAGTAAGGATTCAAAGTTCCCATCACAATTACCACAATTAAAATTTATAGATATCAATACATGCAAAGATGAATATTACATTATGAAGGCAAGGGCAATGTTAAAAGATAATTATGGCCCTACAAAAGACTCAATTGGTATCACAATTGTAACTTCTCCATGCTCAAATGCCGATAGACAAAAATGGTGGAATGAACTATCTGATACTGATAAACAGACAATACTGAATATACCAAACTTTGACCATGATATATTCTTGGATATAACAGGTATTGATGTCTATATGAAACCGGTTGAATAGTGAGGTATATTATGTTAGATGATATGGACCGACCATTTATTATAATATTGGTAATAACGGCAATAGTATTTGCCATTTGGATCTATAGCATACTGAGATTGCTATCTGTAGCATTGTCATAATAAGGGGTGATTAGATTGTATGCAATAATCATATTTAACACATTAGAAATCGGTAAGCCTGTATTTAACAGGGAAGCAAAATTCTATTGCCGTACACTTGGCGTTGAACCAACATTGCTTGATGTTGCATCAAAATTAACAGAAGCTATTGGGAATGAGTCAATGTACACTAAGCAATTCTATGCAGTAGATTTTAAGGAGGTCTTACCTGGTATATACATGAAATGTCTTGATTGGAATCAGACAATTATCATGGCTATTAACATAAATGAGATGAGCAGATATAGTATCCCACAAGACATATTTACAATGACAGTAGGATTATAGTGGGGGTGATACAATAATGTTAGCTGGTTATAAACGAAATAGTAGACATAAACGTTGGATACGTAAATTACGAATAAAATATGGATCAACTAGTGATTGGAAAGCACTTACAAACAGTGCATATATAAGACTTAAATACCAAACAGGAGAAATGGAACCTAGAGATATTAGACTACAGCAAAAAGTTAAATTACAAAGGCATCCAGATTTGAGAAAATGGTACTTCAATAAGGTATCATTGTCTAGTCTGGTTTGTCGTATGAAAGGTGGGGATCTTATAATTGAATAGTGATGCATTAGCTACAATGACTGAACAGAAGAAATACATATTGTTGAAAAATGAATCAATTGTAGTAAATGCGGTAATCCTATACCGTATTGAAGCGATCACCTCATTCCGGACTCGATTTGGAAAAGTTCATGTTGGTGACAAAGGTGGTTACGTTGAAAGCGAATATAACTTGAGTCACACTGGCTGCTGCTGGATATGGGATGATGCAAAGGTTTGCGGGGGTGCAAAGGTACAGAATAATGCTCAAGTAGGTGGTAAGGCCAGAGTATTTGATTCTGCTACAGTCAGGAATGATGCTATAGTATACGGGTATGCTGTTGTACATGGTGAGAGTTCTGTCTATAATGCTGCAGAGGTCTATGAAGACGCTGATATTTGGTCCTCTAATATAAGTGATCGCAGTGTTGTGAGAGGAACTTCACTAGTACAGAATAGTGAGGTATATGGTTCTAGCGAAATTTTGGGCGATTCTGTTATCAAAAACTGTACCATCTATTGGTCTACTCTGAATAGAGTGAATTTGAATAACTGTATAGGTATGAGGCATTCATATATAACTGAAACATACATTAACAATGTGACTGTTGAATTAAACCATGCGGTGATTCAATGTACCAATGATTTGATGAGTGTGGGTCCAATCGGGTCACGGAGTGCATATACCACGTTCTTTATTGGACGTAAACATCCTGGAGCGAATTTACAGATTATGGTTCGATGCGGATGTTTCCTTGGAACGATGGCTGAATTTGAAACGGCTGTCAAAACGAAGTATACAGAAGATAATATGCATTACATTGAGTATATGGATGCTATCGAGATGGCAACGCATAAATTGGGTACAATGTTGGCTATGCATAAAGCCAATGAACAAGCTCCATTGTCAGAAGATCTGGATGGGGATCACAAAGTATTGATTTCCTAATAATCACCATCAGGATGATTATGAAGATAGTACTGTAAGTACTAGAACTAAAAGAAAGGGGAAGAAATTATGAACAAAAATGTGGAAGAAGAAAAGAAATTTAGGACGGAAGAGGTTACCATGCAAAATGGTTCTAAGATGTTACGGATTATTGCACTTAGAACCATCGAAACTTCACGAGGGATTGTTGAACCAGGAGAACCTGGTGGGCTTATTGCGAATGAAAATTGCTTAAGCCAGTATGGAGATTGCTGGGTGCGGTACGATGCAAAAGTACTCAATAATGCCCATGTATGGAATGATGCACAGGTATTTGGTAATGCTATTATTGCGGATAATGCAAATATATATGACCAAGCAGAAATAAGTGGCAATGCTGCCGTTATGACCAATGCAGAAGTAAGCGGAAGTGCTTGCATATATGACAATGCTAGTGTAAGTGGTTCATCTCGTGTAGGTTGCTATGCCAAGGTATATGGTAATGCGGACATCGGTAATTGTGCAACCGTTTTTGACCATGCTACGGTTCGCGATTCTGCCAGAGTCTTAGATAATGCAGAAATACGTGGGCATGCTATCATAGAAGGTGAGTCTATGATACGTGGAGATTCAGAGATTTTTGAGAATGCTATAATATCAGCTAGTTATGAACATAACGTCATCAAGACTGGCCGGTTTGGCGTTAATGCATATATTGATGGTAAAGCCATAGATTATATTGTAGCAGGTCCGCTTGGATCTCGAGATGATATGATAACGGTATATTATACGAAGAATGGACTGTATGTATGCTGTGGTTGTTTCAATGCTCCTATTGATGATTTCTGTCGTGAGGTTGTACACACCCATTATAAGAATAAGAAACATAGCTATTATCAAGATTACAATAGCTTTATATCATTTGCCATTTCCATATTAAATCGTCATCATGGTGAGGCATTGGCCAACAAACAAACTGATACCAAACAGGAAGCTTTGTGTAACATAAGACCCAATAGTAGGTGTGAATGTGAATGTTCTACAATTAGAGCAACCGATGAGTCTTGTGATAAAGCAGGATGTTAATGTGATGCTTTATAAAAGGTGGTGATCTGATAATTAAATAGTAATACATTAGCACAAATGTATTTTAATAAGATACAGAAATATTGTGTAAAGCACAAATGTGATGATCATTGTGTTTTCTACGATATACTAACTAACAAATGTCTGATCAACTATCCTTTTGGTGGTGAGCAAATGAAGATTCCAAAAATTAATGACAATTTGAAGCGTATTCAGAACTGCTGTGGTGAATCTTCTGATTAAAGGGGTGATGTATATGAGCGCATTTATATCATTGCTTGAAAAAGCAGAAATCCCTGATTTCAATGAATCTGATGTCAAGTTCTTTGAAGAGGATGGTACAACCAATTCATATATTGTATATAACAACAAAAAATATCGAGTACGTGCTGAGATGTTGGTATTCAATGATGAAGGCAAAGTATTTGCTGAGTTGAGTGATAAACCAAATATCACAGGTACACGATATAGAATTCCAGGCGGGTCTGTTGAACCAGGAAAGACATTCATGAGTCAGGCTATTCGTGAAGTAAAGGAAGAAGCAAGATTCAATGTCAAGGGTGTAAAATACACTGGTATCCATTATATGGATGAGTTCAACAAAGACACTATGCCTAGATGGATGAAAGAAAAATTGGCTAAACATCCAATACAGTATAATGGGTTCATATCCTTTGTATACATCGGTAAGTATGCCGGTAAATTCACTGGCTTTATAGCTGAAGAAGACAAAGATGATATGTATAAAAAAGGACGTTGGTACGACGTTGAAGAGGTACCGTTTCGTGAAGAGCATTTAAATGCTATTAAGATGATGAATAGGTAGATACCAGAAATGGTATCTACCATTTCTATTATTAATGAGGTGATAGTTATGAAAGATATGCCCTATAAAAGAGGATCACTGGATGATATTATGGAAACAACCAACCCAGTTAAAGGGTATAAGGGTTTCTATAAAGCAGGTAATGACAAATTCGTATGCCGTGGTACTATTTATGAATGTCCTGGTGTAGCATCTGTTAGTGGTGAACCAAAATTATGTGAGCATGGTATACACTTCTGCCAAGACTTAAGAGATGTGTTAGAATACTATCCACCAAACGAAGGAGAATTGCATGTAGCTGAGGTTGTAGCCATTGGTCAAACGCTTATTGGGTACGACAAATGTGTTACAAACCGCATTGTATTGGTGGAGGAAGTAGATCTATATGCAGCACTGAAAGACTATAATTTTGGTGATAAAAATATAGGTGAATATAATATTGGAAATTGCAATCTTGGTAATAAGAACTCAGGTAACTATAATAATGGTAATTTAAATATCGGAGATAATAATACTGGTGGCATGAATTATGGGTATAATAATAATGGTTTACGCAACATTGGCAACTCAAATTTAGGTGATAATAATGTTGGGGATAGCAATCTAGGTTCAAATAACATAGGAACCCATAATACAGGATCTCATAACATAGGTTGCTTTAATGTTGGATTCAATTGCGGTAAGGGCTGTTTCAATACAGAATCTGTAAAAATGCGTATGTTCAATAAACCTTGTGAGCTTGAATTGGAAGATTGGTACCGCTCTTATGCATATACAATTCTTAAAACCATGCCGAGTGTGAATGACCCACACCCTATTGATACACAAATTATTGTCAAAAGACAAGAATGGTGGAATAGATTACACAGTGATTATAAACAGAGTATACTAGATATTCCAAATTTTGATCCTGAAATATTTTACTCGATAACAGGTATACGTGTTGATGATACTAATTGCAGGATTGAAATTTTAGGTAAACTAAAACCCTGATTTATACAAACATGCTAAGTTCTACGACATCAAGGATATCCCATTGATAGAGGAACATTTACATGCATTACGGTTAAGCAAGCTTGCTTAGACCCCATATATAAGGTACACCATCGTGGTGTACCTTATATTTTTTACCAATAATTGTATCGTATTATTAGATGTTTTGAGCATATATAATTAATACGTAGTGTAGACAATCACCGCTTCGGGTATGGTGCCGATTAAATACTACGGTAGATACAGCTGTAGTATGGATAATTTAACCCCGCTGCATTATGAGGTAGTATCTAAGCTATTGATAAATGGGACGCTAAACTATTCAATAGCTGAAAGCAGCATAGGAGGAGGTCCGCCAATCTCAGTAGTACATGAAGGCTGCGGTTGGTATGTTATGAAGCATGGTATCTTGCATGTACCAAGACCATGCACCTACTAAATAGATATAGGAGGTATAAATGTTAAGAATTATATTATGGATAGCAAGAATTATTTTGAGTGTTAGGTTGTTAGTTTGTTCTATCAACTGTACAACGTTTAATGAACAGATGATATTTACGGCATTAGCATTTTTAGTGTTTGACACAAAGGAGAGGATTTAACAATGAATGACGATCTTGTAGCTGGAGGGTTTTACACAATAAAAAAATTATATGAGGAAGCCAAGAAAGCTGGGAAAGAAGACTATGTTGTTAGACCGATAGAATATTGGGAGAATGGTACCTTTCGTGGAACAACCCATACGCATTATGATGATGATAATAAAACGGTTTTAGTTATAGGCTAATGCACAGAATTGAGGGTGATCTAAATTATGTACAAGGCCAAATACTCCAAGCTGTATGAAAATGTATTAAAAGTAGACCCATCGCTTAAACCTTTAATATCATACATAAGTAATATCACATACACCGATAAAGATTTTAAACACCTAATAGAAAATATCAACCAATCACCGGATGATGCTGATAAATACAAAAAGGCATTGATAAATATGGCATTGCCGTATTGTGTTTATGAAGCATATAAATTCTATAGGTCATACAAAGTCGATCTTTCTGATTGCATTCATGAATGTATAGTGGACGTATCCAATCTTATTCAAACCAATAAGCTTAGTCAAAACACACCATTTATACTAACAATACATAATCATCTTAAACGTAGATTGTACGAATCTGTATCAGTGTCCAGCATCGGTTTTGATGATGCTGAGGTTAAAGCTATTTATAACCAAGACAATGTGTGTTTTGATACATTTGTAGCAATCAATATACTTAGAGAAAGGCTTTATGAGCTTATTGAACAGAATCTTACCAATAGAGAACGCGATGTCTTAGAATTAAGGTTTGGTCTAAAAGATGGTAGAATGAGGACTCTTGAAGAGGTTGCTGTATCATTAGGGACAACAAGGGAAAGAATACGGCAGGTTGAAGCCAAAGCGTTAAGAAGACTTAGATCTGCTAGAGACGTGAGATTACATTCTATATCAACAGATGTATTTAATAAGATAAATGATTAAGGAGGTCATATATAATGAAATGCCCATATTGTGATAATGGTGTTAGTCGGTACTCTGAACCTGGATTCAATTGGCCATGTACTATCTGTGATGGCACTGGTGAATTACCGGATGATTATGAACCAGCACAGACTAAAAGTCAGGAAGATAAGCCAGAAGATAAGCCAATAGAAGATCATGAAGCAGATGGTTGAACTGAGAGTTATTGTGTGGTATGAGCAGTCGCCGTTAGAAAGAATCTGGTTTGATGTGGAGGTCATAACATGAAAGGAATATCACCGGAACAGAAAGCCTTAGGTAGGGCTGTAGAAGCATACATTGCTTCAAGCAAAGCAAAGCTGTCAGAAATGGAAAGGGTTGATTTCAAGCTGTACATCGGTTACCTGATTAGCGAAGAGTTACCTGGGGTATTCAAAGAATTTAGGAGCAACTTCAATACAGAGTATGTTGAGTACCTTGAATCAACCTATAAGCAATATGTTGTTGATGACGGGATTTTGATTACTGAAATTATCACATATTTCAATTTGGAGCTCAACATCAGGAAGTTGCGTAAACGTGGCAAATATCTTTGTGTGTAAACATACAAAGAAGACTGGACTATTAAGCCCAGTCTTCTTTTTTGTATCACATAATAAATATGTGCAATGCTATGATAGCACCAACGATAAAAATTAAGCTTATACCTATCTCTCTTAATATATCAGTATCTGAAGCAAATTCAAAATATGAAGCAAGTTCAAAACTTTCAGAATACGTCTGTATAGCATTACTATGTTTACTTGGATCTAATCCAATATCCTCATATGTTATTTTTTGGCCAGTACCGCATTTATCCCATAACTGTTCGTCATTTAGCATGTGCATATTCCTTTCCATATTCAGGTGGCATTGCTACAACCCATTGTTTAATCTTACCACCAGGTAGATTAGTATCATACCATGTAGTAAAGAAATCATTGGCATTAACAATTGTAATGTGTCCAGGTATCTTAGAATATGGGT
>Ga0310695_10010928_pt1 | contig 13148 bp, 10 predicted proteins | sample RumenRJG_04DNA_FD_203882 | JGI IMG/M metagenome (GOLD analysis project Ga0310695, IMG submission 203882) | Bovine rumen microbial communities from Lethbridge, Alberta, Canada - RJG_04 (v2) (version 2) | ecosystem: Host-associated > Mammals > Digestive system > Stomach > Rumen | place: Canada...
CATCACCATCCATGTGACAAAAATGAACCGTTTCATGTTGCAAAGGTACGAATAAGCGAGGAGAATGCAAAGGGAAAGACGAAGTTTTTGACTTGCTCTTCCGAACGAAAGTAACGTCGGCCAAAGGCCAAAGGTACGAATAAGCGAGCGCAATGCAAAATGAAAAACGAATTTTTTTCAATTTTGCATTGCCGAGCGAGAGCGCTCGGCTTTGCCGCTTTTACCAAGCGTAGCGACTAAAAGAACCTAAGACCGCAGGTCAAAGTTACGCGCTCGGCCCTCTGGGACGCTTCTGCCACGAAGTGGTGTTGAAGAATAAATGAGAAGAATGCAAAAGAAAAGCGAAGCTTTTCAGCATTGTTCTTTCGAACGGAACTCACTCGATTCTGTGAACTTTCCCAATGCAATGTAGCGAGCATAGCGATGCTGGAGGAGTACGTGACGATGAGGGTTGGGGTGATAAGTCTGGCAGACAGGCTTGCAGAGCACGCGCTGCGCCGCACCGACCGAGGGATAAACGCCTGCCACCACTGCCGCGTGTATGGCCGCCCCCAGCGTACCAGCCTGCGGGCAGTCGGGAACCTCGATGGGCATGTTCATTACATCGGAAAGCATCTGAACCACAAAGGGCGACTTACGCGAGATACCGCCTATGGCCACCAGGCGACGCGTCACCACGCCGAACCGTGAATTATGGTCAATGCAGCTTTTCGTGGCAAAAGCCGTGGCCTCCACCAGTGAATAGTAGATTTCGGCAACTGTGGTCGAAAGGCTGAGGCCACTGACAGTGGCCGTCAGGGCACTGTTGCTGTAGGGAGCGCGCCGTCCGTTCAGCCAGTCAGTTGCCAGAGGGGTATCCATGGTCACCTCCAGTCGTTCTGCCTCATGGGCAATATCGTCGAGCATACGATTCTCAGCCACCTCCATCAACTTCTGCCTCACCTGTCCGCCAATGAAACCGCACTGACCTGCAATATTTTCCAAAGGCCACATCATCAGCTTTCGGAACCAAGCAAAAACATCGCCGAAGGCCGACAAGCCAGATTCAAACCCCACCATATGGCTCAGTATCGAGCCCTCTACCTGACTGAAGATACCCTCCACAATCGTGTCGCCCATTTCCTTCGGAGGCATCACTGACATGAAGCATGCCGAGGTGCCCAGATTCATCACCATCGTGCCATATTCGATACCTCCGCCAACTCCGCCGGAGTGAGAGTCCACATTCCCCACTCCTATGACGATGCCTGCCCGAAGTCCCAATCGGCCGGCCCATTCGGGTGTAAGCCGTCCAGCAGACTTCTCACAACTGTACGTAGTTCGTGGCAGATGAGCCAATATGGGAAGCAGGACAGGGTCGAGTTGTTCGAAGAACTCGGCCGGAGGGTAACCTCCCCACTCCTCGGCCCACATCGCCTTCGACGCCGCTCCGCAATGTCCGATTCTTACCGCTGAGGCATCACGACATCCCGTGAGCAGAGCTGGAATATAGTCACAAATCTCGATGGCCGAGTAGGCTTCACGTTGCAGTTCCGGGCTGTGGCGCAGCACATGCAGCACTTTGCTCCAAAAGTTCTCGGCAGAGTAACTATTGCCCGTATGTAGGGCATAGTTCACCGGCTGCCTCGACAGAAGTGCATTGATTTCATCTGCTTCTGCCTGGCCTGTATGATCTTTCCAGACCACGAACATTGCATCTGGGTTCTCCCTGTATTCAGGCTTCAAAGCAAGGGGTGTGCATTCCCGATCAACAAGACATGGAGTGCTGGCCGTCGTATCCAACGATATCGAGACGATTCCCTCGACCATGTCGGGATGGCGGCGCACAACGGTGCCCACACTACGTTCGACAGCTTCAATATAATCCAGCGGATGATGCCGGAACTGGGCATCGCTGTCCACCGTATATCGACCTTCCATCCAGCGGGGATAAGATACGACCTCCGTGTCCACCTCCTCGCCCGTCCGGGCATTTACCAACAATGCACGGGCCGAATCAGTGCCAAGTTCCAATCCAATGACGTAAACGTTCTCCATATTAATATAGTTTTTATGCAACACTGAGGGCAAAGGTACGAATAAGCGAGCGCAATGCAAAATGAAAGACGAATTTTTTTCAATTTTGCATTGCCGAGCGAAAGTACCTTCTTCAACACCCGCAAGCGGGCAGAAGCGACGCAAAGCGTCGAGCGCGACGTAGTCAATGATACAAATAAATGAGAGAAAACACGAAAAATATTTGATGTTTCCCTTGCTTATCCGTACCTTTGACCTGCAGTCGAAGGTACTTTCGTTCGGACGTGCAATGTGAAAAACTTCGTCTTTTGTTTTGCTCTTCTCTCACTTATCCGTACCTTTGCATGTGGAATGTCAGAATGATGGAATTCTGACAAGAACAGGAATAACAAACGAATGAGAAAAGCGAATTATGACAAGTGGCCGGCCACACGGCTTGAGGGATGGATTGTCACTGGATGGGAGTCCATCGCCAACACGCTGAAACAGACCGCCTCGGGTCACAGCATGTTGGTCATCGACCTATACCCTGGTGTGTATGAAGAAGAGGTGTTGCATGTCTTCACACAAGCCTTTCCCGGCAAAGTAAACGATGTGCGGGGCTGGATGAAGCCCGAAGCTGAAGTGAGCGCGATGACGGAACGTTTCATGACGGACGACGTGCTTTTCGGCTACGTCACGAACCTGGAACTGAAAGATTACTTCGGAGAGAAGGAGATTGAGAAACGCAGGTTATGGATGAAAGCAACGACCGGCGCTGGGCCCACGGTGCTCATCGGCACCGGCGCGGCGCTGTTTGCTACGGACGACGCCGTGGTGGTCTATGCCGACATGGCACGCTGGGAGATACAGCAGCGTTTCCGTAGGCATGAGGTAAAGGGTGTGGGTATAGACAATCATGCCGATCCAGTCTCGATCCAATACAAGCGAGGTTACTTTAACGACTGGCGTATCTGTGACCGTCATAAGGACCGTCTAATGGGTCGCATCGATTATTGGATAGACACACACATACCCGAACAACCCCGGATGATTGACCGCGAGACATTCCAGCGTGGCATGGAGCAGACGGTAAGAGGACCTTTCCGTGTAGTGCCGTTCTTCGATCCGGCACCATGGGGCGGACAATGGATGAAGGAGGTGTGCGACCTGGATCGGGAGACACCAAACTTCGGATGGTGCTTCGACTGCGTACCAGAGGAGAACAGCCTCTACCTGGAAGTGAACGGCACGCGCTTCGAGCTGCCCTCCGTCGATCTGGTGCTCACGAAGACGCGCCTCCTGCTGGGCGAGCCCGTGGAAGCTCGCTTCGGGAAGGACTTCCCTATCCGATTCGACTTTCTTGACACGATGGGAGGAGGCAATCTCAGCCTGCAGGTACACCCCACCACACAGTTTATCCGAGAAAACTTTGGCATGGCCTATACGCAGGACGAGAGTTATTATCTTCTTGATGCAGGCGAGGATGCGGTGGTCTATCTGGGACTGCGGAAAGGTATCGACCGCAAGGCTATGATCAGCGATCTGCGCCGTGCCCAACGGGGTGAGATTGTCTTCGATGCAGAGAAATACGTGAACAAGATACCAGCCCGAAAGCACGACCATTTTCTGATTCCCGGCGGCACGATTCACTGCTCTGGGGCAGGCAGCATGGTACTGGAAATCAGTTCCACGCCAAACATCTTCACCTTTAAGCTGTGGGACTGGCAGCGACTGGGACTCGACGGCAAGCCACGTCCCATCAACGTAGAACGCGGACGTGAGGTCATCCAGTGGGAACGCGACACGGACTATGTCTATGCCCACCTGCGCAACCACGTCAGCGTGGTGGCACAGGGCGAGGGATGGACCGAGGAGCGCACGGGACTGCACCCGAATGAGTTTATCGAAACACGCCGCCATCGCTTTACCGCTCCCGTGCTGCACCACACCGGAACGAGTGTCAACGTGCTGAATCTGCTCGAGGGCGAAGAAGCCGTCGTGGAGAGTCCGACAAACACATTTGCACCCTTTGTGGTACACTATGCCGAGACATTCATCATTCCCGCCTGCGTGGGCGACTATACGATACGTCCCTATGGAATGGCCGAGGGAAAGGAATGTGTCACCGTCAAGGCATACGTAAGATGACCTCACAGTCATTCTCTGAAAGGGATGGAGGAGCCACGAACTGCCGTCCGAGCCTGTCGCTTCAGCATAAGTGCGCAAAACTATGAACTATATACTCTTAGACTCATGTACGAACAAGACCGACGAATCGTTCTGACCCTCGACGCCGGAGGGACCAATTTTGTATTTTCTGCGATGCAGGGCTGTGCCGAAGTGGTGGAGCCAGTGCGTCTCGCTGCAGTGCCCGACAATATGGAACGCTGTCTGGCAGTACTTGTCGACGGCTTCCGCCAAGTGAAGTCCCAACTCACACGGGAACCGGTGGCCATCAGTTTTGCCTTCCCCGGTCCGGCCGATTATGCCCATGGTGTCATCGGCGACCTGCCGAACTTCCCTGCCTTCCGTGGCGGTGTGGCGATGGGGCCATTCCTGGAGGAGCAGTTCCATCTCCCAGTCTTTATCAACAATGATGGAAACCTCTTTGCCTACGGCGAAGCATTGGCCGGCACATTGCCACAAATCAACAAATGCCTGATCGAGAGCGGCAGCCCCCGACGCTATTGCAATCTGCTGGGCATCACGCTCGGCACCGGTTTCGGTGGCGGAGTGGTCATTGACGGACGACTGCTCACCGGCGACAACGGATGCGGCGGCGATGTCTGGCTGATGCGCAATCCGAAGTACCCCGAACTGATCGCAGAGGAGAGCGTGAGCATACGAGCCGTGCGACGAGTGTACCAGGAGCTGAGCGGCGAGGATGCCTCTGCCCTCACGCCAAAAGACATTTTTGACATTGCTGAGGGCACTGCACCCGGCAAGCGCCAGGCTGCCATCGACAGTTTCCACGAACTGGGCGAGGTGACCGCAGACGCCATCATCCACGCACTGGACATCGTGGACGGGCTGGTGGTCATCGGTGGCGGAGTGGCCGGTGCGGCCAAGTATATCCTGCCGGGCATCATGGACGAGATGAAGCGTCCCGTAGGGACCTTTGGCGGCGACAATTTCCCCAGCCTTCAGATGGACGTATTCAATCTCGAAGAAAAAGAGGGACTCGCAGCCTTCCTCACAGAGCGTGATTCGGAGGTAAAGGTGCCATTCTCAGACCGTACCGTACCCTACATTGCCCATAAGAAGGTGGGAATCGCCATCTCGGCACTCGGAGCCAGTCGTGCCATCTCGCTGGGAGCCTACGCCTTTGCACTGGCCGCACTTGACAACAATTCATAACGAAGAATAAACAACTCATAAATCCACCCTGGCATACATCATTCAACACAATGAGAAAGAATCTCTTTTCATTCTTAATGCTGACCACGCTGATCGTGGCCTGCAAGCCATCCGAGACGCAGCCCGACGTGCTGCAATACGTGAACCCCAATATCGGCACGGTGCACAGCCGATGGTTCTTCTACACACCGGCCGCCGTACCCTTCGGCATGGCAAAACTGGGCCCGTCCACCAACGGCACCTATGGCAACAATCAGGGGTGGGAAGCAGTGGGATACGAGGACGGACACACGTCCATCGATGGTTTCCCCTGCCTGCACGAGTTCCAGATTGGCGGTGTCTCGCTGATGCCCGTCACGGGCGAGGCTAAGACGCGTCCCGGACTGATGGACGACCCAGACAGCGGTTTCCGCTCGCGCTTTGACAAGTCCAGCGAAACGGCCCATCCAGGTTACTATTCGGCCATGCTCACGGACTACCAGGTGAAAGCCGAACTGACGGCCACTGACCGCGTGGGCTTCCAGCGCTACACATTCCCAGCCTCGGACGATGCTCACATCCTTTTCAACATTGGCAACCGCCAAGGCGAGAGCGGAGCTGTGCGCGACGCATTAATCCGCATGCCGGATGCCACCACGGTAGAGGGATACGTAATTACGGAACCTGAGTATGTAAAAAAGTACCAGTCGGGCGCCACTGTAGCAATGTATTTCCACGCACGGCTCGACCGCGAACCGCTCTCTGTGGACGTCTGCTATCAGGACAGCACGTGGGCCTCCGGCCGTGACATCAAAGGGCCTGGCGCAATCATGTGTCTCAATTTCAAGACCGAAGCAGACGATGAGATTAACATCAAGGTGGGCCTCTCCTATACCTCAATAGATAACGCGCGCGCGAACCTTGAGGCAGAAGCCTCCTCACTCACGTTTGACGAGGCACGGGCTCAGGCCGAGGCTCGATGGAACGAGGCACTGGGCCGCATCCTCGTCTCGGGCGGCACGGAGGAGAGCACCATCAAATTCTACACCGGCCTGTACCACGCTCTGCTCGGACGAGGCCTGGCCAGCGACGCCAGCGGCGCCTATCCGAAGAACGACGGCACCGTGGGCCAGATTCCCATCGGCAAGGATGGCAAACCCGTGCACAGTCATTACAACACCGACGCATTGTGGGGAGCCTACTGGAACCTGACACAGCTGTGGGCACTGGCCTATCCCGAGTATTACAACGACCTGGTGAACAGCCAGCTACTGGTTTTCAAGGATGCAGGATGGCTGGGCGACGGTATAGCTGCCAGCCGGTATGTATCAGGCGTGGGCACCAACATGGTCAGCATCGCACTGGCCGGTGCCTGGCAGAATGGTATTCGCGGCTATGACGTGGAGACGGCCTACGAGGCCGCCCTCAAGAACGAACTGGGATGGGAAGGGCGCATTGAAGGTGCCGGAAAGATGGACACACGCCAGTTCGTCGAGCGAGCCTACGTTCCATACAACGACAGTATCTTCTTCGGCACACATCCGGGCGGCTCGGCCTTCTCGGCATCCCACACGCTGGAATACAGTTTCAGTGCATGGGCGGTGGCCCAGTGGGCCAAGGCTCTCGGGCACAATGAGGACTATGAGCGCCTCATGACGCTGTCTGCCGGATGGGAGAATCTCTTCGACGACACGCTGAAACTCATCCGTCCGCGCATGACCGACGGCTCGTTCATCGACCGCTTCAACCCCTACGAATCGTGGCGCGGATTCCAGGAGGGCAATGCAGTGCAATACACATTCTTCGTGCCTCAGACACCCGAGCGGCTCATTGACCGCGTGGGACGCGAGGAATTCAATCTGCGCTTAGACTCCATCTTCACCCGTGCCCGCGAACTCACGTTCGGAGGCGGCAAGGTGGTGAATGCCTTCTCGGGCCTGCAAAGTCCCTACAATCACGGAAACCAGCCCAGCCTGCACATCTCGTGGCTCTTCAACTTCTCTGGCAAGCCATGGCTCACGCAGAAGTGGACACGTCTCATATGCAATGAATTCTACGGCACGAGCGGCGAGCATGGCTACGGCTACGGGCAGGACGAAGACCAGGGACAGCTGGGAGCATGGTATGTGATGTCGGCCATCGGACTCTTCGACGTGCAGGGCGGAGTGGCCGAGAAGCCCACCATGCAGATAGGCAGCCCGCAGTTTACACGCACGGAGATACGTCTCAGTCCCATGAACTCCTCGGGACGACGCTTTGTTATCGAAGCCGAGGGAGCCAGCGACGAGACTCCCTACGTCCAGCAGGCCACGCTGAACGGCCAGCCGGTGAACCAGCCCTGGATCAGCAACGAGGATATTCACCGCGGCGGCACGCTGCATCTGGTCATGGGCAGCACGCCCGCCGGAGAGTGAGCCTCACGCGCATGGCAGAATCGGTGGCAGGCCATCAACGGTTTTGCGGCACTCCACGAAACGATTGGTGGAGTGCCACGACGGGCTTGGTGGTACTACCACCATAGGAACAGCACCATGCCATGGGGCGACCGCCGATATACGACAAGCGGGAGAGAGAACACTCAGTTCTCTCTCCCGCTTGCGTTTTCTGAAAAAGCCTCGCCCCGTCAGTGTTTCTTCAGCTTGCGTGCCTTGACCCCCTCGAAGGTCATCTTCACGGGGCGGATGGTGCCGTCGGGGTTGAAATAGAGGCGGTCGATACAGGTCTCACGGTGATTGCCGTCCGTTTCCGAAAGCGGGCGGCGGTGATAGACGATGTAGTACTCGTCGCGCCCGGGCACCTGGATTACCGAGTGATGACCCGCACCACGCGCCACGGACGCGTCCTGCTCCAGAATCTTACCGATGCGCTTGAAGGGACCGAAAGGATTGTCGCTGATAGCATAAGCCACACAATAGTTGGGGCCCGTCCATCCGCCTTCGCTCCACATGAAATAGTATTTCCCATCGCGCTTCAGCATGAAGGGACCCTCGACATACGACTCGCTGGGAGTGACTTCATGGAACAGCTGTCCGTCGGGCCACGGCTCGATGCTGAGCAGATCGGACGACAGGCGGCAGACATTGCAGTGGCGCCAGCCGCCATAATACATATAGTACCGGCCATCGTCGTCATGGAAGACAAACTGGTCGATGGGCTGTGCGCCGTTCACGATGGCGTTGATGAGCGGCCGGCCCAGCGCATCCTTATAGGGCCCTTCGGGCCGGTCGGCCACAGCCACACCGATGCCTCCCACCTCGCCTTCGTGGACATCGTTGCCACCGAAGAACAGGTAGTAGCGACCGTTGGCGGCAACGATGGCGGGAGCCCAAAGCGCCCGACGCAGCCAGGGAACATTCTTCTGCTCGAGCACACGCTCGTGCTTGGTCCACGTCACGAGGTCGCGCGAGGAGAAAGCATCCAGGTGGAGCTGCTCGTCGAAAGGAGCGCTGTAGGTGGGGAACACCCAGTAGCGTCCGTCCATCACGGTACCCTCGGGGTCGGCATACCATCCAGGGAAGATGGGATTACCACTGGTTTTCTTTTTCTTAGCATCGCCAGACGTCAGGCAGAGCATGGCGAGGAGGAGGAGGAAGAGTCGTTTCATTATGAATCCATTATTTTGTATGATGAATATCAGGTAAAAAAGAATCAGACACGTCAGTTCTTGAACGAATGAATGGGAGCGGGGATGCGTCCGCCACGATTGACGAAGGCTTCACATCCGAAGCGGCTGACCGGCATGATGGGAGCATAGCCCAGAAGGCCACCGAACTGCACCGTCTCCCCCACTCCGTGCCCAATCACGGGAATCACGCGCACGGCCGTGGTCTTCTGGTTCACCATGCCGATGGCTGCCTCGTCGGCAATGATGCCGCTGATGGTGGAGGCAGGCGTGTCACCGGGAATGGCTATCATGTCGAGCCCCACGCTGCACACGCAGGTCATGGCCTCCAGCTTCTCGATGGACAAGGCACCGGCTTCTACGGCATCAATCATACCCTGGTCTTCACTCACAGGAATGAACGCACCGCTCAGTCCGCCCACATACGAGCTGGCCATCACGCCGCCCTTCTTCACCTGGTCGTTCAGCAGAGCCAGGGCGGCTGTGGTTCCCGGCGCACCCGGATGCTCGAGACCGATCTCGCGCAGGATGTCGGCCACCGAATCGCCAATGGCCGGCGTGGGGGCAAGGCTGAGGTCGATGATACCGAAAGGAACGCCCAGCCGGCGGCTGGCTTCCTGCGCCACATACTGTCCCACACGGGTAATCTTGAAGGCGGTGCGCTTAATGGTCTCACAGAGCACCTCGAAACTCTCGCCGCGAATTCCGCGCAGCACGTGATGAACCACGCCCGGCCCGCTCACGCCCACATTGATAACGGCGTCGGTCTCGCTCACGCCATGGAAGGCGCCTGCCATGAAAGGATTGTCGTCCGGGGCATTGCAAAGGACAACCAACTTGGCACAGCCCAGCGAACCCTGCTCCTTGGTGGCCTCGGCCGTCTGGCGTATGATTTCGCCCATCAGCCGTACGGCATCCATATTAATGCCTGTCTTGGTGCTGCCCACGTTCACGCTGCTGCAGAGTCGTTCAGTGGCAGCCATCGCCTCGGGGATGGAACGGATGAGAAGCTCGTCAGACGCCGACATGCCCTTGCTGACAATGGCGCTGTAGCCACCCATGAAGTTCACGTTGACCTGCTTTGCCACGTCGTCCAGCGTCCGGGCTATCTGTACGTAGTCGGCTGTGGAGCGGCAGCATGCGCCACCCACCAGACTGATGGGAGTGATGCTGACGCGCTTGTTCACAATGGGTATGCCTATCTCGTGACTGATGTCATCACCGGTCTGGACCAGGCATTGGGCCTTCTCGGAAATCTTGCGGCGTATCTTGTCGCAGCATCGCGCCAGGTCACTGTCGGCACAATCCAGAAGATTGATGCCCATCGTAATGGTGCGCACGTCGAGGGTCTCTTCCTCGACCATTTTATTTGTCTCCAGGACTTCGTTGATATTGATCATCGTAGTGCGATATGTTTAGGTGGAGACTCAGATGCGATGCATCTTCTCGAAGATTTCCTCACGCTGGCATTTCACCTGTACGCCCATTCCCTGACCGACAGTTTCCAGCTCGGTGGCCATCTGCATGAAGGACTTGGGGGCGCGAGCGATGTCGGCAATCATCATCATGTTGAAATAGCCCTGGACAATGGTCTGGGAGATGTCGAGAATGTTCACGCTCTGCTCGGCCAGGTAGGTGCAGACTCGGGCAATAATGCCTGTGGTGTCCTTGCCTACGACGGTAATGATAATCTTTTCCATATCTGTTTCTTCTGACTTTATATGTTGCAATAGTTTTGTCTGAATCCCAGCGCTGGGCGAGGATGTCTGCCCTGCGCAAATATAGTCATCCGCCCCGGGCAGGCTTTTCACCGGCGACGAAATTGCTGCCGCTGCCCTGGACGCAGGAGGCTGGGATCGACGGGGGTCTCGCGGCGTATGTGCTGCTTCTGCTCACGCGGCTGACTCTCACGCAACTCGCTGGGTGACAGGCGAACCGGAGCCTCGGGCGTCGTAATATCGTTCAGCGTATCCACGAGCGCCGTGTCGGGCTGCGTTTCGATGATGGGCTCGGTCGGCTCCCTATGGAAACGAATGAGACTGATGTCGCTCAGTACGAGCAATGAGAACATGCTCTCCTCGCGGGTTTCGGGCAAAGGCCAGTAGGCATAGCCGCTCACGCTCTTTATCCGGCATGTATCCAGGTGGGTGTCGGGCTCATAACGAATCTCCTGCAGGCGTGAGTCGCGCAGCTGTATGGCCACATTGGCCACCGTGTCGGGCTCGGTATCATAGCGCACAAGCAATACAAAATAGACCTCCCGGAGATTACCCTGCAGGCGGAAGTTGGAGCGGAAGCGCCACAGGAAACGGTCGCCGACATGGAACGAACTGTCTGCCGGAATGTGGAAACGGAAAAGATTCTGCATCTTGGTCGGTTGCATAATACAGAACTTCTGGTCGGCCCAGATGTTGGCTGTATCGCCGTCGGAGGTCAGATGCTCATAGATGTCCTGCGGACCGGACTGTGCCTCCACGCCCATCATGGCTGCCCGGGCTTCCACGCGTGCCGTGACATGCTTATAGATCTCAGAGAGTTTCTCGGCATGAATGCTGTAATAAACAAGAGAGGAATCAAATTCTGCCTCAGTGATGTGGTGTTTAAGGAAGACGGCATGGACGTTCCTGTACGTGTCCACCTCGCGATTCCCCGATTGGGCCTCGGCAATACCTTGGGCAAGATGATAATCCACAAGCACATTCTCCATCTTTTTCTCTGACAGAATGCCGCTCGGTCTGCTGGGCTTACATGCGACCAGGAATGGAAGTAGGAGAAGAAGCAGGACTTTCTTCATTCACGTACCAGCTTGTAATAGAAGAGAATCATGGCTATGCAGCCACAGGAGATGCAGGCATCGGCAAAGTTAAAGATGGGGCTGAAGAAAATGAAATGTTCGCCGCCCCAGAACGGAAGCCAGGAGGGCCAGTCCCATTCGACAAGCGGGAAATAGAACATATCCACCACCCGGCCCATCATCACCGGAGCGTATCCAGTACCCCACGGCACGAAGTGGGCCACCTGGGGGGGGACAGGATCATTGAATACCATGCCGTAAAAGAGACAGTCGAAGATATTACCTGCCGCACCGGCGAGAATGAGTGTCAGGCAGACAAGGAATCCCCACTGCACCCCCCGACGGATGCGACGGACGATATACCATGTCAATGCCACGACGGCCACGATACGGAAACTGGTCAGAAACAGTTTGTCGAACAATTCTATGCCGAACGCCATTCCACGATTCTCGGTAAAGAGGATATAGAACCAATCCGTTACACGCCGACTCTCGTGCAAGTACATAGAAGTCTTCACCGCAATCTTGATGGCCTGATCAACCACAAGAATGAGGGGCACGAGCAGCACGACCATGAGTGCCTGTGATTTCTTTCTCTGCATGCCCGCTAATGTCTTTTGTCGCGCATCTGCTTGGCTTCGATACTGAGCGTTGCGTGCGGAACTGCTCTCAAGCGTTCCTTGGGAATCAGTTTTCCGGTCTCACGACAAACGCCATACGTCTTATTATCAATCCTGATGAGCGCTGCTTCCAGCCCCTTGATAAACTTCTGCGTGCGGGCAGCCATGTTCATTGTGGCTTCTTTGAACTGCGTGGCAGCTCCCTCCTCAAGGGCGTGAAAGGTGGGAGTGGTATCGTCCACTCCGTTGCCCTTACGATTTGTCAGCTGATCCATCAGTGTCTCATAATCTTTCTTGGCCACTTCAAGCTTTTCTAAGATAAGCTGTCGGAACTCTTCCAGTTCCTCGTCTGAATACCTAACTCTTACGTCCATAAAAAGAATATAATGTACAGATTAATATTTGCCGTAATACTTCATTTGGTCTATCATACCTTCTTGACTGACAATGCGTCGCCGAGTGAGACGTTGTCTGCCAACACCTGTGATGCAATGTACTGGCCGAAGTCGGAGAGACAAGCGCGGTTATCGTCCGTCTCAGGCAGGGTGACCAGGATGCGGTCGGTTATCTCGAAGCCGCTTTCCTTACGCAGCGTCTGAATGCTACGTATCAGTTCACGTGCCACACCTTCGAGGCGAAGGGCCTCAGTGATGGTGAGGTCGAGTGCCACAGTCAGTGTTCCTTCATTGGCTACGCTCCATCCCGGGATATCCTCGCTATAGATTTCCACATCCTCGGCGTCGATGGTCACCTCATCCCCCGTAGAGAGAATGAGCGG
>Ga0310695_10010929_pt1 | contig 13148 bp, 5 predicted proteins | sample RumenRJG_04DNA_FD_203882 | JGI IMG/M metagenome (GOLD analysis project Ga0310695, IMG submission 203882) | Bovine rumen microbial communities from Lethbridge, Alberta, Canada - RJG_04 (v2) (version 2) | ecosystem: Host-associated > Mammals > Digestive system > Stomach > Rumen | place: Canada...
GGTAACGGTGTCGTCCTCGTGACCACCAAGACCGGTAGCGAAGGCACCGCCACCGTCACCTACAATGGCAAGGCCACCCTCCAGGACTTCCACAGGCGCATTATGATGAACCGCGACGAACTGACTAAGTATCTCGGTTACGAGTATGGCGACGACTGGGTGGATTCCCGTATCGGCATGTACGACTACAAGCACCCTATGTATGACGGCGGGATCATCGACACTGACTGGATGACCGCATACTTCGAGCCCACCTGGAGCCAGCAGCACGGCATCAGCTTCTCCGGCGGTAACAAGAACGGCCACTTCTTCACCTCCCTCAACTATGTTTACGACGACGGTGTCGTCAAGGGAAAGAAGGATGTGTACAAGCGTCTTACCGCCCAGGTCAACGCTGACTACAACCTCTTCAAGTGGCTGCAGGTAGGAGTCAACAACTCCATCGAGAAGTGGAGCACCCAGAGTGTCTCCCAGCGCGGCTACGGCTCCTCCTTCGAGTCCGTGCTCCTTATGGACCCTCTGACCCCTGTCTACTGGACCACCCCCGACGAGATGTCCCTGTCTTTCAGGACCGTCTACGACGCTCTCCAGGCCGGAACCTCCGACATCAACTACCGCCTGTTCCGCGATGAGAACGGATGGTATGCCAACACCAAGTACTCCGATATGGAAGGAAGCGCCCTCGCAAAGCGCGACGCCACCGACTCCGACAACGGCGGATTCAACATCAACGGTACCTTCTTCGCCAACCTCAAGCCCATCAAGGGCCTGACGATCACCTCACGCTTCGGCTACCGCCTCAACTTCGGCGTAAGCCACAGCTACAGTTCTCCTTACTGGATCGGTGACCGCGGTTCGCAGAAGACCTACTCCATCTCCGCAAACGCTTCCACCGGCTGGTACTATCAGTGGGAGAACTTCGCCAACTACCTGTTCAACATCGGCAGGAACAACTTCACCGTGATGGCTGGTATGTCTTACCGTGAGTCCAACAGCGACGGCGTGAATGCAAGCTCCAGCGGCGAGGATATCCTCAAGTCATACGAGCCCAACTTCCGCTATATCTCCTACCTGCTGGACGACGCTCCGAAGAATATGAGCAACGCTCCCAGCAGAAGCGCCTCCCTTGCTTACTTCGGCCGTCTCATCTGGAACTATGACAACAGGTATCAGATCCAGGCCAACTTCCGCGCCGACGCATTCGACTCCTCGAAACTTCCCGCCAACAACCGCTGGGGCTACTTCCCCTCGGTCTCCGCATACTGGACCCTCAGCAACGAGCGTTTCTTCAAGGACAACATCAACACCAACGTGTTCAACTTCCTGAAGTTCCGCGCATCCTGGGGCCGCAACGGTAACATCAGCGTGCTGAGCGGCTATCCTTACACCGCCACCATCTCTATCGGTTCCAGTTCCTACCAGTACCACGTGGATGAGATCGGCTCCATCAACGGATCCGCCCCCAGCAAGCTTCCCAACCCGAACCTTACCTGGGAGACCTCCGAGCAGCTTGACTTCGGTATCGACGCCCGCCTGTTCAGCAACCGCCTGACTTTCACCGCAGACTACTTCAACAAGCAGACAAAGGACCTTCTCTTCAGCGTAAGTATTCCTTCCGAGCTCGGTTTCAGCTCCGTGACCACCAACGGCGGTAACGTGCTCAACTCCGGATGGGAGTTCGAACTTGGCTGGAAAGACCACATCGGAGAAGTGAACTACGGCATCAGCGCCAATTTCTCCACCCTGCACAACGAAGTTCTCGCACTTGCAGAAGGATCCACTCCTTCCAGAAGGACCGACGCCAGCTCCTCCAACTATCAGGTCGAGACCGTGTTCGACGTAGGATATCCTATCTGGTATATGAACGGTTACGAGTTCAACGGCATCACCAGTGACGGCAAGGCCGAATTCCTCGACGCTAATGGCGAGCCTGCAACAGTCGTCACTTCCGCTGACCTTAAATACCTGGGACAGACCACTCCTAAATATACCTTCGGTCTGAACCTCAACCTCGACTACAAGGGCTTCGACTTCGCCCTCTACGGCTCCGGAGTTGCAGGAAACGTCATTATGCCTATCTTCCACCGTACCGGCTTCAAGAACAACATGAAGTACTACCTCGACGCATACGAGAGCGGCAAGTATCCTAAACCGTCCGAGACGGTCGGAAACTACCAGTTCTGGTCTTCCTCCGCAAATGTATTCAAGGGCAACTACTTCCGTATCAAGCAGATGCAGTTCGGATACACCCTTCCTTCCAGGATAACCAAGAAGGCATCCATCAGCAACCTCCGCTTCTATGTATCGCTCGACGACTACTTCACCTTCACCAAGTATCCGGGACTCGATCCTGAGACCGCTTCTATGAACAACGGCTCCGGCGCTGGCCTTGACTTCGGCTCGTATCCTACGATGCAGAAGATTCTCCTTGGTGTCAATATTACCTTCTAAATATGATTTGCAAGATGAAAAAAGTCATACTCCCTGTTTGTTTAGCTCTCTCGCTCCTCGCAGTATCCTGCGAGTCGAAGCTTGAGATCCCCCAGAAGGGTACGGTCAGTACCCTGGAGTTCTATGCTTCCGATGAAGATGCCGAGGCTGCGCTCACCAATATGTATGCTAAATATTTGAGTGTCGCTTCTGCCAATGGTATCAACAATCCCGAGCTGATGATCCTCAACTACTCCTCTGATGACATCCTTGCTGCCGGCGGTCATATCGATGACCACGACGATTTCCGTATTTTCTGCGAGTTCCGCTATCCCGAAACGAACGGAATCCTGAAGACCTGCTACGATCGTTACGTGTCTACGATCTATGCTGCAAACCTCGTAATATCCAACTTCACCAACGAGAACCGCAACGGCGATGCTCCCAAGTGGGAAAGCGCATATACAAAGCAGTGCGTAGCTGAAGCCCGCGTGATGCGCGCATACATCCATATGATGATGGCCATCCTCTGGAACCGCCCTGCCATCATCGACCGTCTGCTCGAGCCCGATGAGCTCCCGATCCAGGCAGAAAGCCAGTCACAGATACTCAAGTGGGTCATTTCCGAGTGCGAGAATGCCATCGCTTCCGGTGCACTGCCCAAACGCAACGGCACTGCTGACAAGGATGCCACTGCCCGTATGAGCGTCGGTTTCGCACAGTTCGTAGCAGGAAAAGCTGCCGTATTCGACAATGATATGGCTACCGCCCGTAAATACCTCGGCGACCTCATCGCTTCCGGCAACTATGCCCTCGCCCCTTCTGAGGAGTACTGGACAAATTTCCACGTCCCCGGAGACGGCAACTGCGAGAAAATCTTCGAGCCCAACTACATCTACGACTCCAACCTCTCCTTCTGGGACAATGTCAACCGCAGCCGCTGGATGGTAGCGGACGTTCTCTGCTGGCGTACCGACCATCTTGCTTCCATCCCTTCCTGTACTCCTTGCGCAGGATGGAACGGCGGTGCCATTCAGGAGGACTTTGCGAAGAAGTTCCTGGAGCACGACGGAGACTCTCCTCGCCGCAAGGCCTGCTTCATCACCGAGGACGAGTGGCTCTACGAAATGGAATGGAACTCCGACAAGAACGATGCATCCCTCGCTGAAAAGAAGGCCGACCCCAAGCGCGGTATCTCCGACGTTACCGGCATTTACAGCCACGGTCCTTACTTCGAGTGGAAGCGTATGTCCTATGCCAAGCCTTCGAGAATCCTTACCGGTGGCAAGGAGTATCAGGGTGACAACATCAACGCCGTTATGGGCGGAGCCTCCAACCAGGCCAACTTCAATGTTGCCCGCTATGCGGAAGCTCTCCTCCTTTATGCAGAGGCCTGCATCGGAACCTCCGACGAGGCCAAGGGACTTGCAGCCCTCAACCAGGTCCAGGAGCGTTCCGGCTCCGGCAAGATCAGCAGCAAGCTCACCTTCCAGGACGTGATGGACGAGAAGCAGTATGAAATGTGGTGGGAAGGCTGCCGCTTCCCTGACCTCGTCCGCTGGGACAACCTCGGAAAGGTCGATATGAAGGCTATCTACAATACGAGTTGGGGTGGCAAGGGTATCCACAAGGAAGTCCCTACCGTGTTCGACGAGTTCTTCGTAGAGGGCAAGCCCGGATACCAGAAGGAGCATAAGCTCTACACCACTTATTCTTCCGTCAAGTACAACAACTTCGAGGACAAGTACAAGTATCTTCCTTTCCCTCGCGACAGGAAGGTCAACAACAAGTTCAAGGATGTCCTTGGCTGGGAGTACCTCAACGTTGCAGAGGAAGGCGAATAGCGACGGGTTAATCGCACTATTCGAATATAAATCAAGAAGGGCGCCGACATGGCGCCTTTCTTATTTTAATAATCTTACTATATTTGTACAACTGACCACTTGTCTTAAATCAGCACCGATGGGGTTTAGAGGCTCCGTCGGTGGATTGCTTTATCCCATAACCAATATTATTAACCACTGATTTATGACAAGCAAACTTTTCCAGAAACTGGCGGCTGTCGTCCTGACCTCCGTCATGTGCCTGATGGGGACACTGGCCTATGGCCAGAACCGTCCCATCAGCGGAACGGTAGTCGACGGCAGCGGGCTTCCGGTCATCGGAGCCACTGTCATGGTCGTCGGGAACAATTCCCTCGGAACGGTCACCAACGCTGACGGAGCCTTCTCCCTCAACGTGCCTGCCGGATCGAGCATTACCGTTTCCTGCATCGGCTACGGTACGCAGACTGTCCTCGTGGGACAGCAGAGCGTATTCAACTTCATCCTACAGGAGGACAACGAGTTCCTCGAGGAGACCGTCGTCATCGGTTACGGCGTGCAGCGCAAGAGCGACCTCACCGGATCCGTGGCGTCAGTACGTTCCCAGGACCTCACCGACCGCTCGGTCTCCAATGCAGGCGCAGCCCTCCAGGGCAAGGCTGCCGGTGTCCAGGTCTACACCAATTCCGGTGCACCTGGTGAAGGAGCCCACATCCGCGTCCGCGGTATCTCCTCCAACAGCGGCTCCGGCCTCGGACCCCTCCTCATCGTCGACGGCCTGAAGGTCGACAACATCCAGTATCTCGACCCTGAAATGATCGAGTCCATGGAGGTCCTCAAGGACGCCGCCTCTGCTGCCATCTATGGCGCGCAGGCAGGTAACGGCGTCGTGCTCATCACCACCAAGAGCGGTTCGAAGAGCAAGGACGGCAACATCTTCTACAACTACAAGCACACCATCACTTCGCTCGCACACCGCGCCGAAGTGCTGAACGCCGAGGAGTTCATCGACTGGCAGCACCAGGCCAGCCAGCTCGGTACCCGCGAGGAGCTCATCGGAAGCGGTATGTGGGACGGTGTCACCGATACCAACTGGGCTGACGTCCTCTACGGAAAGGGTGTCACCAGGAGCCACACCATCGGTGCCCAGGGCGGTAATGACCGCGGATCCTACTACTTCTCCCTCAACTACATGGACGAGGACGGTATGGCCAAGAGCAACAAGGATATGTACAAGCGCCTCACCGCCCAGATCAACTCCGACTACAAGGTCAAGTCCTGGTTCCAGATCGGAACCAACACTTCCATCGAGCGTTACGAGAAGTCCGACCTCGGAAGCCCGAACGAGTACGGCGGAACCCTCCTCGGAGCCATCATCATCGACCCGCTCACCCCGATCTACTTCAAGACCCCCGAGGATATGCCTACCAACATGCGCAGCGCATACGAGAGCGGTTATGTCGTGGACGGCGTCCATTATGACTACAACTTCTACACGAACGAAGACGGTTACTATTATTCCACCTCCAAGATCGTCGAGGGTGACGGTATGAACCCTCTCATCAACGTCGCACGCGCCTACGGCAAGAGCGAAGGATGGAATATCCGCGGTACCCTGTTCGCGAACATCACTCCCTTCAAGGGCTTCGTGTTCACCTCCCGCCTCGGTTACCGTATCGCACAGAGCTATTCCAGCGACTACAGCGAGCCTTACTATGTGAACCCCAAGCACTACTCGCAGAGCTACAGCATCTCCGCCAACTCCTCCCAGAGCTACTACTACCAGTGGGAGAACTTCGCCAACTACAACAAGAGTTTCGGCAAGCATGACATCGGCGCGATGGCAGGTATGTCCTATACCTTCAACGACAGCCGCGGAGTCAATGCCGGACTCTCCGGTACAGACCCCCTCAAGGGATACGCCGAGAATTTCCGCTACATCACCCAGGACAACGGATCCGGTACCAAGAGCATCGGCGGAGGAAGCCCCAGCAACTCCACCCAGATCTCCTACTTCGGACGTCTGACCTATAGCTACGACAGCCGTTACAGCCTCCAGACCAACTTCCGCGCAGATGCTTTCGACTCCTCGAAGCTTTCCGCAAAGAACCGTTGGGGATACTTCCCGTCAGTTTCCGCAGGATGGACGGTCTCCAACGAACCCTGGTTCAAGGAGAATATAAACCGCGACGTCATCAACTTCCTGAAATTCCGCGGATCGTGGGGTGTCAACGGTAACATCTCCGTGCTCAGCGGATATCCTTACTCCACCTCCATCTCCTACAACAGCAGGACCTATCAGTATCACGTGAACAACAATGTCCTGGACTACGGTTCCCAGCCCGACGGCCTGGCAAATCCCGACCTGACCTGGGAGACTTCCGTACAGACCGACCTCGGTCTCGACCTCCGTATGTTCAACAACCGGCTCACTTTCGGATTCGACTGGTTCAACAAGAATACCGAGGGACTGCTCGTCAGGATTTCGCCTGTGGCTGAGGTAGGTATCTCCTCCACCACCGTCAACGCCGGTTCCGTCAACAACAACGGTCTCGAATTCGAACTCGGATGGCAGGACAATATCGGAGATTTCGGCTACTCCATCAACGCCAACTTCTCCACCCTCAACAACAAGGTAACCTACCTTGAGCCGACAGTCGGCCACCAGAGCGGTTCGAGCTTTGCCAACTACAAGCTCAAGACCTACTTCGAGGAAGGATATCCCGTTTGGTACCTCCGTGGCTTTGAGTATGCCGGCATCGGCCCCGACGGATTCGCACAGTTCTACGATGCAGACGGCGAACTCACTTCGAACCCCAGCGACAATGACCTCAAGTACATCGGCAACACCCTCCCGACATTCCAGTACGGTGTAACCCTCCGTATGGACTGGAAGGGTCTCGATCTCACCGTGTTCGGAACAGGAGCGGGCGGCAACGACCTCGTACCTTGTATCTACCGTACCGAGCACACCAAGATCAACACCCTCCGCTACTATTACCTGGAGGCAGGAAAGAGTATCCCGACCATCGACAAGATCTACGACAAGATCAACTTCTGGAGTTCATCCGCCACCGTTTTCAAGGGTGACTTCTTCAAGATCAAGCAGATCCAGTTCGGTTACACCCTGCCCAAGAAATGGCTCAGCAAGGTCGGCATGAGCGCCGTCCGCGCATTTGTCTCCTTGGATGACTGGTTCATCTTCACCCAATACCCTGGATTCGATCCCGAGGCTGCCACCACCGGAAGTTCCACCGGCCGCGGTCTTGACAAGGGTACCTATCCCAATGCAAAGAAGCTTTTGCTCGGTGTCAACCTTTCCTTCTAATCTGACAGCATCATGAAAAAAAGTATACTCTTAAGTCTGTCCCTTGCCCTGGCGGCATTTACCGTCACTTCCTGCAACGAGGACCTTCTGAATATCCCTCAGAAAGGCGTCATCGCCTATGAGGACTTCTACCAGACGGATAACGACGCCGAGTCTGCGCTAGTCACCGTTTACCATGAGTTTGTCGGCCTTTACGCCAAGCTCACCAGCAATACTCCCTCGTACAATATAGTGTTCAACGCTCCAGGCGACGAACTCTACTGGGGAGGCAGCAACAAGGACGACCATACGGCTGCACAGGAGATCAACGATTTCCGCGCGACCTACAACAGCAACAACGGCCACATCACCGCATGGTACAAGAAATGCTATTCTTTGATCTACAAGGCCAATCTCGTCATCGACAACTTCGGTGGAGACCTCGCCGACTCACAGGTCAAGAAGCGTTGCGTGGCTGAAGCCCGCGTCATCCGCGCATGGGCCCATCTGCAGCTCGCCATCATGTTCGGTACCCCGCCCCTCGTGGACCACGTGCTCCCCGGCGATGCCAAGCCGACCAACAGTGACCATCAGGAACTTCTGAACTGGATTGCCGACGAGTTGAGGGATGCAGCGAACGACCTGCCTGCACGCAACGGCAAGACCGACAAGGACGGCGCCGTCAAGATCACCAAGGGTGCCGCTCAGGCATTCCTCGGCAAGGCATTGATCTTCAACGGAAAATATGCCGAAGCCAAGGAGCCCCTCAAGGCCGTCATCAACTCGGGCAACTACGCCCTCGTTGACGGCTCCAAGATGCGCGACCTCTTCCACATGGTCTGTGACGGATGCGAGGAGAAGATCTTCGAGCTCAACATGGTTGACAATGACTACTATGGCAAGAACGGACGTTGGGACTACCAGGCGAACCAGTCGCTGTTCTTCCGCCAGATGAACTTCTTCCCTGATTTCACCCTTCAGGCTGTCGGCTGGGGCAACAACATGGCTCCGTCCAAGAAGTTTGTCGACGCCATCCTCGAGAACGAGGCCGGCTCCTATCGTCAGAAGGCTTGGATGTGCACCTACGAGGAGCTCCTCACCGAGTTCCCTTACTCAAGGCTGGACACCAACGAAGACGGTACTCCTATGACCAAGGAGCAGAAGCTCATGGAGCCTAAGCGCGGTCTCGACCTGAACAAGCGTCCCGACCTCTATGCCAACTATGGATGGTACTTCCTCAAGTTCGTCCCTTACAAGTCCGACCTCAACACCAACAGTACCGGCCCGACTCAGGAGAACAAGACCATCATGCGCTACGCCGAGGTCCTTCTCCTCTATGCCGAGGCCTGTGCACAGACCGGAGACAACGACGGTCTGCAATACCTGAACATGGTTGCCCAGCGCGCCGGTGCTCCGACCTACTCCTCCCTCACCATGGAGAATGTCAAGAAGGAGAAATGGTTCGAGATGGCATGGGAAGGCTGCCGCTTCTGGGATCTCGTCCGCTGGGGCGATGCAGAGAAGGAACTGGCCTACAAGAGCCACAGCCTCACCCCTTATCTGCGTGACGACTTCTTCATGAACTGGGAGATGGCATCCAACGGTTCCGCGGACAAGACCAAGCCTCTCACTCCGGTTCCCGTCACGGTAGGTTCCTATACCTACTATACCTTCGAAGGAATCACACGCGGCAAGATCGTGGGCAGCTCCAAAGAAGTTACCGGACGTCCTCACAAGGCTATCGTCATGTGGGATGATGACGGCTACGGCGCCAAGGGCGGCGGCTTCGTGAAAGGCAAGCACGAGCTCTACCCGTTCCCGTTCGACATCATCGAACTCAACCCTTGGAACGAGGAGACCGGTACCGGTATCAAGCAGAACCCCGGTTGGTAATATGATGATTGTCATCCCCAGTGGATGACACATGCTGAAGGGAGCCGGCAAATAATTGCCGGCTCCCTTTTTTATACCACTTCGCGTGAATGGTGGTATTTTGAAAAGAAATGATAATTTCCTTATATTTTTTTCTGCCTCATTTCCCTAAATTTGCAATGAACCGTGCAAAGCACGGATGGCACGGAACTAAGATTTAACAGAAAATACTCTTCATGGAGCCCGTTTCGGGCACATTTATTAGTTAATTGGTTTGTGTTAAGGAAAGAGGGCTGCCGGGAGGCATCCCTCTTTTTATGAAAAAATTCACCGATATACTATGGGAAAACGCTATATTTGCGTTTAACTGACTGATAATCCACAACAATATGAAGAAAGCATTCCTTATCATGGCGGCATGCGCATTGGCGCTGCTCCAGTCCTGCGGCAGCACGCCCGCAGAGACATTCTCCGAGAAGAAAGTCGTCGAAGATGGCGGCAGCGGCCCCTACAAGGCTATCATGGTCACCGAGCCAAGCCTCGACGCCCATACCATCTTCCGTCCGGAAGACCTCAGCCCCTTCGGCAAGAAGAATCCCCTCCCCGTCCTCGTCTGGGGCAACGGCGCCTGCACCAACTCCCCTTGGGAGCATCAGAACTTCCTGAGCGAGATCGCTTCGCACGGATTCATCGTCGTAGCAACCGGCTACATGCCCGAGGAAGGCAAGCGCAACTACGGACCGCAGTCCACTTCCGCGCAGCAGATCGAGAGCATCGACTGGGCCATCGCCCGCAACGCCGACAAGGAAAGCCCTTATTACAACAAGCTTGATGTCAATGCGATAGCAGCGGCCGGAATGTCCTGCGGCGGCCTCCAGACCCTCGACAACTCCGCCGATCCGCGCATCAAGACCCTCATGATCTGCAACAGCGGCCTGTTCTCCAACCCGGCCGGCGCCGTCCCTGGCATGCCCATGCCCGACAAGGAGAAACTCCAGGACATCAAGGTGCCTATCATGTACCTGCTCGGCGGCGAGACTGACATCGCGTATGCCAATGGCATGGACGACTTCTCCCGCATCAACCACGTGCCTGCCTTCGCGGCCAACTATCCTGTCGGCCACGGCGGCACCTACGGCAAGCCGCACGGCGGAGAGTTCTCCGTCGTGGCGCTCGCGTGGCTGCAGTGGCAGCTCCAGGGCGACAAGGAAGCCGCCAAGATGTTCCAGGGCAATCCCTGCGGCGTAGCCCAGCGCGAAGGCTGGACCGCTGAGAAGAAGAATATCGACTGATCCTTTGGTCAGTCGATATTGCAGATACCCTGCGGGTGTGTCCCCGCAGGGTATTTTGTTTCGGCGCCCTTTCCCGTGCTCGACGGTGCCTTCCCAGAGCACGGAACGGGGCCGAAAACTGTTGCGGTGCTCGAGGCGTCTCTCTCTGAGCACAGAAGGGGCCGAAACGGCGCATTCGTGCTCAGAAATGGCCTCCGCAAGCACGGCAGGGGCAAAAGCACCTGCGGTGCTCAGAACGTCTCTCCCGGAGCACGGAAGGGGATGAAAGAGCGCAGCCGTGCTCAGAAATGGCCTTCGCGAGCACGGCAGGAGCCCAAAAGCACCCGCGGTGCTCAGAACGTCTCTCCCGGAGCACGGAAGGGGCCGAAACGGTGCATCCGTGCTCATAAATGGCCTCTGCGAGCACGGTAGGAGCAAAAACGCACCCGCGGTGTTCAGAACGTCTCCCCCAGAGCACGGGAAGAGCTAAAATGGTGCACCCGTGCTCAGAAATGGCATCTCCAAGCACGACAAGGGCCTGTCACGGCCTGCCGTGCTCAAAACAACCTCCCCTGAGCACGGGAGGAGGCCAGAATGTGGCCGCCTGGTCAAAAACACACCCCCCGAGCACAGAAAACGCCGAGAAAAGCCTGCGGTGCTCCAAACCTACACACCCGAGCACAGAAGGGCCTGGAAGGAACAACTGTGCTCGAAATAACCTTCTTAATTAAAGCACGGAATGTTGAAAAATGCGGTGGTAATTGTTACTGAATGAGAGAAAAATATCTTTTTGTCGATAACAAATCTTTTTTTGCCGCATATTAGCCCTGAAAACTATCGAAAACTATGAAAGATTTTACGCAACACTCCAAGATTCCGTTCCGGGAGCAGGAAATCCGATGCGAGATGCAGTTTCGGGAATTGGGAAACTGCTGGCACATCTATACGCCGGAACAGTTTCCCATTGTATTTGGAACGAATGATGACTTCAAGGCAGGGATGAACCTTGTAGCAATATGTGCTATTGCTTTCCCTGACGTGAAGATACTGACTTTTGAAATCATGTCCAACCACATGCATCTCTGTGTGTCAGGATTGGAAGAAAGGGTAAAGGCGTTCGCTGCAATGATTACAAAATACCTTGAACGATATCTGAAAGGGACTTCGCGTCCCATTGATCTCTCAGAATGGAACCGTATCCCCCGACAGATCTCAGACCTGAATGACATACGGAACGTTATTGCATATATCAATCGAAACGGGTATCTGGTCAACCCCGATTCAACGCCCTATTCTTATCCGTGGGGTGCTAACAGGTTCTATTTCAATCCTGAATTAAGAAGCTTCCATGGAGTTTCCGATGAAGTCCTCTCCCAGAAATATCTGAGAAAGACCTTTCACTCCCGCCTGCTGGACGGTTGCTGTGGATTGGCGACGATAGATGGATATGTAAGTCCCGTTTCATTCTGTGACATTTCCGTAGCTGAGCGGTTATTCCGCGATGCACGGCACTATTTCTACAAAGTCTCACACGATATTGAAAGCCAGCAGACCATTGCCGCAGAACTTGGAGAAAGGATATTCTACACCGATTCTGAGTTGTATGCTTTTGTCATATCTAAATGCAAAACGGAATACAACGTTGATTCGCCGCCCCTTCTGTCCCGCGATGCTAAAGTCCTTTTGGCCAAAGTCCTTCACTACGACTACAACGCTGATAACCAGCAGATAGCCCGTATCTTACGGCTTGATCTGCAGGTATTGGATTCACTCTTCCCTCCCAGATAGTCCTTTGTCCGCAGTGCTCGGAATCGCGTCCCCTGAGCACAGAGGTGGCAGTGAGAGGCCCCCCGTGCTCGAAACGGCCATCGCTGAGCACGGGGAGGCATGGAAAGGGGCTACGGTGCTCGGAATCGCCTCACCTGAGCACCGAGGCGGCAGTGAGAAGGTACCCGTGCTCAGAAGCGCCTTCACGGAGCACGGGGAGGTCCAGGAAGGGGCTACGGTGCTCGGAAACGTCTCCCCTAAGCACCGAGGCGGCAAAGAAAGGGGCGCCGTGCTCAAAAGCGCCATCGCGGAGCACGAGGAGACGCGGGAAGGAGCTGCGGTGCTCGGAAACGTCTCCCCTGAGCACCGAGGCGGCAAAGAAAGGGGCGCCGTGCTCAGAAGCGCCCTCGCGGAGCACGGGGAGGTCCGGGAAAGGGCCGCGGTGCTCGGAATCGCTTCCCCTGAGCACCGAGGCGGCAGTGAGAGGGGTGCCGTGCTCAAAAGCGCCCTCGCGGAGCACGGGGAGGCGTGGAAAGGGGCTGCGGTGCTCGGAAACGTCTCCCCTAAGCACCGAGGCGGCAAAGAAAGGGGCGCCGTGCTCAGAAGCGCCCTCGCGGAGCACGGGGAGGTCCAGGAAGGGGCTACGGTGCTCGGAAACGTCTCCCCTGAGCACCGAGG
>Ga0310695_10010932_pt1 | contig 13145 bp, 5 predicted proteins | sample RumenRJG_04DNA_FD_203882 | JGI IMG/M metagenome (GOLD analysis project Ga0310695, IMG submission 203882) | Bovine rumen microbial communities from Lethbridge, Alberta, Canada - RJG_04 (v2) (version 2) | ecosystem: Host-associated > Mammals > Digestive system > Stomach > Rumen | place: Canada...
ATGAGAATAACTATGTTAAGTGTTCTGTGAAAAAACTCTATGTTTACTTCATCGTACGGAGCACTTAACATAATCTACTACTTTCCATAATGGATATGTGGATTCCATTTGAGGTTCCGGCCGAAAGTATGCAGGACCATAATGAAGCCGGGGGTAAAGTTTTTGGATTTGTTCGTTGTTTTCGATTACGGAAGTACGTGGATGGAGGATATAAACCATTTCTTCGTAATGGTCTGTAAAGATTCTTTGAAGGATATTCATTTGAAATTGAAGAGATGGATGGAAAAAAGAAACCCCACCCCTCAAGAATGAGGGGCAGGGGAGTTGAAGTGTCGAAGACACTTTGTTCTCAAAATCGGAAGCTTTTTCATTATAAAAACACTGTATCAGAGGACCACATCGAAAGGAGCGGAGCTGCTCTTAGTAGCCAAAAGCCTCTTTCGCAGCCTGGCTGTACAGGTACAGTGCCTTGCCCAGATTGCTCTCTGTCTCGTTGTTCTTGATAGCGCAGGACCGCGCATAGGTGAGCACGGATGCGGTGATCGTGTAGGTATTGGTGCCGTCCGAGACCGAGTAGGTGTGTGGATCATGAAGGTGGTTGGAATATACACCGCCGTCCAATGCCAGATAATACATACCGTCCGAGCGCTGTTTGAGGGTGGTTTCAGCCCCGTCAATATTAAAGGTGAAGTCGGAAGGTTCTACATTCTTGAATCCCAAATACAGCCGTAAGGTGTTGTCGGACTCCAGCAGTGCAGAGATACCGCGGATGCTTACACCTGTGGGGAGCGTACCCTCGCGGCCTGCGATATAGTTGCTCAGCGCTGCCGCAGCAACTTCGTCCACGGCGCTGCTTACTGATACGTTATCTGCATTGTAATTGAAGTAGATCTGTGCCGCCGCGCAGTAGTCCCTGGCCGCCGCGCCGACTGCCTTTTCGTCGCTGTCCTTACCATTCTCCTTCAGCCAGGTGAAGTACTGCATCAGGCTGTACTGAACGCCGGTTTCGGTGTAGTCGTTATCACTTCTGACATTGCCCCGGATCGAGAGAGTATTGCCCTGACCGTCATAGACCCTGGCGGTGATAATGTCGCTGGCTTCTTTTGCCGCCAGCTGGATGCTGAACTTGTATCCCTTGCTGTCCACAGGTTCTGTGTCTTTGACAGGCAGGGTAATTAGCTTTTCTGTTTTTTCGTTGGTAAGGGTCACAAAGGCGTCTTCATCTGCGGCCACATCTTCCGGCAGATTAAAGTAGAAATTCAGTTTGATTTTGTCGTTGAAGGAGCCGCTCACGCCGTTGATGGTGACTGCCGTATTCTTTTCAATTTCCGCAAAGATCGTCACGTCGGAGCCCCGCATGCTGAACGAAGCCGCGTACGTGCCGTCGTCCTGGAGGGTGAAACTGAGAGATATAGTCCTTAACGTGCCGTTTATCGTACACTGGTATTTCAGCGCATGGAGAGTACAGAATTTGGGCGCTGTGTAAATAAGATCGACTTTATCATCGGCTGCCGCCGTGCAGGGCAGAGTCTGCTGTACGCTGTTTACATTCAGCACAAGTGAGCCGGGCATATTTTCATCCGCTGCAATCGTGTAGTTCTTCACAGCAAAGCGGCCTGTGACCGTGACTGGCTCATTCGGCATCGTGAACTTATAAATGTAAAGCGGACTGCCTTCGTTGTGTTTTGAAAGAGTAAGGCTACCGGAATAATCTGTGTCCGTTTTATCGCCCCTTACTGTCAGGTCTGTCATTTTCCTTTCAGGCATCACCGTCACGAAGACTGAGACTGAGAATCCGGCTTCGGATTCGCTGTCCACGGAAATATCGCAGCCGGTAGCTTCATAGTCGGGATTGACCGAAGTGATCTCGTAGACGGGGATCGCGAAGGTTCCCGTGACAGATACGGGACCTGCAGGCATCGTGAAGGTGTATTTGTTGCTGCCTTTCGGGGTGACGTCGATCGGAGCCCCCTCTGCATCGGTGACCGTGATCGACTCTACTGCATAGTTCCGGTATGTCTCCGGCACAGCGGTGACCGTGACCGTCCAGCCCTCGGAGGCGAGAGCCGGGTCGACGGTCAGGGTGCCATTTTCCGTCTCGTCGTCCACAAGGACGTAATACTTCTCCTCCTCCGGCAGTTTTTCAAATTCCGCACGGACATAGATCATGTGATTGATCATCTCGAAGGAGTACCGGCTGTTTTTCTCAATCTCGTGAACAGCACCGTAATCACCCAGATTCATCTCTGGATTATTGTCGACGTCCAGAACTTCAAGGGAATCGGGAACATACTTATACCCGTTGTCCGGCCGGATTGTGAGCGTGACGGTCTCATCCCAGGCTGCAATCGTCTTGTCCGCCTCGACTGTACCGCCATCCATGTCACAGATAAAAACCATGTTCTGGTTGTAGTTCAATTCCGTGACTTCGGCAAATACTTTCACATCCGCGGCGGGCATGGTAAAGGTCAGCGTGTTCGGGTCGGGACGGGAAACGCCGGGGATCTCGACCGTGTACTCCCAGGAATCATCGCTCCGTGCAAGGACCGTGAAGAGACTGACAACTTTGGACGATCGGACATCAGCTGTCAGGGTGACTGTATCCCCGGGATAGGCAAAATTCATATTGGAATATGATCCGGTACGATCCAGATGAATGCCTGAACTGTCGGGATAATCGATGTGATAATCTCTTATCTCTGCAAATACAGCGGTCACCGTAACGGCGCCAAACGGCATTATGAACTTGTTGTCCGTCACAGGGACAGGATCATTGTTCCCGTCTGTCACGGTCAGGGAGCCGAGCACATAGTATTCGTCCGGAGTCGCTGTCAGAGTAACAGTTTCCCCGGGGAAGGCTGTCTGCTTATCCGCTTCTACTGTGCCGTTAGCGATCGTTGTATCTACGACAATGGTAAAACGCGGAACGCTGCTGCTGTTTTTCACGCTGATGTCGGCATCCTCCGGAGCGTGGTTGCCGGATATGGTACCGCCGGTCAAATCGACTGCGTCCTCCGAGTCGGTGTTGATAAACACGCCGCCGCCCTTTACTGCCGCCGTGTTATCTGTGATACTGCCTCCTGTCATGGAAAACCAGGAGAGACTGCCGCCGCCAAACCAGACGCCGCCGCCGTTGTTGGTTGCAGTGTTGCCGGTGATGCTGCCGCCGGAGATGGAAATACTGCCGGTGCTGTTCTGCGCGACACCGCCGCCGTTCCTCGAGGTGTTTCCCTCGATCGTGCCGCCGCACAGGTAGAAATTGCTGTCGGTTCCCGAAACGTACACGCCGCCGCCGCTGCTCTCGGCGTAGTTGCCGCTGATCGTTCCGCTATTCAGCGTAAAGGAACCGTTTTTCTTCACCCAGACGCCGCCGCCGACGCCGGTCGTGCTGCCGCCGGTGATGAGGCCGGACTGACCGCTGCTGTCGTTAACGATCAGCGTGCCGTTGACGATGATGACGCTTCCCTTCTCTGCCGGGCTGTCCGCAGACAGTCCCCTGTCGAGAGTGAAGCCGTTCAGGTCCAGTGTAACGCTTTTTCCTTTGTGTACCGTCAGCGGGGAGGCATCCTCAGGAGCGGTCACAGAATTGGTCAGCGTGATTTCGCCGCCTGCGCTGACTATTGTCTGCAGGTCGTACCAGGTCATTTCCGTCGTCCCATCCGCCGTCCGCTCTGTCGTCACTGGCTCATCGGAGCCGGGCATGGTGATTACAGAGCCGTCTTCGGTGCCCGCATTTTCAACTTTGTCCGGAGCGGGGGTCTTTATTTCCCCGCTGCCGGTTTCAGTCTGCTCCCCATCCCCGGTTTCGGCCTGTCTGCTGTCCGGGGATTGGCCGGATTTCTCCAGCCTGGGGATAACATCCGAATAACTGTCTCCGCAGCGGGAGCAGGTATAGGTCACACTTCCGTCCTCGTCAGTGGATGCCTCCGTCCGGGCTGTTTCCCGGTAATCGTGGCCCAGGGCCTCTTCTCCGGGTTCTGTATAGCTGTCTCCGCACAAAGAACATGTGAATGTCACTTCACCTGCCTCCGTACAGGAAGGAGCGGTTTCTGCTGTCTGATACTCATGAGACAGTGCCGGGATCACTGCCTCATAACGATTCCCGCAGCGGGAGCAGGTATAGGTTACGCTGCCTTCCGCTTCGCATGTCGCAGCCTTTCGGGCAGTCTCCTGATAATCGTGGCCCAGGGCCTGGTCCGTCACGGTCTCCCGGACCAGCTCCTTCCCACAGTCCTTGCATACGGTTATCACGGTGTGGTTTCCTGCTGTCTCACAGCCTGCTTCGATTCCCGCTTCCTCCCGTGTCATCGTGCGTCCATGGGCACAGGCATCTGCATATGTTTCCTCTGCCAGTGCGGGAATGGTGACCTGGGTAAGCAGTATGATCCAGCAGCACAGTATTGCCAGTAAGCGTCTTTGGTACCCTTTCTACATGCTTTTTTGTCCTCCTGCGTCTTTCATTACTCCCGGTGCCCTGCAAAAACGAACGCACTTGTTTCAAAACCGCACTTGTTTCAAAAAAAGAAAAAACAATAAAAGGCTATCGAATCGGCTTATGACACGGTACCGACAGCCTTCAGGTTCATTTGAAAACAGGTACAGTCACAAAAAAATATCCAATAATTCGTTCAAACTATGTACAGCATATTATAAGACAAAAAGGGACTGTGTGCAATTTATTGTGCATACTGCCCCTGGGTATACATGTAACATCGCGAAAATCGCATTCCAACAAAGCGAAGCATTGTCTGCGCTTCGCGCGCGATTTTCGCCGTTCAACTCGGGTTTTTCGCGAAAATTGCGCGAAAAAAACCTCGCGTTTCAGATGGGCCTGAACTGTAACAAGTATACTCAATTCCTTTTCAAATCCGGCATCCGGACTTATGCGCAATTTCCGGCGTTTTTTTGACGCTTTTTTTGACGCTTTTTTTGACATCAAAACACATATAATCAATTAGGTGTATTATTGCGTTTAAAAAAACAAACATAATGAATATAGACTCTGTTTATCTGGCTCTGGTCAGTCTTGAATTTTATCGATATTTAAATTATTTAGAAAGTAATTTAAATAGGAGTCATCAAAAGTCAGAAGCTGCAAAGACATAGTCTTGCACTTCTGATTTTTTTTGCAGAAATTGTGTTTAATTGTCTGCCCGACCGGGTTGAGAGGGTGTAAGCGACGCGGCTCGTGCACTTTATCCATGAGTGTATGCGGGCGCCCGCCTATGTCCGCAAATATGTAATTGGGAAGATTAAATACTGAATATATCATTATAGTTGATGCTGGAAGGGCATAATAGAATGCGTGAATTACTTCGCAAGATCAGGAAGATCTTAAAAGACAGAAGAACGCGGCAGATTTTTTCAAGGTTTGTAATGTCAATAGCGGCCGTTGTTGTCTTTGTCACCACATATGCAATGATCCTGCCTGCGATCACTCTGGAAAAAACAGCTGTATGCGGTATAGAAGAACATCAGCATAGCGACAGTTGTTATGAAGAAAGGCTTGTCTGCGGACAGGAGGAGAGCGGCGGTCATCACCACGAAGAAAGCTGCTATTCGACCGTAACGGAGCTGACCTGCGGGATGGAGGAGCACCGGCACTCTGAGGACAAGGGTTGCTATGATGCAGACGGGAATCTGATATGCCAACGGCAGGACCACGTCCACTCTGACTCCTGTTATGAGGAGGTCAGGAAGCTGACCTGCGGTCAGGAGGAGCATGAGGGTCACCATCATACCGACGCCTGCTTTGAGAAAGTCCTAGTCTGTGGAAAGGAAGTCCATACTCATAGCGAGAAATGCTATGAAGAAGATGGCAGAACAGATGCTGCGGCAGATAGCAGCTCTTCCGCCCGGCCTTCTGATCCGGAGGGCAAAGGGAATAGTGGAAATACTGAATCCGAAGTTTCCGATTCTGATGCTGCTGCGGAAGAAGCGCAGCCTGGCAGCTATGTGCCGGAGCTGGATCCCCTGGACATGGAGACCATGCTCGACAGCCATACGGATTTTTATTATTTCCATGCAGGGGAAGAAGAGGAAATTCCGGCAGACAGCGCGGAGATCACAGACTGGAAAAAGGTCGGGGAAGAAACCGTACTGGCTCCGCCTGATCTGGTCAGGATGTATCTTGCCTATACGATCCCAGCCGGAAGTCTCAATGAAACCAATCTTTCTGCCAGATACCGTCTGCCGGACAAGCTCCACTTGTCTGACCAACAGATCGATGCCATGAATCAGTATGAAAACGGGATCGCCGTGGGATTCAGGGATTATGATGCTGTATCGGATTCAGACGAGAGGGAAGAGGAGAAAGAAAACTATCAGAGATATCTCGGCGCTGAAGCAGTGGAGGGAGACCGCAGACCGGATGAGCAGCTGAAGGATGGTGCTCAGGAGTTCATCAGCGCGGTCGTGAGAGCTGAGAATGTTTATGACGATGACGGGGACTATCTGGGTCAGGACCTGATCTTTACATTTGTACCTTATTCCATTGAAAAGAATCAGAACACCTATGATGCAGATATGACACTCATTTCAGCCGGCGAAAAGATCACCGGCTGGTTTGCGTGTGATTTCAGATTGGATCAGATCGACTGGGAGCCGGAAAATGACCTCCGTGAAGAAGATATCAACAAAGAGGACGGCAATGATTTGAGAGAAGCTGCTCGGGTCATTTTTGTCCCGGAGGATCAGGAGAAGGATATCCCTGAGATCAGCCGCGTGCTGAGAATGATCAGCAATATTGAGGAGTCCGATGAGATCGAGGAGACCGGTGAAAGCAGGGAAATCCCGAAGAACGGTGAGACCGGTGAGATCAGGGATGGAGCATCCTCTGGAAAAAAGAAAGGTTCACATATTTCAACACATGTGATCACTGCAGATGGCGAAGACTATCTGATCACTGTGACGTATGGGAATAATGCCAATCTGCCGGATGACGTGGATCTTAGTGTCATTGAGTTAGAGCAGGGAGACAAGGAGTTTATCCACTATCTTGAAGAATCAGCTGCCAGGCTGGGTAAGGAAGTGGAAGATATTTCCTATGTCCGGATTTTTGATATCAGCCTTGTATCTAAGAATGATCAGGATATGCATTATCAGCCTGAGGCCGATGTGGCCGTCAGTATTGAACTGATCGATGCGGATGAGAATATGATGGAGAACCTTAAGGTCCTTCATATTTCTGATAATGATGAAGTGGATGTTCTTGATTCGTCAGCTGATGGAAATGCACTGAATTTTTTGGCTGATAGTTTTTCAATTTATCCAATTGTAGATGATGATGGAGAAAATGCCCGTATCGGATATCGTTTCTGGTACAATGACGGAACCCAGGATGTTCTGCTGTCCACTCAGTATTTTCGTTATAAGGATGTCCATCCTGCAAGCGGCGATGCTCTGACCATTAACGAACCGAGTATTCCCGGTATTGAAAGCTCCACATGGAATCGTATTTTCAGAGGATGGAGTACAACTTCCTTTAACGATTCCGACAGCAATCTGAAAACTGTGGAAACTTTGAATAATGAGCTTTCTGCCAAAGCAGAAACGGACTATACAGAGGGGACATTTATTGACGTCTACGCCAATCTCAAAGATGTCTATTATGTCACGTATGTTGACGTGAATCCCAACAATATCCTGGCAACAGAAATTGTCCCCCTGGCTGAATCCGGTGCTACGACATTTACGGTAAAACCGGAGTCACAGCTGCGCCCGACGATTGATTCCGATACTGTATTGCAAGGCTGGTATGACATTAATAATCCTGGAACGGTCTATACACCGGGGCAGGAGAATGTCGAGATCAGTTCCAGTCTGACACTCTATCCAAAGATTGAAGGAGGGGCCTGGCTGATCTTTAATGATAACGATCCCGTGTGGGATCAGGAAAAGCAGGAGTATGTCAGCGGAGGAGCAAGTTTTACTCCACCCGCTTTCTATCTTGATGAAGTGACACAGGAGCCCTCAGATCCCACATGGGCAGGGTATGAATTCGGAGGATGGTATACCGACGAGGCCGGAACGACTCCTTTTGAGTTTGGGAACACGCTTGATCATGATACTACTGTCTATGCCAAGTGGATTCCTTCGGATTCACAATACCGGGTCATCATCTGGAAGCAGCGCACTTCGAATAGTGCAGGTCTCCCGGATGATGAAAAGACTTATGACTATGTGACAAGTTATCTGATTGACCAGAATGTGTCCACAGGAGACATAGTCACTCTTGCCAATTCGTATAAGAATATTTACGGCAGCAATGGAACTTCCACCGATACGGACAAAGCCTATTTCATCTATAACGATGGAAAGACGGACCAGTCGGTGGTGGTTAAGGCTGACGGAAGTTCTGTGCTCAATGTGTACTATGACAGGAAGCCCGTTAATCTGGATTACTACATTTGGGACTATGGATATACTGCAACAACAGGTAATTCAGGAACACAATATGGGTTGGTTGACGGTGAATATGTATTATTGACCCGAGGCGGAAGTAGTCCGAATTATACCTGGACTTATGGGACCGGTGAGTATGAAGAAACTTATACACCGACAACGAGCACTTCTACAACTCCTACTCAATACGGCCTTGTAAATGGCCAATACGTGCGCTTGTATCGCCATGGAAGCGGGAGTAACAGATATTGGACATATGGAGATGTTCAAGGCAGAGAAGGAACTCGATATACCGGTACAAGATATATTCTTTCGACAACAGAGATAACGCAAAACTATACAGGGACACGATATACTAGAAACGGAAATCGTTCCTGGCAGCTTTATAAATCCTTCACCGGTCTCTATGGCTCTACGTTGGCAGAAAACGGATATACCTGGCCGGAGGAATACGACTGGTACAGTACGGGAGGGAATAATGGCTCTACCAGCGGCACCCGCACGACATTCATGTCTGCTTTCCTTCCTACAGATGTGAATACTTCCGGAAATACAGTAACGGTAAACTTTTACGGCTCATCTGTATCCGGTAGTTACCACATTCATTTCCTGGTACAAAATCTGGACGGGACTTACACGGAAAGAGACAACGTGGCAGCGAGCGGGACAAATTTCTATATATCTGACAAATATATCGGATATCATGCATATCAATACAGGGCTGATAATGGAAACTGGAGCAGTGTAGGAAACAAAGGTACTAATGGTTATTATAATAACGGAAGAACTGTTTCGTTTTCCAGTAACTTGTATATTCGTTTTAACCTGAATGATCGTATACTGACTTTCTACACCAACAATGGCGCAAACCAGGTGATTGATAACACTGTGCCCTATAGTAAATCATTGTCTGAATATGCAGGTCAGAACGAAGGGCAGAAAAACGGTTATTATTTCCTCGGATGGTATGCGGATCCTAGCTGCACGGAACCTTTTGATTTCAATGAGACTATGCCGGATAACAATGTCGCTGTATACGGCAAATGGAGGAAGGAGCGTTTCCGTATAGTTGTAGATCCGGGGGCAAACAATGTTTATATGGGAAGTCAGGCGACCAGATTCCGTCTGGACTATGATGAAACCATGGATGGCGGCCTGATGGAATCAGCCACACGTGCCGGGTATATTCTGGATGGCTGGTATACCGATCCTGATTTCACGAACAGATTTCTGTTCAGCAATCCGGTAAACTCTTCAACGCCCGGGGTGGATATGACCTACCAGACTTCTCCTGCCTGGGCAGCTGCACGTGCAGCCTATGGAGATGACGATGAGGAACATGAAAACGTACGAGGTATCCTGCACCTGTATGCAAAATGGATCCCCGATCCGAACAGTATCGGAATCAATGTAGTATATGATGCCGGAGATGCCGCACTGTACGATTCTCTTGGAGGTCTCGTGACAACAGTTCCGGTCGACACGCATATGTATGGATTTGACGGGACTGCAACAGGGCGCGAATCCCCCTCAAACTATAATGATCTTTATACATTTAAATATTGGGAGGCGACAAAAGAAGACGGAACAAAGGTAACGATTTATCCCGGAGACCCGATCAATCTTGCGGATCTGACGTTTTCCGACCCGGTTTATGACGAAAATGGAGACCTGCTCAGGAAGACTGTTACACTCCGGGCGGTTTATGATCAGACAGGGGATCCGTCCCGTATTACGCATATAACCTATAATGGAGATACTATCTCCTATACTAAGTACGGCACGTCTGAAACGCAGGTGCTGCAAGGTAAAACGAGAGACGGTACAAACCAGGTAACGGTCACTCTGAATGAGGAAGTTAACGAGACGATTGTCCTTCCGAATGAAAATGACTTTTATCTGAATGGCTACACTCTTGTAGGATGGTCCTTCTTTGAAGGGAGCTATGAAGAGCAGACAGCTGCACTTGCGGCATATAATGCTGCGAATCCGGACAATATTTTGACCAATTTTGACTGCGGCCAGGAGGTGGCGGCGGACAATCTCGATCAAGGGCCGGTAAATGATCACGGCAATACCTTGTATGCCATGTGGCAGCCCAAAGAATACACGGTGACGGTAAGACAGGTAGTGGAAAGCGGTGTTCCCCAGAATACGTTTACCTATGCGTATAAAACGGGAGAGGAAGCCCTCATTGGCACTGCTGCAGAAACTGTGACTTCTCTGACGGGAAATGATTCGTTCAGCACAGATGATCTGGAATACTATGACAGGACAGGCGATGTGATCCGGATCACTGCTCCGGATATTCCGAGCGGTGCGACTTATTCCGTGCGAGTGAATGCTGTCGTTACAAAGGATGACGGGACAACGGAAATCCTGAATCCCACAGCGACAGGAGATTATCAGATCCTTGGCGATGTGGTAATTGCCTACACGTATTCCCTGAATGTCCCTGTTAAATTTCAAAAGAGGGATGCTACCGACCACAGCACCGTGTTGAGTGATGCTGTGTTTACAGTTACTCCGGTTGAGTTCAACTCTACTACGCAGCATTGGGAAATTGCCGGATCGGGACAGAACCTGACGGTGGACAGCGCTGCTCTCGAAAAGTATTTACAAGAAGGAACATACCGGATCGAAGAAATAACTGCACCGGACAATTATGCAAAAATAGAACCCAACCTTTATCTCACTGTAAAAAAGGATGAACCTTTTTCATTGTTTGCAGAGAATGGCTCGGCGATCAGTGCGTCTATTGCTGAGCTGGATTCTTCCGGGAAGATACTCACAGTTTATGACAATCCCATCCGTAAAGTAACACTGAGCAAAACGGTTGAGGGAGAGAGCGAAGAAGGTTTCTCTTTCAAGATCACGGTTTATAATGACAGTGACGGCAGACTCGGAAACTATGTGATCGGAACAGCAGGAGGTTCCAATCTGACTACCAACAATATCGGCGAAGCAACGGTGATTTTGAGCAATGGTGAAAGTGTTGATCTGAAGATACCGCATGGCTTCAAGCTGACCGTGGAAGAGGTACAGGACTCCCGGTATAAGGCAAGCTATGTCTGGAACAGTGAACCGTCTGTGGACAGCCTTGTCTTTGGAAGTGAGCCTGTGAGTATTACAGCAGACAGCACGCTTGCGTATACAAATACGCCCAGTTCTCAGAAGCTCCGCATCCACAAGATCGGCGATGACGCAGCAAGCGGTCTTGCAGGTGCTAAGTTCGATCTGACTGCTCCGCCGGGCACAGACGGGTTCGATAACTTGATAGGGATAACCTCCCTGGATGGCACATTTGTTCCGGCAGACCTGGGTTATCTGCCGGGCAATGATACTGCAGACACAACTCTGTTCCTCCTTCCCGTCGGCACCTATACGCTCAGTGAGACGGACGCTCCCGATTATTATGACGGCCTGTCGGGCGATGTGACTTTGACGGTCACATCTGAAGGCATCACGATGAGTAAGGGAGATGACAGCGATGCTGTTGAGCTGAGTGAACCTGATCAAGGAGTGTACACCCTGACAGTCACTAATACCCGTAAACTGGGCACCGTGACAGTCATTAAGAATGTAGTGGGAACTGATGCAGACAAAGAAAAAACATACAGTTTCACCCAGACCGGCCTTACAGGTGAAGCAGCATTTGATCTGCGCGGATCCGATAATCAAACAACAGAGGGGATCCTGGAAAACCAGACGGTCTTCGAAAATGTCCCGTTTGGAACGGTATTCTCTATCACTGAGGCAAATACCTACACTGATTTTGATACGACGATCATGATCAGTAACGAGGATCCTGCTGTAACCACCACACGGCTGGCAACAGGCAATGTGACTGTGGATAGTGAAGTGGTGACCATAACGTACACAAACACACGGAATAATCAGCCGATAAAGGTTTTCAAATACGAGACTGGCACTACTCCTGAACACCCTCTGGCTAACGCAGTGTTCTCATTGACGGGACCGGAGGGAAGCGGCATTTCATACACGGGTCTGACTACAAATGCCGATGGATATCTGGTAAATGGGGAAGGGATCCTTTTTAAGCTCCCGGTCAATAATGGAGCCTACATGCTGACAGAAACACAGGCCCCTGCCGGTTATCAGATCATTGGTGAGGGGAAAACAACATTTACAGTGGCTGCAGCAAGTGTAACCGGTGCGATTGCCGAAACGCAGACAGTTGGAGAGGCAGAAGTACCCACCGGTGTTTATGTCATCAAGGTACAGAATTCTGCCGGTGCGGAGCTTCCGTACACCGGCGGCCCCGGCACCACGCTGATCTATCTCATGGGCATCATGCTCACAGGCCTCGCAGGCGCGGGCCTGGTGATGCGGCTGAGAAGAAATGATACGACGTGAATAGCTGGTAATATGTCAATGAGTGCAGAGATTGCACGTAATGATTTATTAGATGATGCGGGATTGGCTTCAGTGCTGATCCCGTTATCTTATTTCTGCACACTTTATCGCTAAAATATCTTAAGAACAATGTTAAAGATCTGCAGTAAATAGCGCATTGGATTGAAACCGGATACATGAAAAAATATAGATCCTGAAATGCTGAGATGCACTGAAATACTCTCTAGAGATTGTTGAAAAAACTTCTGAAAAAGAGTAAACAGGGGAACAAAAAACATGCATTTGTCATAAAAAAAGTGACGTCTGTCAGCCTGGTGTTCAATATTTCTGAGGGCATGATAAATTATAGATCAGTGAAAACGCCT